>OCZT010000038.1_pt1 | contig 102326 bp, 56 predicted proteins | sample 1539031 | NCBI WGS metagenome assembly OCZT01 (sample SAMEA3539308, study PRJEB22396) | soil metagenome | biome: tundra; feature: field; material: soil | place: USA | collected 2010-05 | depth 0.15 m
CCGCGTGGACCGCCCGGCAGGAGGCCCGGCTCCTGCCAGTGCCGTATTTCCTGGTCACCTTCACGCTGCCGGCGGAGTTGCGGCCGCTGGTCGCGCGCCAACCCGCCCTGCTGCACGATCTGCTCTTCCGCGAGAGTGCGGCGGCGTTGCAGCAGGTCGCGGCAGAGCCGCGATTGCTCGGCGCGGAACTCGGCTTCGTCGGCGTGCTCCACACCTGGGGCCGCCAACTGCAGCATCATCCCCACGTGCACTTCGTCGTGCCCGCCGGTGGCCTGCGCGGCCAGCAGTGGGTCCACGCCCGCCAACCGGACTGGCTCTTGCCCGTCGCCAAACTTGCCGCGGTGTTCCGGCGGCGACTGGAGGGCGCGTTGCGCGCGAGCGCTCCGGCGCTGCACGCGACGGTGCCGACCGGGACGTGGCGGGGCCGGTGGGTCGTCCACTCCCAGCCGGCCGGTTCCGGAGCGAACGCCGTCAAGTATCTCGCCCGTTACGTCGGGCGCACGGCAATCAGCGACGAACGCCTCGTCGCGGCCGACGATCAGACCGTGACGTTCCGCTACACCGATTCCGCCACACAGCAAAAGAAAGAATGTACCCTGGGCGCCGCGGAGTTCCTGCGCCGGTATTTGCAGCATGTCCTGCCGCCGGGCCAACACCGCGTGCGCTACTTCGGCTGGCAACATCCGGCGGCGAAACCGCGCCGGATGCTCGTCGAGACGCTGCTCGCCAAGCCCATTCTCCTCGCGCCGCCGCCACCGTTGCTCCAGTGGCATCTGCGCTGCCCGCATTGCGCGGCCTTCGCGCTCGTGCGGGTCGGCACCCTGGCGCGGCAAGCCCGCGCCCCACCGCTTTGCTTCGCGGCATGAAACTCGCTCACCATTCCATCTTCGCGCGGCCTGCCGTCAGCCACCGCTTTGCGGGTCAATATAACGTGACACCAGATCACGCGCAATGGCACCGTCCCCGGACCGCTGCGCTCGTCGTCAGCGCGGCCGGCATTCGACTCATCGTCCTGGCGCACGCGTCCACCGCCGCACTCACGCCATCGGGCGCGCGGTCCCGCCCCACACAATCCGCATAAGCGGCTTCGTCACTCCGCCGACTCACCCGGGCTTGTTCAACCAGGGTTGTGTGACGGCTGCTGCGTCACACGACCTTCCGCGTTGGGCTCCTTCATGTGCTCTCTCCTAACCGCTGTGCTTCTCATATTTCGTTGGGCCGTTCATCTGAATGTCGGTGCCGCCTTGGGCCGCTGGCTTGAAGGTGACGATGTACGCGATGCCGTCTTGGCTCGACTTCAGAATCCAGACCTCCCGTCCGTCCTTCAGCGGTTTGATGTCCTCGATCTGCGGGTTTAACCGGCCTTCCGACGCTTCTGCTTTAGTGATTAGCGCAAGAACATCCCGCTTCAACTCCTCATCGGCGCCGCTCGGGCCGCTCGCCAGATCCACCATGACACGTGTCAGCACTGCCCCGCCGGTGAGGCTGGAGCTTAGGGTCTTCCACCGGAACGGTGAACCGCTGGCTTCGGCCTGGCTGTTTGCGATTCGCGCTCCATTCGCCGCGGTCGGATTTTCGCAGGCTGTTAGCCCAAGCACGACAATGGCGATACTGAGTGTGGTGATGGCCTTCATGTGTTTCTGGCTAACGTTTTAATCAGCCGCGCGCAGCGCCGGCTGTGGAAAGTGGTTCGGCACGGTTTTCATTTCGCAGGTTTACCGTGGAATTGCTCCCATGCGGGACCTTCAAGATCACCACTGAGCACCGTTCCATCTTCGTCGCGCAGCTGAAATCTTCGCTGCTTTCCTCCGAGTGAAGCGGCACCGTCAAGGGCGAGCAGGACCGTGTAGAACGCATCGGTGAGTGCGGTGTCCAAAATCTCCTTCATTTTTTCTCTTTGCGCGGTCGTAAGCCGCAGACCTTCGATCTTCTTCGCGACGGCGGCTCCTGACTCATCGCCGAGATACGAAGCTAGCAAGGCGTCTTTTTCCTTGGCAACGCAGGCGACGAATTCCGTGGGTGTCATGGTGTTTGCCGAACTATGTTTATGCCATCTCAGCGATAGCATATCCAAGGATGGATGTGGTTTCGCCGCAGGCAAATGTAGAAAAACAGGTCATGTCATCAATGCGATCTGAACCTGGGCAGTCACACTGGATATGCCGTTTCGGCATAACTGCGCAACCAAACAGCAACCAAGCCTTGGATTACCTCTGTGGTGTCGTGAGTCCTGTAGGGCCATTCAACCTCTCGCAAATTCCAATGTTGGAGAAGAAACATTCAGGCAACTAATTTGCTCCAAAAGACGTCCCCGCTTCATAAGAAAAAAGCTCTTGTTTTTTGGCCCAAGCTGCCGGCATCCTAGTTCGCTGTGAGGTAAGGAATGCCGCGCACCTTTTCTTACCATTTGCGGGGCACACGCTCTTGCCCTACATGTCCCATTCGCGGCGTCTCCCGCGCGGCATTTTTCGAGCGAACCGGCAATCTAACTTCCTGGCAGTAGTCCGATGAGGAAACTTACTCGCAATTACTATGTCACCGTAGCCTCGTTGTTTATCTGGGCTGGATCAGTTTTTTGCGGAGCGCAGACAACGAGCACGTTGGATCTGGATTCATCGACCGAAATCAAGCTCACAAACGGCTTGGTAGTGCGGAATTGCTTATTCCTTCAATGGAACAATGACGGAATGTTAGTTAAGTATTACGGTACCACTGTGCCGATCAAGTTTGCCGAAATTGAGCCCGAACAGAGAAAGCTCTTCCTCGACGCCAATGCCGAGGCTATCAAGTTATTTCGGGAAGAAACAGGCTTGGCGATCGCCCCGAAGCATAACGGTTGGGTTTGGATGGGCCCCCGTCGCAGCATCGAGCGAAACCTAGAGTCTGAAGCAGCGGCTGCGGAGCGGAAGCGAGACGAGATCAAGGACGGAGTCTCTTGGCATCAACTGGTTGTTGGCATGACGCAGGACGAGGTACGCAAGACGATGGGAGCAAATCCAAGCAGTGTCTCGGGAAAGGAAGGCAATGAGATTTGGTTGTATGATCTGCGCGGTTACAATCCCGACGGCCTCAGCGCCGCCAGTCAGCTCTGCGCCAAATTCTTGTTCTTTTCTCACGGGAAGCTCTCCTGCTGGAAATATTAAATCTTGGCGGATGAGTACTCGTAAGACGCGCAACCAAACAACAACCGCGCCTATGCGCACCTCTGACGGGGAGTGAGTCCTGTAGCGTCCACGATCTCAATTCTAGAGAGTAACTTGCCCTATCAGGGATTGCAGCGAGAGCTGCGAACGGACTAGAATCGCAACCTAAACATCCCATATGTCTTCGAGACACTTTGAATGGCGTCAACCTTCGCTGAAATTCGCGACCTCAGATTTTCGCCGGAATTGGCCTCGCTGGCTCTTTTGGGCTGCTCTGTTTGTCGGGTGTGTTGCAACAATGACCGTTTTGACCAGCCCTGGACCCAATCCACGCTATTCGCCGCCAAACCTCCTCGTTTTCTTTCCCGCCATATTTGTTGGTGTGATGGTGTTCCAATTCCTTTCAGCGCTTTTTCTTTGGGGTGTCGAAATCTCCGACGGTCGGATCAAACTCGGGTACGGTCGGAATTCGCGGTATTACCATTTCAACAAGCTGACGCGGGTGCATTTTGCGAAGACGGGAACGACCGCTTCCATGCTGCTGAGTCTTAAGTCCGGCAAGCAGGTCGAAATATTCCTGAATCCAACGCAAGTTAAGGTGCCAGAATTAGAGCGGTGTTTCTCCGCCTCAGGAGTGGCGGTAAGCGACGATGAGGGGACGACAACCAGTGTTGCATTCATGGCCAAAAGCCAAATGCGGCAACTTACGGCCTCAGAAGCAAGCCGACTGGACGGAACAACCATTTCTGTTCGAGGTTGGAGCAAAGAAGAAGCTGTCTCAATCATGGCTGATTTCGCCAAACTTTACGGCCTGGACCTATCCTCTATCGGTATTGGCACGGGTCCGAATGGCGCGCTAAATCTCTCACTCCCTGACGTCGATCCGCAGGATTTTCTCTTTCTGGTGAATTACCTCTGCTATCCGGAAAATTCCGTGGCTAATGGGCGAACAATTGGCGTGTTGGGTCGAGCCACGGTATCGGAGAGCTTTCGTGTTCCGGACCGTTCCTTGACGGGGCAAAAAGCACGATTCTATGTTCCTGCAGACGATAAGGACCGCGATGTCGTATACGCGATACTTGCTTCAAACCAGGTGTTCAAAATTCCATTCACGAACCTGAAATGGAAGCGAACCGACGACTCGCGTTTGCCTGATTCAATTCGCGATCTTTAAAAGAGCCGGTGAGCAGAAGGCAACCAGACGGCAACCAGGCTGTGCGCTCACTCTATACGGTTGGAATCCTGTAGCGTCCACGTGTTTTTTGTGCGGCCAATAGCAGCGTGAGGCTGGCGGTAGTGCTCGCCGAACGTTGATGTCAGCCGCGCAGGCCAAAGGCCAGCGTCGGAGCGAAGATTGGTTCGCCATATTAAAGGACACCTTTGCGGATCTTATTTACTAGGTCCATATCGCCTTGGGACACAGCAGGACCACGCCAACCACCAGGTGGCGCTCCGTCGTCGGTATCGATCCAGCTCTCAACGTAGCCCAATCCCAAGATCCACGTTTCCTTTTTCTCCCAAGACTCACCGTGCCCGGTATAGTGCGACCCTGTCGGTCCGCCGATGACGAGCGCGCCTCCCTTGTGATCCCGTATAATCCCAACCGGCGGGAATTTTCGAGGATCACTATGCGAAAACCACGACAATTGGGCGGCTACGAGGGGCATTTATGGCGAACTATGTTTATGCCGTCATGGCGACGGCATATCCAAGGATGGATGTGGTTTCGCTGCACGCAAATGTAGAAAAACAAGCCATGTCATTAAAGCGAACTGAACCTGAGCAGTCACACTGGATACCCTGTTTGGGCGTACCGAGCAACCAAACAGCAACCAAGCCTTGGATTACCTCTGTGGTGTCGTGAGTCCTGTAGCGTCCCATTTTGAGGCAGGCTCTTACTCCGCCTCGACCAAAACCAGCGCTGAGGTGGTTTGGCGAAAAAGCCAAATACGCTAACGGCCGCTATTGAGCTAAATGCCGAAGTGCTATTCCGCCCGCAGCGCGATCATCGGGTCGACCTTGGCCGCGCGGCGGGCGGGGAGATAGCAAGCGATCAGCATGGTCAAGCCGAGCACGGCGAGGTTGACGGCGAGGAGCCAGAGTCCGGGCAACGTCATTTCCGGCATGGTGCGCTGCAGGAGTCGGGTGAGAACGAAGTAACCGGGAATGCCGACAACTACACCAATCACGAGAAGAAGCAGGCCCTGGCGGAGGATCAGGCGGATGATGTCGGTATTTTGCGCGCCGAGCGCCATGCGGACGCCGATGTCGCGGGTGCGTTGCTGGGTGAGTTGGGAGATGACTCCGAACAAGCCGACGGCGGCGATCAGCAAACCCATGCCGGCGGAAAGGCCGAGATTGATGATGACGAGGTCGAGATTCGCGAAACTGCGCTCCGAGATGCCCCGGACAGAGCTGGGCTGGTTAACGATGACGGCGGAATCGATGGCGGCGACGGCGGCACGGACACTTGGGCTGAGTGACTCGGGCGCGAGCGATGTGCGCAGCGTGATGCCGAAATAACGGTACGGCCCCTGCACCAGCGGAGTGTAGACCTGGAGTCGGGTCACCGGGGTGTCGAGGCGCACAATCATTTGCACGTCGCCGACGACCCCGATGATTTGCAGCCACTTCTCGCTGCCATCGACGCGGATGCGCCGCCCTATCGGATTTTGTCCAGGCCAGAACTGGCGGGCGAGAGCCTCGTTCACCACGGCGACGAGGGGATCTTTTTCCGTGAGCGTGGGCGAAAACAGCGCGCCCTGTTTCAACGGAATGCGCAGCGTGGCGAAATAATCGGCCGTGACCCCCGCGGTTTCCGTCATCGGTTCGTGTCCCGGATCGGCCGCCGCCAGACCCTCGACCACGAGCGGCTTCGGACCGCTGAGTGAGTAGACCGGAATATTGCTCTCCAGCGCAGCGTGATCCACGCCGGGAATCTTTTCCAACCGGGCTAACAGGGCGGTTTGGAAGGTGCGCTGCTGGGCCCAGTGGGGATATTGGGTGTTGGGTAGAGCGACAAAACCGTTGAACAACCCGTCCGGATCCCAGCCCACCTGGCGTTGCATGAAGGATTTGGCCCCGACGCCGAACGCGCCGGCGACGCCGACCAAGGCCACCGCGAGAGCGAGCTCGATGATGATCAGGGTGTTTTTCAGGCGCTGATGGGAGCGGCTGGAGGTCGCGCCGCGAGAACTCTGGTTGAGCGCCGACACCGCCGAGGTTCGGGCAATGAGCCACGAGGGAGCGAGGCCGAAGGCGATGCCGCTGAGCAGGGAAGCGAACGCCGCGAAGGCGAAGACCCGAACGTCGAGCGTAATGGCGAAACCCGGCTCGTTGTTGATGTACATGAAACGGCCCATAAGGTCGTTGGACCATAAAGCAACGAGGAGGCCGAGGAGGCCGCCAGCGAAGGCTAGGATGAGACTCTCGATGAGCAGGGGAATCGCCAGCTGGCGGCGACTGCCGCCGAGGGCGGCCCGCACGGCGAACTCGTGACTGCGGCCAAAGGCCCGGGCCACCTGGAGACTCGCGAGATTGGCGCAGGCGATAAGCAGCATCGCCAGCGAAAGCAGCGTCATGAGCCAGAGCATGCTCCGGCTGATGCCGTCCATGTTTGAATCATGGAGCGTGCTAGCGCGCAGGCCCATACCAGTCAGATCCTTGGGGTGCGCGAGGGCGAGCCGCGCAGCGACGGTGGAGAGTTCACTCTGGGCCTGCCCCAGAGTGACCCCGGATTTCAAACGCCCGACCGCCTGCATCCAGTTGTCGTGGAAATTGGTACGCAGGCTGGCGGAATTCACCCGAGGCAAGATGAAATCAATATTTCCCCAAACGAGGGGCGCATCGAACGTCTCCGGAAGCACGCCGACGATGGTGAGCGGCAGGTCATTGATGTGCACCGTGCGACCGATCACCGTGGGATCGGCGGCGTAGTGGCGGAACCACTCGCGATGCGTGAGAATGGCCACCTGTGCCGTGGAGGCGGTGCTGTCGGACGGGAGAAAACTCCGGCCGAGTTCGGGTTGGACCCCGAGTAGCTCCAGGAAATTCTCACTCACCATCATGTCCTGGCCCATTTCGGGCGGCAGTCCGGGCTCGCTGAGCGGGAGGGACTCGAAGCTGTAGTGGGCAACATTGCTGAACGACGTCAGGGAGTCGCGCAGTTCGTAGGCGGTGCCGACGGGCAAATTGAGGGTCTGCGACTGGCGTGACGTGCCGCGGAAACGCATGAGTTCGCTCGCGTGCGGGTATGGCAGATCGCGCAGCAGAAAGGTATTGGCCATGCTGAACGACGACGCGCTGAGCCCGATGCCGAGCGCGAGGGTGAAGATGGCAACCGCGGTGAAGCCCGAGGACCTGGCGAGTTGGCGGAGGGCGAATTTCAGGTCGGTGAGCATGGCGTGGGGTAGCGCGTTACACGGTGACGTTAAGACTAGCGAACTGGGCGTCCTCGAATGCACAGTATGTGCCCCATTCGCCAGTCCTTTCATTAAACCATGCAGTGAAGGATGTTAAAATTTACCGCTGTCCACTGCCAGAGGCGGAGAGCCCCGGAAACGAAACCGGATTTTCCCGTGAGTGGGACGAAGCCCGGGTGAGAGGCAGAGGTAACCGAGCAACCAAACAGCAACCGCGCTTGCGCTTACCTCTGATGCGGTGTGAGTCCTGTAGTGTTTACCATTTCTCGTCATGGTAAGGGGCGCTGCACTTCGAGTCGGACGTGTAGTGGGAAGGAAGCGAGCGTACCAATCCGCGTTGTCGCTCGCAGTCCAACCCCCTCTCGGGCTAAATGCCGGGTTGCTATTCTGCACGCAGCGCGATCATCGGATCGACCTTGGCGGCGCGACGCGCGGGGAGATAGCAGGCGAGGAGCATGGTTGCGCCGAGGACGACGAGGTTGACCAGGAGGAGCCAGAGGCCGGGCAACGCCATTTCGGGCAACACCCGCTGAACGATTCTCGTGAGGACGAAATAGCCGGGGATGCCGAGGACAACGCCGGTCAGGAGAAGACGCAGGCCTTGGCGCAGAATCATGCGGACGATATCGGTGTTCCGGGCGCCGAGGGCCATGCGGATGCCGATGTCACGGGTGCGTTGCTGTGTGAGTTGGGAAATCACGCCAAACAGGCCGACGGCCGCGATGAGCAGGCCCATGCCGGCGGAGATGCCGAAATTGACGACAATGAGGTCGTTGTTGGCGGCGGCGCGTTGAAGAAACGCCTGCACGGAACCGGCGTTTGACACCGGCAGATCGGGATCAAGCGCCGCGACCGCCACCCGCACCTGCTTAGTGAGTGCATCCGGGGCCACGCTGGAGCGAATCACAATTGAAAAGTAGCGACTGGTCCACTGTACGAACGGACGGTAGACTTGCAGGCGGCTGGGCGGCGACGCCATTTGCGTGGCAACTTGGATGTCGGCAACCACGCCCACGATTTCAAGCCAGGGTTCATCCGGGCCGAGTCGTACCCGCTGCCCCAGCGCACTTTTGCCCGGCCAGAATTGCCGGGCGAAGGATTCGTTGACAATGACCACGGCAGGATCGTTGGCCTTGAGATTCGGGGCAAAAGTAGCGCCCAGTTTCAAGGGAATGCCGAGCGTGGCGAAATAGTCGGACGTGACCGAGGCCCAGTAGGCGGTGGGTTCCCGGCCCGGTTCCTCAAGCGTGCGGCCTTCGATGGTGACCGGTTTGGTTCCCCCGAAGAAAAAGGTGGGCAGGTTGCCGCAGACGGCGACGTGGTCGACTCCGGGCAGTACGGAGACGCGATCGAGCAATGAGCGAACGAAGGAGACCTGTTTCCCCGCATCGTACTGCGCGCCGGGCAAAACCACATCGCCGGAGAAAAGGCCCTTCATTTGCCAGCCAAGGTCCCGATGCAGGAACGACCTGATACCCACTCCAAACGAGGCGGCCACACCGACGAGGGCAAAGGCGATCGCGATCTGCCCGATGATCAACATATTCTTTAGCTGGTTTTGTCCACGGCTGGAGGTCGATCCCCGGGAGTTTTCCTTCAAGGCGTCGGCGGCGGGAGTGCGCGCGGAGAGCCACGCCGGTATCAGGCTGAAGGCCAGGCCGCTGAACAGGGCGCTGCACGCCGCGAAAGCGAGGACGCGACCATCCACGGGAAGGTCAAGACCGCGACCGGTGCCAAGCGTCAGATAGTGACCGACCAGCTGGTTGGACCAGACGGCAACGAACAGGCCGGAAATTCCGCCCGTGACCGCGAGGAGAAAACCTTCGACCAACAGCGGGATCATCAACTGCCGGCGGCTGCCACCGAGGGCGGCGCGGACGGCATAATCACGGTGCTTGCGGAGCGCCCGCGCGACCTGCAGGCCGGCAAGATTGGCGCAGGCGATCAGCATCATGGCGACGGACAATCCCGTCATGAGCCACAAAATGCTGCGCGTGGTCTGGTTCATGTTCGAGTCATGCAGACTGGTCACGCGGAACCCGCGACCCGCGTTGTCCTTTGGGTAGGCGAGTGCCTGCTGTTGACCGATGAGGGTGAGTTCGCTTTGCGCGGCGGCTATGGTGACTCCGGGCTTCAACCGAGCGACGCCTTGCATATACCGCGAACCGTTGCGTTGGAGGCGCATGCCGGGATACGGCGCGCGGGCGCAGAAATATTCCGTCGGCCCCCAAACCAGCGGGGCATCGAATGAGGCGGGCAGGACGCCGACCACGGTGTAGGGCTGGGCGCCGAGCCGCACGGACTGGCCGATGATGGCGGGGTCGCTGGCGTAGCGGTTCACCCATGTCCCATACGAAAGGACGGTCACCAAGGTTTTACCGGGTTCATCCTCCTCGGGCTGAAAGCCACGACCGAGCATGAGATGAGTCCCCAGCACATCGAAAAAATTAGCGGTAACGAGGGTCACCACCACCTGTTCGGCCGGCTGGCCGGGATTGCCCAGCGAGAAACGGTCCGGGTTGAAAATCGCGCCGCCGGTGAAGGACTTGGCGGACTCGCGCAGATCGTAGAGATTGGCGGGAGCGTGTCCGCCGGAGTCGGTATCGTGCGAAGTACTGAAGATTCGCACGAGACGATTGGCCTCGCGATAGGGGAGATCGCGCAGGAGGAGTGCGTTGGCCACGCTGAATGACGAGGCACTAAATCCAATGCCGAGAGCGAGGATGAGGATGGCGATAAAAGTGAAGCCGGGGGTCTTAAGGAGAGAACGGAAGGCGAGGCGGAGCATGGGGAATTTCGATTTTCGATGGGCGTTTTTCGATTGAAGCGGATGCGGGCTGAAATTTGGGCGAGAGATTGCGAACTCAGGGCCGGCTGAGGTTTAAATATTCACGATCGCTGCGAAGTCAGGGGACTTGGCGATCTGGCGGAGGGCAAATTTCAAGTGGGTGAACATGGTATGGGATAGCGCGCTGTGCGGGAAGGGGAACCGGCGAAAAACGCATTTCCCAATTGCACGCGACGTGCCCGGTCGGCAGGTGGTTTTATTAAGCCATGCAGCGAAGTATGTTAAAATTTATCGTCGCCCATTTATGCGGACGCGTAGACCCATAAACGAAACCGGACTTTCCCGTGAATGGGACTTCCGTTTTCTGTAGGCGCCGCCTGATATGCGTCGCCCCATGCTCATCTTGCTGCGATTGCTCCTGACATCGATTGCATTGACCGTCCCCGCTCTGTTTTGCCACGCAGCCAACACGGCCGACGTGGACGTGATCGTGATTGGCTCCGGCATTGGAGGACTCGCGACCGCTCTCGAAGCCGGCCGCGGCGGTGCTCGCGTCCTAGTGATCGACATGGCCTCGGTCTTCGGCGGTCACGCGGTCATGGCGCAGGGCCTGCTGAACATCACGGGTACACCGGTGCAAGAGGCCCAAGGCATCAAGGATTCGCCCGAACTTGCCGAGCGCGATTTCCTGGCGTGGGGCGAGGATGCCAACCACGAGTGGGTCCGCTACTACACCCGTCACGCCCGTACCGAGCTCTACGATTGGTTGGTCGGCCTTGGAGTGGAATTTGAGGAAACCCTTCAGCAACCGCCGGGAAACAGCGTCCCGCGCGGCCATCGGGTACATGGGCGGGGTGTCGGTCTCGTGACCCCCATCTTTCGTGAGTGCCTCGCCACACCGACCATCTCGTTCCGCTGGAATGTGCGACTGGACCGCCTGCTTCGCAGCAACGGTCGCCTTTGTGGTGTGGCGGTGACCGATCTCCGGACGGGAGCGACGGCGGAGCTGCGGGCGCCATCTGTCGTACTCGCGACCGGTGGATTCCAGAGCAACCTGGCGCTAGTCCGCCAAGTGTGGCGGAAGGATCTCCCGATCCCCGAGCGAATCCTCGCCGGCAGCGGCATCAATTCGATGGGTTCCGCCCTTCCGATTGCTCAGCACGAGGGCGCCGTCCTTGAGCGTCTCGATCACCAATGGAACTATGTGTCAGGCGTGCCCGATCCGCGCTTTCCGGGCACTGATCGTGGCTTGTCGATCAGCATGCCTTCAATCTGGCTGAATCGCGACGGCCAGCGGTTTGTCCGCGAGCGCTCAACGCCCAAGGACGCGCTGCCACGACTGCTGCAGCAACCAGGCGGAACCTACTGGGCGATCTTCGGCCCGGAGGCGCTGCACAGGTTCTATGTTTCCGGATCGGACTGGGGCGACTACCAAAAAATTCAACAGCTGATCATCGGGAACCCGACTGTGACCTTGCAAGCTGGGTCGTTTGCGGAATTGAGCCAAAAAACCGGGTTGCCGCAGCGCGCCCTCCAGAACTCGGTTGTCCGCTTCAATGCCTTCGTCGCCACGGGCACCGACGAGGACTTCGGGCTGTTCGACGCCAGAGAAAGCTGGAAGCCCGCGCCCATTTCCGGGCCGCCGTATTTTGCGATCCAGTTTTACCCACTCGCGCGCAAGAGCCTTGGCGGCGTGGCGGTGGACACTTCGTGCAAGGCGCTAGTTCCGGATGGAACGGTGATCCCGGGACTCTACGCGGTCGGTGAAGTATCGGGTTTTGGTGGGATCAACGGAAAGAACGGCCTGGAAGGGACGTTCCTTGGACCGGCTCTGGTGATGGGCCGCGTCGCTGCCCGGGCGATCTTGGCTGACCTCGGAAGGAAGCCTGCGGAAGCGCCCCGCGACCGTGCGGCGGTCACGTTAGTTTCCATCAAGCCTAAGACGCCCGACGACCAACAATGCCTGGCGTGTCATGACCTGCCCCTCCGATTGAACCAAAGCCGTCCTGGTTACTGGCATTTCGAAAACGTCCACCGGGTGGTACTCGAGCAACAGTTCTCCTGCTCGAGCTGCCATGCCGAGGTGAACTCCAGTCCGGCCCTGAACGAAATCGCTCACCGCATCGACCGGCGTCAGCAGCTCCGTACCTGCGGAGTTTGTCACCGAGGCGAGTCGCCCTGAAACGGGGGCGCAGCGGCGCCGTTGGACCAACGAAGACGGAATTCCATGGGTGCCTGTTTTACACTCTGCCCATAACCGACTGCGGGTCAGAAGGAGAGGTTTGGTTTTACCTGCGCAACCAAACGACAACCAAGCCTGCGATTACCTCTGGGGAGGAGTGAGCCCTGTAGCGTCCACGATTTCCAGATTTTGCCGGAACGTGTCGACGGCGGTCAGAACGCGCAGTGTCAAAGGCAAATGTAGAAAATAACCAATTGCCTTGACTATCTAGGCTTCGGACGGATAACCTAGACTATCTAGGATAGATTCTCAAATGGCTGAATTACTCTCAGGTACCCTCGATTTGATGATTCTTCGCGTCCTGAATTCCGGGCCATTGCACGGCTTCGGGATCGGCGAACGGATCACGATCTTGTCCAAGGGGGCTCTTACGGTGGAAGAGGGCTCACTTTATCCAGCGCTTTACCGGATGGAGGCCAAGAGATGGATTCGTCCGGAATGGGGAATTTCAGAGCGAGGTCGCAAGGCTAAGCTGTACTCACTCACCAAGGATGGTCGCAAGCAGCTGGAAACTGAGCGCGAGAGCTGGGACAAAATGGCGGTGGCGATTAGGGATGTGCTCAAGAATGCGTAAGCGATCATGAAGCGCATTCGGGAATTTTTCTTTCGATTCGGAGCGATGTTCCGAAAACAACGGCGGGAAGCTGAAATGGCAGACGAGTTACGGCATCATCTTGAATTACGCGCAGAGCGAAATGTCGCCGCTGGGATGTCTCCGGAGGAAGCCAGAAATGCCGCGTTAAAGCAGTTTGGCGGGGTCGAGCAGATCAAGGAAGCGTGCCGGGATGAAGCGCGCTATCCTTGGGTGGAGCATTTTGGCCAAGATGCCCGCTACGCCGTCCGTCAACTGCGCAAGAATCGAGGCTTTTCGGTCGCGGCCGTGATTGTGTTGGGGCTGGGCATTGGCGCGAACGCCGCGGTGTTCAATCTGGTTCACTCACTGCTGTTCGCACCCCCAAACTACGCTCAGCCTGATGAAATCGTCCGTGTTTTCTTGCGGGAGAAGAAGAATCCCAAAGCCATTCATGATATCTCCTACCCACTCTACCGGGAGATTCACAGTCAGAATGGAGTCTTTTCGGGAATGCTTGCCTTCAAGATTGCAGGCATAGGGTTGGGCGAGAAAGGTGCGGGCAGACGCGCGATTGCTGCGTTGGTCACCTCAAATTACTTCGCTGTGCTTGGAGTTGCACCCGCGCAAGGACGCACCTTTTTGTCAGAGGAAGAGTCGCTTGGACGGAATGCCGCTGTCACAATTGTCAGCTACAGTTTCTGGAAAAAACGCAACTTCGATCCGCAGATCGTCGGAGCGACGGTCCAGATCAATGGCCGCAAGTTCACAGTGGTCGGGGTGATGCCCAAGGGTTTCGTGGGCACACCCAATCTCTTTGCGACGGAGGTCTGGATGCCGCTGGGCGACTCCCAAGTCATTGAGGACTTACCCAGCGACGGAGATCAACCGGCAACCGAAACCCGCAGTCCGTTGCTCACTGTTTTTGGACGGCTCAACAAAACGGCCGCGATTCCTTCGGCGCTGGTAGGTTTGCGGGGTCTCACAGCAAATCTTGCACGCGTAGATCAGGAGGAATTGAAAGACAGGAGTCTAGACATTGAACCTCCGTCTCGATTTGCGACGAGCGACAATGATCGCAGCGTCGCTTTTGTCGGCGCCGTACTTCTCGCCATGGCGTTCTTGGTCCTTCTGGTTGCCTGTCTAAATCTTTCGAGCATGCTGCTCGCGCGTGGCGCTGCGCGGCGCAAAGAAATCGCGATCCGTCTCGCGCTTGGCGGGGGCCGCTCCCGCATTGTTCGACAGCTGCTCACCGAAGGCTTGGTTCTCGCCTTGGTTGGAGGTGCGTTTGGGTTAGTCTTGGCCATTTGGGCTTCCGACATTCTGATCGCCTCGCTCGGCCACTTGGCGCCGATCGACTTAGCATGGACTGCCCGTCCGCAAGCATCTTTACTGGCGGCGACCTTTGGATTTTGCGTGTTGGGTACGCTATGTTTCGCGCTGGCTCCGGCCCTCAAGCTAACGCGGAGTAATGTCATTACAGACCTGAAGGCGAATCCGGGCGAGGATGTGGTGCGCCGGCGCTGGAGATTTCTTCCGCGCAACCCTCTCGTTGTCGCACAAATTGCACTGTCGCTTTCGCTGCTGACCGTTTCCGCTCTTTTCGTCCACGGCGCGTCGAAGGCCGCGTCGGTTGACACCGGTCTGAAGACAGACCGGAATTTTATCGTCGAAATTGATGCGAGCTTGGGCGGTCGCACCCCGAGACAGGCGCAGGACAGCTACCGAATCCTCGCCGAACGATTCGCCACCCTCCCTGGCGTGGAGAGCGCGAGCATTGCTACCGACATTCCCTTCAGCGGTCTCGACCTCGAGAAAAGAGTCCAACGGATCGGGACAACTGGCTCAGGAACGGGAGGGTCTTCGTCGAGCGACAACAAAGGAGTCAGCACGAAGTGGAATAGTGTGGGAGCAGATTACTTTAAGACTGTTGGTTTGCCGATGTTGCGCGGGCGTGCGTTCTCCCTCGCTGAAGCGACCCAATCCGGCGGGCCGCCGGTTGCAATCATTAGCGAAGTCTTGGCCAAGAAACTCTGGCCGGAAGGCGACGCGCTGGGTGAGCGGGTGCGATTCGTTCCAGATACGTCTGGTCCAGAACCAAGCGTGCCAGGCCCCGGGGCAAAGGACTCCGGAAACGGAGAAATCAAGCCTGGGGAGATGATCGAGGTTGTGGGTGTTGTGCCGGCGGTCCGTCATCTGCTGTTCGCGAAAAGCCCCGACCCAGATATTTATCTACCGTTTGCACGCGGGTATCAGAGCCACGTCTTTTTCCACATTAAGTTTTCGTCTGTGTCTGCGGATGCCGAGGCCACCATCGCCGATCTTCTCCTCCGGACGGCACATTCCGTTGATGAGACCTCACCGGTGATTTCGGTGAAGTCTTTCGCGCGACATCTCGACACCAATCTTCAGATATGGATGGCACGTGCGGCCGCCGCGTTATTCTCGGTATTTGGCGTGCTGGCACTGATATTGGCTGTAGTTGGCACTTACGGGGTGATGGCATATTCGGTCACCCGTCGGTTTCGGGAAATTGGCATCCGGATGGCGCTTGGTGCGCTTCCCGCGAAAGTAGGATGGATGGTCCTACAAGACGGCTTGGTAATGTTGGCGGTTGGCGCCGCATTTGGATTTGTGCTCGCTCTGGGTATCGGCCGCGTTGTCAGCAGCCTTCTCTACGGCGTCGGGGCAACGGATCCTCTAGCCTTTTCTGTCGCCCCCGCTGTGCTGGGAGTCGCTACGATCCTGGCGTGCTGGATTCCGGCATGGCGGGCAACCCAAATTGATCCCCTGGTGGTGTTGCGCGCGGAATAAAGTCTCAACGCGCGGTTCCCTTGTCCTCAACTTCCGTCCATCCGCTCTGCGAAAACTGCAGTGCCGTTCTCGTTGGACCGTATTGCCATCGCTGTGGCCAACATGACTTCGACGTCTCGCGTTTGTTCCGCCACGTTGTTTCCGAGGCGCTGGAGAATTTTCTCCATTTCGACACGAAGTTCTTCCGCAACATCGTCACTCTCCTGTTTCAGCCGGCCGTGCTCACGCAGGAATACATGGCAGGAAAACGGGCGAGCCAAATGCCACCTTTTCGGCTCTACCTTTTCGTCAGTGTGTTGTTCTTCTTTATCGAGTTCGTCACCGGTGATCCGACCATTCGGCTCGCTGACTCTCCCGCCCGGCCCGATGGTTCCGTTGCCGCGGCACCGGAGGTCTCAGACTCAAGAATAACACCGACGCGAACACGCTTACGGGAGAATGCGGCAGTTGAGGTGACTGCACAAAGCCGATCGAGCCAGTTCGTCCGCGAAAAATTCAAGCAGCTTTCTGAGCATCAAGCAGAAGCGAGTGCCGAGCTTGCGCATGCGTTCCCGAAGATGTTGCTGCTTTGTCTCCCGGTTTTTGCCCTCCTCACCCGGTGGCTCTTTCGCGCTGCGGGGCTCAGTTACCTGCAACATCTTATCGCGGCCGTTCATTTTCACACATTTGTTTTCCTCTGGAAGGCGGTGGGTTATGGCTGGGTTGGACTCGTGCGGTTCGGTTTCCCGTGGTTGGCGAGCGTCGTGGAAATCGGCGTGGCGGCGTGGTTCGTCATCTATCCATTACTCATGTTTCATCGGCTCTACCACCAACCATGGCCCCGCACCGTTTTGAAATCTGGAGTCGTGTTTCTTTTCTATAATGTGGCCATCGTTCTCTGTTTTCTCGGTGTGACCGTAGTCCTCGTGTTATTCGGATGACATTGGTTCTCATACAACCAAACAGCAACCAAGCTTTGGCTTACCTATGGAGCGCCGTGAGTCCTGTAGCGTCTCTATCCTTTGCCAAGGTTGCGGATGACGCGGCCTGAAACATCGGAAATATGATCCTGCTGACGACTAGGCTGTCCGTCAGCCCAACCAAACGTCGCTAACGCGTTTTGCCCGTAGGGTCGCCACCTAGCTATGCCCCAGCATAGCAAAACGCTTGGTAGGGGCTTAATCGTGTACGGTTGCTAGTCCTCAACGTCACGACAGAGAGGGTCGAGTAGACGGGCGATTCGGTCCACCTGAACATCGGTGAATACGTCTTGACGACACCGGAGAATGGCATCGCACACAGTATTGTCGTTCGCGACAATAACGCGCCCGACCCCTTTCGGAACGATGAACCATCCGGGAAGGACGAGCACGGGCTGGGCCGCGAGTCCAAGCCTCGTCAATCGGTTGAGCATCTCCGAAAGCCATCGTGCTCGGTCCTCCGCATTTTTGAGTCCAAAGCTGTCTTCGCCCCATGGCCAGTCGAGCTGCCGGCCATTGTACGCAACCTTGTAATCCTCGTAGCCAGGCCGCGCTCGTCCCTTGCGACGGCACTTTGTTTCGATGGCAAAGAGGCCATTTGGTCCAACCGCGACGTGGTCCACATTGAACTTCGATTTGTTGGCTTCGGCCGGGACATCGTGGAAAATGCGGTAACCGTCGCCGATCAGAGAAAACAGCGCCTCTCCAACAGCGCGTTCACCCAGATATCCGAGCCGGTCGTCGCGGGTGCGGAGAAAGCTCTTATAGGCCCATCGACCGGCAAAATAGATGAGTGGAGCAACGACGGCCGCGACAATAGCTAGGCCGATCCGCAGTGGCATGTGTGGTGTAAGCCAAATGAGAACGCTCAGAACCAGAATCCCGGCGGCAACTGGTACCATCGCGGCCGCGCCAATAAGGAAAATGAAGTCTTCGTCGAATTTGTTCATCCGCTGCCGGAGAGATTCGCCAGGCCCCCGAAGTAACTTGAACTCCACTGGCGGTCTCTCCCGGCGCCGTTTGACCCGCCACAACGCAATGCCGAGCATTGCCGCCACAAAGAGAAGGAAGTAGAGGCTGAGCCAAACGATGGTCCAAAGCTGTTGGTTCATGGAGACGGTGAGCTAACGCTGGCAGTGAATTTCCCGCTGAGGCAGGAAAATCCGCATTCCTGCGTCAAATAAAACTACCGGAAGCCCGGTAGGGTTGTCCCTCGCCTTGCGTCGCTTTGCCGATAGGAATGGCGAGCAAACTAACATGCCGTTCGCAACTTGTAGGTTCATCAAGCGCGTTGCTGAACCGCGCGTTGCGGTGTGGCACGAGACGCTGACCTGGCATCCGCTCGCCGACCGCCACCTTGAGCGCTGCGCGGCCGTCCTGGTGCGCATGCTCGTCGGCATATTCGGGCGGGGGTTAGTGTGAAGCTGGCTTTTTGAACAGGCGCGCCACCAAGGCGTCGAGGCTGGGACCGGGTTGACGCCCGCCAATATGCGAACCCTTCACCCCGTTTGAACGCTGGGGCTCGCCAGCTCATCGAGGCGGCCAGCGCCGCTGATTTCTCTCGGGAGGGTCGATACCGCGGCGGCGGATTTGGGGTGAACACCTCTCTACACAATGATTCTGAACTGCGCTAACTTGGGGCCAAATGATATGCGACACAGATCCCTTTAAAGGACAGAATGTCAATGCGGGCATCGAAGGTTACTTCGCTTCACTGACTTGGGTTCCGCTGTCCATAAAATATCCGAAATCCGGTGAACGTGTGCTCGTTAGAATGTGGAACGGGCGTGTTGAGTTCGGGATATGGGAAGCTGCGGCAGGTATTTGGAATTACGGCCGCCTGCTGAGCACGTGGCAGACTCCCGCCTCATGGGCCGCGCTGCCGGCGCTGCACAGGTCGCCGTAGGTCCGATGCAGGACATCATCTCCCGGCTTTGCCCGTTGCGATGCGCGCAAGTGTGATTATGCTCTGCTATGTTCTTACTATCCCCAGTTACCAGGGAAGCCCAATCCGCAGCGTTTAGAAAAATGATTTGGACGCCACTTAAGGAAGCACTCCCCACAGCAGGTCGGCTGGTTCTGGTGAAAATGGAGGACGATAATATCGAGGGGGGCAGTTGGGATGGGGCGCGATCGAATTGGCGCCACGCGCCGCTTTCCAACTGGGGACAGCCTGTTGCTTGGGCACCGCTCCCACTGTTGGGGAAAACAGTTTAACGCGTTCTTCGCCGCGACTAGGCAACGTCCGGCGCGTACAGCGGCCGGCTTCGCCAAGGGTAAAACGCATCCGGCGACGGCCCGAGATTCTTTGAATAATGGGTCTTGAGCTCGATGCTTGAGCACGGCCAACACACGACCTCCGCTCGGCCTTCCGCGACAAGCCTCATCGCCAAGCGGTCGGCGACAGATCCGGCGGGCACGCGCCAGCCGTTCGCGAGCACGTATTCGCCATGGCCAGGCTCCGTGAAGTGCTGGAACCACAGCTGCCGGCCGTCGGCTGTCGCGGCCAACCCGATTGAGTAGGGCGGCCAATCCACCGTGCGAATCCGTAGGGTTACGGTCCCGTAGATGCGTGACTCAACGGTGAGCGGTAGCGGGGCCAGGATGCGATAGATCGCGGTGACTTCGTTGGGGCCGACGTTCACGAACGCAGCGAGGCCGGGAAACTGACGAATGCAAGCCGTCGCGTTTGTTATCAGTCTTGCGCGAAGAGGGATTTGGGCATGAATGACACATCATCCCCAAATGACGGCCAGAGAGGAAAAGCAGAGTTTGGAAAAACACCTTAGCTACGCTCGAGGATGGCTTGAACTGGGCAAGATTGATGAGGCCGCGCTTGAATTGGAAGAGGTCCCGCCCGGACTCAAATTGGACCCATCCTTGCTGTCGTTTCGTTGCGATCTCTACAAAAGCGCCGGCCAATGGGACATGCTCGCATCTATTTCGAAGCACCTAGTGGGCGTTGAGCGCTTGGAGCCCTGGCACTGGCTGAATTGGGCGTATGGGACACGCCGGCATGAATCCATCCAAGCTGCCGAACGGATACTCTTGCGCGCGCAGGAAGAACACCCCAAATCCGCGACAATTCATTTTAACTTGGCCTGCTACGCGTCGCAGCAAGGACGATTTGCCGAGACCGCGGAACTGTTGGGAAGGGCGATAACTCTCGATGCGAGGTTCAAGGAAATGGCCGCCGATGATCCCGACCTGGCGCCGTATTGGGCGAGTTTGAAGACGCCGTAGCGAGTTTTTGAAGTTCTCTTCGCCTCTCAGACCGTGCTTTCATCGTCACGTTACCCCATGAAAACCCTAATCCGTCTAATTCTTATTCTCGGGCTCTTCGGCACAGTGGCAGTCGCAGTCCAACCCGCATCGAATGAGGTCAACGCCAACGCGCCCGCACGTGCCGAAAAAAACTATTGGCTCACGATCAAAAGCGGCATCCGCCACAATTCCAAATGCCGTTACTTCCACAATTCAAACGGCAGACCATGCACGAAGGATGAGGGTCGGGCGTGTAAGATTTGTGGGGGATAAACGCCGATGAAATCCCTACGGGTACTCCTGGCCGTTCTTGGACTCGCATTGCTAGCGGCATGTTCCGGCACAACGAGCCAAAAGCAGGCGAAAAATCCATACCTGTTCAGCGACGCGCCATCCGCGACCACTTACCCGAACTCTTGGACGATCCTCACGAACATTGGTTACGAGTCTGCCTATGACGAGACGTTCGAAAACCCGGCGTGGGTTGCCTACCATCTGACCGGCCCTGCCGGCACGCCGGCGCCGCGCCCCTCGACTGGCTATCCAACCGACAACCGCACGCAGTCAAGGGTCTCAGAGACCGATTACCCGCCGGGTTACGATCACGGCCACATGGCGCCAAACAATGCCATCGCGACCTTCTACGGCGACGCGGCGCAACGGGAGACCTTCCTTATGACGAACATGCTGCCACAACGTCACGGATTGAACGCCGGGCCATGGAAGACGGTTGAGACGGACGAAATCAAGTGGGAGGCAATCAGGCATGACGTTTGGGTCATCTGCGGCCCGGTCTACACCACGGCCGACGGCCAGCCGATCAACCCGGCCGAGCGTTTCGGCGCGAAGGGCGTCTGCATCCCGCCGTTCTGTTTCAAGATCGTCATCACGCGAGACGGTAACGGCAAAGTTGCAACGCTCGCATTCATCATGCCCCAAGAGAAGGCGACAGGGCACAAGCCGAAGGAATTTCTGACCTCAATTCGGGAGATTGAGCGGCGGACGGGGCTCAATCTCTTTTCCAGCCTGACGCCGGCGGTGCAGGACGAGATTGAGGAGGTTACGGCGGTAGACGTTTGGTCAACAAATTGAACAAAAATAGCTCCATGGACGAAATTCCGGATGCGAAATCTCAGGAAGAATGGCGCGCGCAGATAAATGCGTTCGTCGAAAAATACGGCAGCACACCGAAAATACTTCTTCAAGCGATTGAGCAGATTCATGCTGTATCCGGAATCTCGCTGACGAAGACTGAGTTGGAGGAATTCCTTCAGGGCGATAGTTTGCGGGATCTAATCGAAGACCGGAAACTGCCCCCAATAAAGGGCGATTCCCTGACCCCCGCTTCGCAAATACGAAAGGCTGTGCAAATCGTGGGAAATATTCGGAGCGCTGGCGAGGAAGACGCACCTGGCGAAAGTGATGTTACCCAACAGGTAAATGCGGGGTGCGTTTTCGTCCTATTCTTCGTGGCAGTGCTTATCGCAATGGTAATTTACGAAAAGTTGAAGTATCCAGAGGTGGTTGCATATACACCCGCGCCAAGCAAAGCCGAACAGGACTTTGAGGTTGGTTCAAAAGCACCCGCGTCTGAAAAAAACGAAATGAAGAGAAGAGCTGCCGCGGCATACATTGGTTTACTCGATGCAAAGCATGGTAGGAGTGCGTCGGATGACGAATTGAGGAGAGCCGGTTTGAACGCCGCAGAGATTGAAGCCTACAAAGCCGGAAATGAAATAGAAGGGTCCACACCGCCAAACGGGAAGTAACTCCCCGCGGGACACGCGAAGGGGTGTAGGGTGACCGCAGTAGCACCTGGCAAAAATGCGGCTGCGTCGGGGGCGGAACTTGGAACGGCAGTAAATGGTATCACTCGCCCTTTGATAAGTGGGGCGAGCCGGTCGAGTGGGCGGCGCTGCCGGAGCTGCATCGGTCGTCGTAGCCCCCGCCCGAAACGACGGGGCTTTTTTGTCCGACTACTCAGGGGCTATATTTCTGTTTTAGGGCAGCCGACGACCTCGTTGAAAGGTCCAGCATGTGTCGGGCCAGCCACTCCCAAGCTGCATCAACCACAGCAACGTCTTCGACCGTAGTTTTCCAGTCTTCGATCCTTTTCGGATGGATCACACGATCCCTAATTTCCATCGCTCTCAGAAAGTTTGCACCGCCCGTATCGCCAAAGTTTACAATGTACGTGCAGCCGGTCGCGGTGGCGAATGCCCGCAAGGCCAGCTTCACGTTTTCCTTCATCGTCAACCGTAACGCGACAAGCTTCGTGGCGCCCTTGCTTGTCCCCTTCACCTTTCGCTGATCCTGGAGGGCCAACCTGTCTTCAGGCGTAAACACCTTTTCCGGTTCCATAGCCACGGTCAGAGCTGCGACCTTCATGTGAGACAAACGGGCCTCCATCAGCGAGCAAACCACCCGTACCTTCAGTCTGCACGCGAAGGGTGTGCTTTCTCGCCCGTGCATGAGCGCATTGAACTGCCGTAGCTCGTCCATTACCTCCGCAAGCAATTCGTCATTCTTCTTTAACTGCCGATAAAACCTGGCGGCTGCATTGTCGTGCATGGCGCTTACAATGCGGACCCTGGCGGGATGTTGTAACGGATAAATTGCAGTTTCGACTTGCCCGGCATTCGTGGCGGTTGGTTAGGGTCGGCCATGCGAATGAAGGGCGCACTGGACCGCGAGAAAGAGGCCGCGCGCGTTGTGGCGTGGCATGCGACACTGACCTGGCGTCCGCTCGCCGACCGCTACCCTGAGCGCTGCGCGGCGGTCCTAGTGCGAATGGCAGACGGCAGAGTCCTAGGCGCTCATTGGGACGGGCGCGGTTGGATTCACAGCCCGTTTGAAACATGGGGCGAAGCCGTGGAGTGGGCCGCGCTGCCGGGGCTGCACCGGACGCCGTGAACCGCAATCGAGCGAACAAGCGGCAACGTGTAACGGGCTTTATGCCGCTCCACTCTTTTTCTTGGTAAGCTCCAACAACGGTTTGTTGTCTTGGACGAAGGTGTACGGTTTCTTGCGGTGAGCTTCTTCAATCTCAATTGTAACCAGAATGCACTCTTGAGAGAGGTCTGGAGGATGCAAAAGCCCGCGTCCTTGGCTTATCGAGCCTTGCCAAAACGCCCCGGGCGCAAGGCTCATTGGGGGAAAACCGTCCACGCCGGCTAGGCCAAATATTTCTGAGATTTTATGTTCTCTCTTACAAAAGAGCCTCGGCCGAGTATACACATGAAGTTCAATTCTCTTGATCGAGGCGGTTGCGTCGCCAACGTTTGTGATAGCAATTTCATATCGCATCGAACGCCTGGGAGCCGTTTCGATGAGAATGTTTAGCCTGGGGCCTCGTTTCTTCCATTTGATGATGTCCCAAAACAAAAGGAACGTAGCGACGGCAGCCCCCCACCATGCGGCCATATCAGAAGCCGATAGACCCTGCAGGTGCTGGAGAATGGTTGAAATTGTCCCCTTTACGTCCCCTTAATCTAGCGTACCTCTGTAGATGGTGCCCCCACGGGGACTCTGCCCCCGTGAGGACGCCAGCGTAAGTTCCTGTTTGCCAAGCGGAAGACGCTCCGCGGCGAGCGAGACCGGAGCGGCGCATAGTTTATTTATGCGCCGCATGCTGATCGAACCCGCGGGGTACAACCGCCGCTCGGGGACGTATGAGTCCTGTAGGGTCGCACGAATTGGCGCCGGAGTAGTGAGGCTTCTCAAGTTGACAGTCTAGGCCGGCGATTTCTTTATGCGGCTCCACGGATTGTTTGCGGAGCGTCTGAATTTCCTACCATGCGCGCGTTTTTCATTCTCCTTTTCTGCCCGCTCTTCGCCACCGCGGCGGAAGTCCTGCCTCCGCTAACGCTCGTCCACCTTCCAGCGCCTGATCGGGAGATTCCACTCTACGACGGCGTCGCGCCCGGATCGGAGAGTTGGAACTGGGAGGAGCGCACATTCGTGCGAGAAGACGGACACACCGTCACGCAAAACGTGGTTCGCCCGGTGCTTCAGTATTTTGCGCCGGATTCCAGCAAGGCCTGTGGTACGGCGGTCATCATCGCGCCAGGCGGCGGGCATACCAACCTCGTGATCATGAGCGAGGGCCGCGATGTCGTGGCCCGGCTTCAGGCAATGGGGATCGCCACGTTCATTCTGAAGTACCGCCTCATCCACGTGGCGGTGCAGCCGAACACCTCGCGTTACATCCCGGAGAAACGCGAGAAGGGCGTGATTCTAAGCGGCGCGCAGCAGGGGCAGAGGTATTCCGATTTCGAGCGGGATGACGGCCTGGCCGCAATGCGTTGGCTGCGGAACCATGCGGGTGAGTTCCGCTGCGATCCGCACCGCATCGGGTTTATGGGATTTTCCGCCGGCAGCTACCCTGCGTTGGCCGCGGTCTTTGGCCCGAACGAAACGCGACCGGATTTCGCGGTGTCAATCGAGGGTCCGTACTTCCTGGATCAGCCCTGTCCTGTGATTGCGCCGCCGCTTTTCTTGGCCGCGGCGGCAGACGATGAGTGGGGTGCGAAAGGATCGATCACACTTTTTCAGTCGTGGCACGCGGCAAAACACGCTTCCGAGATCCACCTGTTTCAGGCCGGTGAGCATGGGATCATGACCGAGAGAGAAAGCGGCGATCGAGTCATGGAGCAACTGGGTGAATGGCTGCGTACCGGTGGGTGGCTGACGAACCGACGACAATCAGCTACCAAACCCTGACCATGGTGAAATTGAAAAACTTATGCTGCCACTCCGACGCCAGCCTGTAGCGTGCACGGCTGACATAAATGTTTGGGTGAATGTCCTCGCATCGCCTAACCCGGGCAACCAAGCAGCAACCAAGGCTGCGCTCACCTATGACAGGCAATGAGTCCTGTAGCGTCCACCGTCCCCACCCGTGGGGTCGTCGCATGAAGCAAGATGACGCCGTTAGGCATAAGCACAACATTACCCAGTGCGACACGAAGCCACTGCCATGGTCGTCAGAAAAGGGCTTCTGTCCAAATGACACCCTTCGCTCTTTCTTCTTCGAAGAAGAAGAAGAGCGAACATCGGGGCTGAAAGGTGTCTCATTTCAACTGTTCACGGCATCGCTTTGGCCCCAAATTATGGCTCCTCAGTCAAATCCTGAGTAGCGAGCCCATGCCTTGGTGTGGGTCTGAGCGAGATCGGGGCTCCTAGACCAGCTTCTGAGCGTCCAACAGGCTGCCGGGCTCAAGCCGCAAGCCGTTGCTGACGTTCGAGAATGCCCCGGATGGTCGAAGGGCACCACTGCCCGCCTGCTTTGGTTGGAACGCCAGTATCGTGCAGTCGATCAGCAATCGCGACCATCGTCATGCCTCGCCTTCGCCATGTGCAAATTTGAGCCACGACTTTTTGTTCGGCAGGATTGACGAGGAGCATGTTACCGTCCGCCGCCAAGTCATAGCCGAGGGGAATGCGTAGTGAAATTCGGCGGTTGGACCTTCGTAGGTGTGCCATCGCACATGCGGTTCGTTCTGCCAGCTGATCCCTTTCAAACTCGTTCAAAGTAGAGAGAAGGCGGAATACCATCTTCCCGAGAGCCGAGTTTGTGTCGATCCGTTCGCTCAAAGAGGCGAGGTTGGCGCCGCTCTTTTCTAGCCGCTCTGCAATTGCGAGAGTGTCCTTCACACTACGGGCGAGCCTGCTCAGGGAATAGACCACCAGGATGCCTTTTAGTCTGCATGCGAGAGTCACAGCTTTCTGCAATTCTGGACGATTCGCAGCACGACCTCCGCTCATCACCTCAACAAACACCGCATCAGGTTCGTAGCCGTTGTTCATGCACCAGGAGGCAATGCGCTCCTGTTGCATTTCAAGGGACACCCCCTCGTCGCGCTGGCCAACGGTTGAAACACGACAGTAAGCAACGGCTTTCATTGTTCAGAATTTGAATATCGGCACGAAGAGTCCCGGTCAGCCTGCGATCCCTTTTTGCGATGGATTGCCAACTTCCGCCTCTTGTCGCATCAACCACCTTCTAGGCAAATACCGGCTCCTGGCCTGATTCCCGCGTCTCCGTCACCATCGATGCCCCACTATTCTGAGCAACTCGAAGCGTTGTACCGCCAACATTGGGCGAACATCTATGCTAACCTGCCGCGGGATCAGGGATTTTCTGTTCCATTCCTAGGTTCGTCCACGAAGGCCTACGAAGACTCGCGCTGCCGATTGGTGTTGGTGGGACAACAGACACGCGGCTGGTGCACCGAAACCGAAGGCCCATGGAGCGAACGGCATGCCGACCCTTACCCTTTACGCGTTTGTCTGTCTCCACCGAATCGAGGCACCCTCAGCCTGCTTCGATTGCCGGACTAAGCTCTTTTATCGCAATGAGCAGTATCCGTCGAACTTCGATGAAAATGAGTATCTGCAGCTCCTCGCGGATGGTGGGTTCATGGTCGAAACCATCGCAAAGGCGAAATACCCTGATGGCATCGACTTGGTCGGCGACCGTGACCCGCAACTGGCGTTCGCCCGCACACAGGCCCTGATCAACGAGCGGCCTGGGCGGGTAGTGTTCGAGGCGGCGGTGATTTGGAAGAACCTCTACGCCCGGACCGATATCCTGCGGCGCGAAGGCAACACCCTTCATCTCGTCGAAGTGAAGTCGTCCTCGGTCAAGATCGGAGGACCGCATGACCGCGATTGGTCGACCCAGTTGTTCCGCGAGCCACTGACCGTAGGCGGTCTTGCCGGTGCCCGGCGGACCATACAGACAGAGCCGCGCGGATTTCGCTTCCCGGATCCCTTCGGCAAGGGCCATCGGATCAAAGTCAGAATTGATGAAGGCGGCATCGTAAATTGAGCCGCTTGCCTTGCTGACTCTGATTTGCCCGTGACCTTGGGCCTGCAGCGTCTGGTTGACGATGAGTTCCATAGGGGTGTTCCTGGGCGTCCATGAAACGTTTCGTCAACTATTGCAGAGTCTCAACCAAGATGCAGGGCCGTAACAGTCTCGGCATGGAATCTCAGACCGACATGGTTCCCTCTATCGATAAACAAATGCTCGCTACCTGCGTTGCACGGCAGGCATGTCAAAAACGTCAACCGAAGCTTGGCTAAGCGACGCACATAGCTGGAGCCTGGTATCGCTAGTAGTATTGTCGTCCCTCACATACCTTGAGACTGTTGGTAATATCAAACCCGAGAAATTTCCAAACTCCGTGATACGGTTACTAGCTCGAAACAAGCGACCAGTTTCATCGGCCCCCTCGGAGTCACTTCCTACCATCAAGCCACTTGTCTTGTCGAAATACAGAATGAGATCATGCTTGCTAGCTTTACGAACTCTGATCGCTACAGCCCCGTCGGGTGAATTAGATAGGTTTGTAAGCTTCTCAAGTGTGTAGTCAGACCCTAGAAGCGGAACAAGAGTCTCGCATTCCTCTATGTAGAGGGCCTCACGCAGCAATTCTCTTGTGTTTGGCGGGAGCGGCTGATGCAAAACCCCTTGGGCCACCTCCCACGACCCCATTTCACTGATGCATACAATATCTTGAAACGGTTTCCGTCCTTTAACAGTAACTTCTTGGTCGATCCGAACTTTATCGGGAAACCACGCATATGCTGTAACACGATTGAGGAATTCGACACCCTGCTTTTTCCCTTTCGACTCGGTAATTGTCTTGGAGAACCTGAACCTGTTTATCGTATCTTTTCCCCCCATTGCACTTATCGCTTTCTCAATGATGGCAACGATTTCTTTGTGCTCTAAATCCTCTCGACCAGCTTCTGTCTGTCCGGCACCCGTCGACTCAGTCTGCTCAGGATTGCGATTATCTTCTGACGGTGATTCGGTCTTGGCAGTTTCGGGTTTCGCAGCCGCCACCGCATTGCCAACTGGCATTAGCTCGGCCCAGATTAGATCCACCCATCTTTGACCAATCCGTCCCGATTTCCAACCCTCGGGCACCAAGAAATCTGATGCCACGTTACCGACTTCCGCAGATCTCTGCTCTACGGAAAACCTGAATCTCACAACAGGTGATAGCTGCGTCAAATACCCCTGGCCATGGTAGTCCTCCTTGTTGGGACCGATCACCCTATCTGTAAGCGGGTTTACACGATTCCCGTAGATGCTCGCCCAAATCTGCGCCCCGGCATTGGTGTAATTCTGCATTTCCGCGATTTTCTGATCGGATATGCCCTTCAATTCGAAATCGAGAACCGGCGAAGGGCGCAGTCCTAGAGTAAGAAGGCGCATTCCTTCCTCCCGTGTTTCTGAAAGAACATATCGAGCGTCAGGAGTCCAATGTCTAGCGGTGCCAGAGAACAACACTCTTGAATAAGGCGTCTTTCGGCCTGCGACCTGCAATCCATTCTCCCCGCTCTGAAGCACGAAGTTCTTATGCGTGGTGACCTGCTGCTGTTCCAACTTCCATTCCTCCGGTGATGGATTTTCTCGCTGTTGAATTTGTAGCGTGTCCAAGTTCACACGCTCGTAACCAAACCCTCCAATTCGCGAAATGTAAATTGTGTCCGCCTTCGGCCACAGGACGACAATGCCAATGCTCCCTGGGCCTCCCCACGAGATTTCGTGCGGGAAATCCACCGTGATAATTTTCCCCGTCTGTAGATCTACGAATATAAGCCCGAATCTACTACGTCCATCATCGAGTGAAATCGGGCCGTAAACCATTTTCTTCGCGTCTACAGAATACGTCACCCGCGCCTCTCTTGGACTATACGTGATGTGCTTCTGATCCTGCGTCACAAGTGGTAGAGGAATTCGTCTAATGATCTCCCTCTTGTTGATAGAAAGAATCGCTATCTCCATCTGGGCGTCCCTATTGCGCGTAAATGCGATATTTTGATAATCAGGAGAAAACGACGGTGTTCCTATTAAATCAACGATCGTTTGAACCTTCTCAACTCTTATATTCCAAGCCTCCGCCGCTTCAAACGAGTCAGGAATTGAGGCGTTTGCATAAGGGTAATCCTCCTTTTGAATTTGCTCCTCAATAATATCTGGCGTTGGCGGCTTTGGTGGTTCGACGGCACGCACTGCAGGGGAACTGTGCTCGGACGCAACGGGGGTTGATCTGATGGCTACTGGACCTTGGTTTGTGGGGAATTGTTGTGGCAAATCGAATACCTTGCCGCCTGCCGACTTGATCTGAATACCTTGATTCTGTGACACCTCGGGGCTGTTCAGCGGCGCGGCGTTTTGAAGCTCAAGACCGGCGGCAGTCCAGCCGCTATCTTTTTTTGCATATCTCTGTATGCCAGTAATCCGATACCGCTGGCCTTTCCTGACAAAGGAGCCCGGGTTGCCGACCTGTTCGAGGAGCTGCATCATCGTTCCGCCTTGTGGCCCGGCCTGAAGACTGGTTGCCAACGTGAGTTGATGGCCAAGTCCGCCAGCGAGCCATTTGCAATTTTCGGTGAATTCGATCTCGAATGCTATCTCCATCGCGTACATCTTTACACCCATGAATTCGCCCTGGGTGCCATTCGTCTTCTGAAAACTTAAAAGCTGGATTCGGCCCCCGGCGTTTTGAGCGATGGAGTCACGGATGATTTGCTCCGCATTGGATGCTGAAGGAAGTCTCGAACAGCCGGTAAATGCGACCGAGGACAGGATGATAAGGGCACCCAAGGAAAATCGGCGCCACACAACGTATTGCCACACCGACAGAGGGTTACGCTCCATAACAATTCCTCATTATTGAGCAAAGGTGATGAACTCAAGCCGATTACCAGCTCATCCCAACCAATGTGTCGTCTCAGCTTAAACCACGTGCAAGCGCGACAGCCATACAGGGCCGCCTAGTGGAACGCCTGCACTTAACTTGAACCCTAATCGTTGCTTGGCGCGAGATCAGTCCGACGGCCATATGACAGTCGCAAGGCCAGGTTTGGTCACACACCTTCGTTGCCCATTTTAAATACGACCAAAAAACGGGTTGGAGCTTCACTCAAGCGACCCGGCCCTGATCCAAGCAAAATCCGCAGAGGACAGGATTCGGACCTGCGGATGCTTCCGAGGAAACTCGTCCGGTATCGGTCTGAACGGAGGCTATCCTACCCAAATCTGCATAAACCGCGTTCTCGCAATGCCAATTTCATTCAAAGCGTCCGGGTGGTAAAGTCGTTTGTCCCCCGCCTCGCTCGCTCACCTTTTTTAAGGCGATTTTGTGGTATGCGACGCGTAGGCAGGTCTGTCAGCATCCCGTGTGAGCAGCGATCCTCACTATTAGGATTGCCTGATCCGGCTCTTCTCTTAAAGAATCTCTCTCCCCTCGTCCCCAGAAGGTAACCTAGCCTCTAACATGAAAGCCGTTATAGCGTCTTTGTTCTTTCTCTTAATCGGCGTCGCGACGGTCGCCTCGGCCGCTCCGGTCACCAATACCGACATTGAGAAACTGCTCGCAGCGGGCATGGGCGACGATGTGATTCTCAATGTCATAGCTGGTGGTGAACCGAAGTTCGACACCTCGCCGGACGCGTTGATTGCCCTGAAGCAGAAGGGGGCGTCGCCGGCGGTTTTGTCCGCGATGACCGGCCGCACGCTCTCGGCCCCCGCGGCCCCGCCGAGCGACCCGCGGGCCACCATGGAGAGCTTCGCCAGCGCGAACAACGTTATTTTCATCGATGGGGACAAGCGCCAGTCCATGATCGATTCCTCCCCCAATACCCGCATGGCCGGCATGCTTTTGTCCGCCGTTGCCTTCGGTTTTGGGGGCCGCACGTATTGGGTTCTCCAAGACCCGCACGCCGACTTGCGGACGAAGAACCAGGACCCCCAGTTCGTTGTCGCGGTTCCGCGGAACACGAAACCTGAGCGCTTCGTAACCCTTACCCGCTGGGAGACCCGATCGAACGGCACTCGGGAAATTTTGACCAAGCACTTTAACCCGGGAGATTCCGTCACCATGCAGGGTCCGCAATTCCCAGAGGATCGGGTGATCGCCATTGAGCTGAACCCGTCCATCAATTCCACAACCTCCACGCCCATACCGGGCCGTTACGATGTGAGGAGCAAGGGCCTGCTCAAGCCCGGGGAGTATGTGCTGGTGGTTGGCGCGCAGTGTTATGATTTCGGCGTCGACCGATGAATCGATTAGATCGGTTAAAGCGGCAACCAATAGCGGCGAGCAGGCCATGCCAAGCGCTACTTAAAGAATGGTACCCGACAAGCTTCTCATCGCAGAGGCCAAAGTGATGGCTTGGGATTTACCGCCCGAACGCTGCAACGAAAGGTCCCACCCCTCCATCCGCTGTCGTTGTTCACTGCGCCGCCCCAAGGGCAGCCGGCTCGTTCACCCGCTCCGCCTGCGGCTTCGGGGCCAAGCCGTTCGGCTTGACCACACCTGTCAAATGGGCGAACGCGCGGGCCGGAGCATGGCTCCATTCCCCACCGTCAAGTCCGGCACCGGATAACGACGCCTATAGCCATTTGGCCCGGGCAATGATCTTGACCGAGCTTACTGGAGAATGGCTGAAGCTGAACTTCCCGATTCCCACCCGGCCGGTCGTCGACCGCCTGACCTGGGGCGATGGGCACCTCAAGCACGACAAGGGCTCACTATTCGTTCCGGAGGAAGGGGGTAATTTTCAGCCAAGATAACGTAGAGCCCGGTCAGGTCACCCAATCGGAACATTGGCTTGTCGCTTTGAGCGCGGTCAAACCCTTGGTCACGCAAGAAATATACCGGCCTTGGCGTAACCAACGGATGCGTCCGATCCAAGGTAGGCAGCGTAGTTTCGAGACAGATCGATCACGACATGGTTGGGGATTGTGGCGTCCGAATCGCGACCTGGGTGATAGAACGCCATCCATCCAGCCCGGCTAAGTTTGAAGACGCACGTGCCGAATTCGTGTCCCTGAGGCAACGCTCATTGGTGTCGCTTCGGGCAAGCTGAAGCGCGGCGATTCGACAGCGTGCAAAACTGGAAAAGAAAACGTGACCGTTCCCTAACGTTTTCTCCGCAGTCCTGTGGGCTGCCGCACCCGAACCCGCTCTCGACACCTCTAAAAGGCCGGCGTACCTAACTCCCGGATTTGTCCAATAAGATGAACGGCACCGACTTCAAGAAGCTCATCTCCATAGCCAACCTTGAACTTGCATGGCGCCGTATCACGACTGCGAGCAACTATTCTTACAAGAGGTTCTCCCGGGATATCTTCCACATTTATGAAATTGCCGTAGACCAGAACCTAACCGATCTGCATGCACGGCTGGAAGGCAACAGCTACCGCCCGTGTGCACCCAAGCGGATTTTTGTACCGAAGAAAAACGGCCTACAACGAGGCATCTCCTTGCTCCATGTTGAAGACCAGATCGTGTATCAGGCTGTTGCTAACATAGTCGCCGAAAAGGTACGTGAAAAGAGAGCCGATTACCTGGGGAAGACTGTTTTTAGCAACCAAGTTGCCAGCCCTCCTGAAAGCATATTTTTCCTGCAAAATTGGCGCCGTGGCTACCGAGAGTACCTTGATCAAATCGAAAGATTGCATTCGCTGGGCTATCGGTGGGTGGCGCAGTTCGATTTAGCTGCTTTCTATGATACAATTTCTCATGAACTACTTTTCCAGACAGTTTCGCGCTCGCTTCCCCGTTCGTCGCACTGGAATGTAATTAGATCGTGGTTTCAGAAGTGGGCAGAACCCACGCGAAACATGGCCACTGCACCATGGAATTCCCCAAGGGCCACTTACATCCGATTTTTTTGCAGAGGTCTTCTTAATGCCCATCGACAGGGCTATGGCCAAGAGCCACGAGTACCTTCGTTACGTCGACGACATACGCCTATTCGGAAAGACAGAGTTGCAGGTGCTAAGAGCGGTGCGTCAGCTTGAGACACTTTGTCGAGAGAGAGGACTTATCCCTCAGAGTCAAAAATTTGAAATTCTTCAGACGAAGTCCGTCAAGGATGCCCTTGGCTCCCTGCCGAGTCTAGGAGATCCCGATGAGGAAAGGCTAGAAAAGCTGTTCGGCATGTCTGTCTCCAAAGCCGAACGCACGTTCGATGCATCACTCGACAAACTGAGGCCGCGGCACATTGCTGACAAATCTAGGGCCAAGTATGTGCTCTTTCGCGGCCCACCGTCAGGCAAGATACGGAGGCAAGTTCTCAAACTCTTGCCTCGGCACCCTGAATACATCGACGCCTTCATTTTCTACCTCAAGAACTTTAGGCGCAGCCCGAAACTCATCGAGATTTGCTCCAACTGCGCCATTAAAACTCCGTTCGATTATGTCGCCGGGGAAATGCTCAACTTTCTGGCCAATAAGGTTAAGAGACCGGAAGCTCGCGCTCTGCTCACTCTCGCTCTTAGGATCGCTGGGGACAAACAAGCGGGAATTTCTGCAAAATGTGGGGCACTAACATTCCTCTGCAAATGCGAGGAACTGGATCTGGGGCGATACTCCCGTTTTGTCTACTACCAGCCTGGCTTCGTTCAAGCGCTAGTCATGAAAGTGCTGCCGCCTTCAGCTTTGACAGACCCTCGCGCAGCATCGATGGCTCACGGCGAGTCGATCGAGGCTGGATTGGCGTATGTGTCTAGGCTGATTGGGGACGGCATTCCATTAGCGCACGCAGGGGTAGACCCAATGCGATGCAAGTCCCAGATACGGCACATGCTCGCGGCACTTGGCGTATCTCCCAGACTAGGGATGATGGCAGATCCTGTGTCCGAAGTTATTCACAGACGGTATCGATGCGGCTCGGAGCTGGTTTGGCGCGCTCTATTTGACCAAGAATATGGTCACGCAGTTCAGCAACTTACCCGCGCTGAGGCGCTATTTGATATGGGAAGATCCGAGTGGCTGAACTACCAGGATTCGTTCAATCACGCGCTGTTCTTGGCGCTTCAGAGACATCTGAACAGGCTGTCACTTCCCGGCGCATGCAAGACCATCAATTCGGCCGGACATTTGGTAAAGTATGGCTTAATGCTGACAGCTCCTCATCCCTTTGCCGTGGCGCAACCAAACATTGCCGCGGCATTCGACGGATGCCACAGGCGCCGGAACAAGCTTCCCAGTTCGCATCCCTATGATGAAAAAACACAAACGAGAACAAAAACGCTCACCAAAAAGGAGCAGACCAATCTAGTTTCTAATCTCAAGGCTGCATATCGGCAAGTTGTGCGAGTGTGCATGGTTAATTCGATTATCAACTAGGCAAGAGATACGGCGCCAACCGAAGCCTTTTTCGCTATCGACAGATACTGAAGCATGAAGGCCGTTGCCTACTGCCGTGTCTCAACCGTTGGCCAGCGTGACGAGGGTGTATCCCTAGAGATGCAACAGGAACGGACTGCCGCATGGTGCCTTAACAACGGCTACGAACCTGATGTTGTGTTCGTTGAGGTGATGAGCGGTGGACGCGCCGCTAATCGTCCCGAGTTGCAGAAAGCTGTCGCGCTCGCATGTAAGCTGAAGGGCATCCTGGTGGTCTACTCCCTTAGTCGCCTCGCCCGCAGCGTGAAGGACACCTTGGCCATTGCTGAACGGCTGGAAAAGAGCGGCGCCAACCTCGCCTCTCTGAGCGAGCGGATCGACACAAACTCGGCGCTCGGCAAGATGGTTTTCCGTCTGCTCTCCACGTTGAACGAGTTTGAGCGGGATCAGCTTGCGGAGCGGACCGCATGTGCGATGGCCCATCTGCGGAAATCCAACCGCCGAATCTCGCTGCGCATTCCCCTCGGCTATGACTTGGCGGCGGACGGCAACATGCTCCTCGTCAATCCTGCTGAACAGAAGGTCGTGGCTCAGATTTGCTCATGGCGAAGGCGAGGCATGACGATGGTGGCGATTGCTGAGCGGCTGCATGACTCAGGCGTTCCAACCAAAGCAGGTGGACAATGGTGCCCTTCGACCATCCGGGGCATTCTCGAACGTCAGCTGCGGCTCGCAGCCTGAGGCCGGGGAGCCCTTTGGACGCTCAGGAACAGGTCTAGGAGCCCCGATCTCGCTCAGACCCACACCAAGTGCACGGGTTAGTTGACTGCCACCCCGACAATTAGTCGAACGGTCCATATTTACAAATCCCAGTTGCGAGAGGCCTGCCCAGTTTGTTTCTATGGTTAATAACTGCCGGAACTATTTCGCACTCGATGAGGCATGTCGAAGCGGACAGAAACGACACGTGTGGAACACGACTAAAACAGATGCGGCGTTTAAAGATGGTTGTCGGGCCCTGGGTGAAGTTGTGTATTTTTTTCAGCAACTTGAGGGAGATCTTAGAGAAGCGGTCGCATTCCTAACAGATCCTTGCGATGGGAGCTCAGTAAATATCGTCGTTTGCGAACTGTCTTTTAAGCAGTTAATCAACCTCGCATCATCCTTGCTTCCCCTCTTCGCGATAAAAGAAAAACAGAAAGCCATAAAGGAGTGGAGAGAGATACTGTTGGCTGCCCAAAAGGCAGAAGAACATAGGAATAGGATCTTGCACTCCACGTTCGCCGTTTCACTCGACGAACATCCGGTATTCGTCCGCACTAAGCGCACGGCAAAATTTCGTAAGGGGTTTCAAGAAAACGGAGAGTGTCTCGATCCAAAAACAATGGAGAAGTATCGCCATGAGATCGGGAATGTGGCTACTAGGATCGTCGATTTCATGGGACGCACGTTTCCGGGTTGGCACGTTCGCCAATGGAGCCCTAATCGTCCCTGAGGGGCTTTCGCGGTGGACCCGCAAATTTGAACTAAAAACGCGTTAGTTGGGCCGTCGAAGACCTGTGTTCTTGCCTAAGATGCCCGCGGGGGCAGATGATAGCGCTTCACTCACTTGGGGTCCCATGTGTGAGTCCTGTAGCGTCCACGTTCTTGCGGCATCACATTCTAATCCAAACGCCGCCATAACATAGACGAAAGTTCGAAGGGGACCTATGGGGTGTTAGGCGCTGGAAGGAATCGCGATCATACTCGACAAGCGCTTCACAGCCGATGGCACGGAATCGATTGCACATGGCGCGACAGTGACCTAGCCGGCTGCGATTTTCAACCCGCCACCCGACGACCCATCTCTCCGCGCGTAGCAGCCAGAACGAGGCCGGGTTCAATCAGCGCGTTGATCAGGAAGTGCGCGACCACGCATGGCGCGAGGTTTCGGGCGCTCAGTAAGTAGACAACTGCGAGGGCCCCACCTAGGGCGCCCGTGGCGACGGTCGCGCCGATTGCAGCGCGTATACTGCGCCCCATCAATCCCCAGACGCCGTGAAGCAGCCCAAACGCTAGGGCTGAGGCCAAGATTTGAGGCAGCCATCCGAAGCCGCGAGTTAACAGAGCGTCCATGATCCATTTTCGAAACATCACTTCCTCAAGCATTCCCGCAGTCACGGCGACGGCGAGTCCCAGCAACTTGAGGCCGGAAGGTCGAAACAGGTTCTCTCGCACCGAAGGAAACCTGAGGCTCGCCCGAACAAACAGGACCGTGACGACCAGCGCCGCCAACCATCCCCACATCGACGCCGGGTTGGTACTCCCAAAACCCATGTAACGAAAAAATCCGGCGGGTTTGTACATCAAATTCATTACAACCCACACCCCTTCGATTGCTGCGATTCCAAAGAGGATCCATCCCGCCTTCTTACGTCCGGGTGTGTTGTCGAATGGCCGGGCATCAGTCATTGCACCGACCATTGCAGACAGCCCGGCCGGTGCAATGTGCGAGTGGATGGCCGGACGTCTGCAAGGACCGGCGGTTGATTCGGCGACAAAATAGTCCCGCACGTAACTCGGCATCCAAGGGCATCCTCGGTATGTTTCCGTGCTAGTTCGCTAATTGCGAAATCGGACTTCGGTCGGTCACGGGTTAACTGACAATTCGCGCTTTTGAAGACCACGTTGGGGAGCAGTAGTAGAGTCGATCATCGCGATTGATCGTGGTCGATAGGCAGTCAAAAATGGCAGGTAGCATGGAAGGGCAGCAAAAGGAGAGGCATGCAACCAAACGGCAACCGGAGTTCCATTCCCCTCGGCAGGAAGTGAGTCCTGTAGCGTCCACGTGTTATTTCGTGCGGCCATTGGCCCTTCTTCATCGAAGGCCGAAATTCGATGTTTAGCGCCGACAAGATCAGCGCGACTGGCGACGAGAGCGTGCGAGCAATGCTGCGCTTACCGCAGCCGAGAGAGAGACAGCGCCTGAAACCAACGTGGCGATGCGCAGGTCCGCTCGAGGCATGCCGAATACGTGACACCCGTAGACACACAGGACGGTGGCAAGGATAGCAGAGCTTATTGGAACGATCATGGTTTTCATTGGGGGAAATGTTTTCTTCTCCTAACGTTTTAATTAGCCGCGCCCCGCGTCGGCTGCGGAAAGTGGTTCGGCGCGCTTCGTGCGAGCAATGCCCAACCCAAGATCATAAAAACCGGGGCCGCCATGTGAGACAGCGCGAACATCTTTTCAATCGCACCTCGGTGACCCCAATCCGGCTGCTTGAAGAGAACTGCGATTGCCACTTCCACGAGCAGTTGGAAGCCGACTGCCAACGCGAGCATCAAGACCCCTTTTTCACGACGCATCATATAGGTCCTGATCGCAAAGAAGAGAGCAATTGCAAGGGCCCCAGCGACGACGGCCGGGTTTGCAAGGAATCCGAGTAGTTGATCGATGTGCATAAGATGTGTCGCCGAACTATGTTTATGCCGTCACAGCGACGGCAGATCCAATGATGGATGTGGTTTCGCCGCACGCAAATGCAGAAAAACAGGTCATGTCAGCAAAGCGAACTGAACCTCGGCAGTCACACTGGATACGCCGTTTCGGAATAACTGGGCAACCAAACAGCAACCAAGCCTTGGATTACCTCTGTGGTGTCGTGAGTCCTGTAGACGCGGTCGGCTTGCGTCATTTTCCTCACCGCGCGACGATGGTTGCTTTCACCGGGTCTGGAGCCCGGTGAGTGCCTCCCGAAATCGCGTCAATTCCTCGCACTCAGCTGGAACCGCCACGGCGCGCAGATCCTGCGCCACCAAATCTTGCGCCGCCTGCAGTTGGCCCTGAGCCGCGTGCAAAAGGGCCACCGCCTCGACCAGCGCCAGTCGATCCGGGAAAAGCCGTACGCCCGCTCGCATTTCCGCCAGCTGTTCAGCCGTCGGAACCGAGTCGGAGTGCAGCCATGCTTCCGCTTCTATAATAAGCACGTCCGGCAGGCTCGGCGACTGTTGCTTGGCGGTCTGCAAAGGCTGCAAAACGGTCGCCAGTTGCTCGCGCGTCAGCTTGGCCGTCCCATTTTCCCGCCACAGCGCGGCCAGGCGAATCCAGGCCAACTCGTAGTATACGCACGGACGGACGACCTTGCCGGCCGCCGCGGCCTCGAGAAACGGGATGGCCTTGGCATCTTCGTTCACGTCGCACTCGAAAAGGCCCAACTCGGCCAAAAGGCGCGGGTCGCGGTCGCCGGCATCGTAGGATTTCCAGAGCGTCCGCCGGGCCTGTTCAACAAACTCATCCGTCACGGTGGGCGAGTTCGCGCGCACATAACGGACTTCGAGCCGGTTGAAATGTCCCTTGATTCGGCTCACCTCCGCCAAAGTCGCCTCACGCACCTTCACGTCTGCCGTCGCCGGGGGCTTCACCGCGATCGAATTGTTGAACATGAAATACAGGGCGTCGCGCATCGCCGCATCACCTTCGGAAAAACTCAGGCCAAAGCACTCCCGGAACAAGGCCTCGGTCACCGGTTCACACGAGGCTCGGTCGACAAACTTCCAGAGCTGGCTCGCCGACTCGCCGGTCAATGCCAGCTTTGTCCGCACGCGATCGGCGTAAAACGGAGCACCGTTCGATTCGAGCGTGACGCCGCCATTATCCCCTCTCGTGACCTGCGGCTTGGCTCCATAGGATGCGATCTCCAGGCGCTTCCATTCGGCGATCTCCCGCTTCCAATCGGTCATCATGAGGCGGATGAACAATACCGCCGTCTCCCGCCGCCGCGCGTCTTCAAAGGGCTGGCCCCGATCCCCGTGCAAGAACAGATCGGCGAGCGGCACCGGTTGCGTATGCGTCGAACGAAGCACCTCGTCGAAAGCCGACCGATCTCCGTTCGTGTACGTCTCCAGCAGTCGAGCGAACAAGGACGGATTCATCCAAAGCTGCCGCCCAATCCTCGGCTCGTCGCGCTTCGCTGCGGCACTCGATGAGTTGGTAACGCCGCCGAAGCCGGGGGTTGAGCCAATCGGACCAAACTCAGCTTCGCCGCGAACCGAACCCACTTTCATCGTAAATCGCAGCAAGAGCCGCCTCATTCCCGCGACAAACCACGACGGCAACGGCGGGGTGCGGGCTTCCAGCCGGGACCGCACATAGTCCGGCGTGGGCTTGAGCGCCGGCGGCAAGGAGCCTTTCTCCAAGACGGCGAAGACGGATTCCGAGTCCATGTCGCCCAAGCGAAAATTGGGCAGAGCTTCTACTTTACGAATTGACCAGGCACTCACCCCGCGCTTCCTAGCGTCTTCGGTCTGCCGCTCCTCGAGTTCGGCGACCAGATGTTTCCATGCCGCCGTGCGATGCACTTCATCGGTGAACAAGACCCAGCTCGCGGGCACATCCGAGCGCGATTGGAATTGGAGCGGCAGGATCTCGTCCAGGTAGCCAATCATCCGGACATACTCGGCCATGAATTTGGCCGTCTCGCCTTCGGAGCACCGCGACAACACTTCCATGCCCGGACCGTGAGCGTAGAGCCACCAGACATCCTCTTCGACTTGGAAGGGAGGCAGCATCACGGCAGCGGAAGCGGAACTCGGCGTTACGCCCGAATTACCATTCCTTGCAGCACCCATTTGGCTCGGCGACGCCACCGTTCCCTGGATCGCGAAAACCAGGAGGACTGTCGCAGCAATCCAAATGACAATCGTTCTGATCATCTTGCGAACAAACACTAAGACGAGCAACGCGGTTAATTGCAATTGTTGGAATGCAATCTGCGCTGAGGACCGCGACTTCGCGAGCCAAGCGCATCACAACGATTCAAGACAACCGGACAACCAAACAGCAACCAAGCTTCGGCTTACCTCTGGGGTGACGTGAGTCCTGTAGCGTCCACGTTTTCCATCGTCGGGTTAACGTTAAAGACATAGGCATCAGCTCTCATAGGCGCTCTATACAATGAGCTTGCCATCCATTCCATAGTCCGTCTATGCAACATGAATGGCCCCTCCCAAAGACGATCTCCTTCAAGGTACCCTCGACATGATGATCCTCCGCGTCTTGAGCCGCGGCGATAATCATGGCTGGGCGATTGCGCAGCGCATCCAGGAGGTTTCAAAGAACCTTCTCACCGTGGAGGAGGGCTCCCTTTATCCCGCATTGTTCCGACTGGAGCGCCAGGGCTGGCTTGAGTCAGAATGGGGCCAGTCCGAAAAGCAGCGCCGCGCCAAATTCTATCGGCTGACAAAGTCGGGAAAGGCGCAGCTCGAGCGCATCACGGAGACTTGGGACCGCAAGGTGTCGGCCATCGCCCTCGTAATGCAGCATGCCTGAGTGAACCGGCCATGAATTTCCTCCGTTCGCTCCTACTCCGTTTGAAGGCGGTCTTCCTCAAGGACTCAATGGACCGGGATATGGCGGAGCAGATGCAGCACCACCTCGATCTCATGACTGAGGAAAATGCGAGGTCAGGAATGAAGCCCGCAGATGCCCGGAACGCTGCTCTGCGGAAATTCGGCGGGATTGAGCAAATCAAGGAGCAAGCTCGTGATCAGCGCGGGCTGCCATTGCTCGAAAACGCTCTCCAGGATTTCAGCTACGGATTCCGGGTCCTGCGGAAGAGCCCCGGGTTCACCATGATCACCGTGCTGACCCTCGCCCTCGGCATCGGGGCGACCGCCGCCATCTTTACCATCGTCAACAGCGTGATCCTGCAGCCGCTGCCCTATCACGACTCGGGCCGCCTCGCCTCGCTCCGCGAATCCTTCAAGGGCCAGCCCTCGATTAACCCTTCGCGGGTGACGTTCAGGGAATGGAAGGATCAGGTCACCTTGTTCGATAGCGTGGCCACGGCCTATACGTGGTCGCGGACGATGATCGGTTTCGGGCCGCCGGTGCGCATGTATGCCTGGCGCGTCTCTGTGAATTACTTTTCCACGCTCGGTGTCCAGCCGGTGCTCGGCCGGACCTTCCGGCCCGAGGAAGCCATCGAGGGCCGGGGCGACGTCCTTATCATCAGTCATCGTCTTTGGCTCGGGCGGTTCAATGCGCGGCCTGACATCATCGGCCAGCAGGTGATCGTTGATGAGCACTCTTTCACCATCATCGGCGTCATGCCGGCCAATTTCCTGCCCGAGACGGTGACTGACCCGGCGTTCTTCGCGCCCGCCTCGGAAACCCTGAGTGACCAAGGCCTGCCGCCGCGCTATTCGGAGGCGGTCGGTCGACTGAAGCCAGGGGTCACGTTGGAACAGGCGGGCCGGGAACTCGCCGCCATTTCCGCCCGTACGGCGCTGAAATTCCCCGTGACCAACAAGGTCTGGAGCGCGGATATTGCCCCCGTCCTGGAAGCCAAGATCGGGAAAGTGAAACCGTTCCTGCTCCTGTTGCTCGGTGCCGTCGGCTTCCTCCTGCTCATCGCCTGCGTCAACGTCGCCAACCTCCTCCTCGCGCGCGCCAGCACCCGCGCCAAGGAAATCGCCGTCCGCATCGCGCTCGGTGCCAGCCGCGGACGCATCATCAGCCAGCTGCTCTGCGAAAGCCTCCTGATCTCCGCCGCCGGCAGTGTCCTCGGCATCCTGCTGGCCTACGGCGGGCTTCAGCTACTCCTCGATTCCGCCCCGCTCTCCCTGCCGCGCGTCCAGGAAATCGCCATCGATGGCTATGTGCTTTTGTTCAGCTGCATCCTCGCCCTCGTCACCGGCGTGGGCTTCGGGCTGGTCCCGGCCCTGCAGGCCTCGCGCACCAATCCGCAGCAGGCGATGCGCGACCACGGCCGGGGCAACAGCGCCGCCGGCGGGGCCTTGAAGCTGCGCAGCGCGCTGGTGGCGTTCGAGGTCTCGCTCGCGCTGGTCCTGTTGATGGGCGCCGGCCTGCTGATCCACAGTTTCGTGCGGATGCAACATGTGCCGCTGGGCTTTCAGGCCCACACTGCCTACCTCGCGAAAAACATCCTCCCGGCCCACCGCTACCCGACGCCGCAAAGCCAGGTCGCGTTCGTGAATGCCGCCGTCGAGCGGCTCGAGGCCGTCCCGGGCGTGCATTCCGCGGTGTTTTCCAGCTATTTTCCCGCCTTTGGCGGCAACGACCAGCTCTACCGCATTGACAGCCGACCCGACCTCGAATCCAGCAGCCTGCCGCCGGCGGGCTATTTTAAGACGACCCCGGATTTCTTCCGCGCCCTCAATGTGCAGCTGCTCCAGGGACGCTTGCTGGAGCTGCGTGACACGGCCGGGGCCCCGCCCGTCGCCGTCGTCAGCCAGGGCTTCGCCACCAAGTATTTCCCCGGCGAAAATCCCCTCGGGAAACGCATCACCATGCTGGACAATAACACTCCGACCCCGGTCTCGCGCGAAATCATTGGCGTCGTCGGCGATGTCCACGACCAGAGCCCGCTCGTGGAGCGCCCTTTCCAGATTTACGTGCCTTTCGCCCAAACCCCCTTCGCGTTTCCCGCCCTGCTGATCCGCGCGGAAGGCCCGCTTGCCGGCATCGAGCACTCCCTGCGGCAGGCCATGGATCTCGTGGATCCCGAAATGCCGCTTTCCCTTGTCACCCAGCGCGATTTTCAGGGCTTCCTCAACGAATCCATCGCGCCGCAGCGCATGGCCCTGTTCATGTTCGCCGCGTTCGCTGGGGTCGCGCTGCTGCTCAGCGCGCTCGGGATCTACGGCGTGGTGGCCTACTCGGTCACCCAGCGGACGCAAGAGATCGGCATCCGCATGGCGCTCGGCGCGCAGCGTCGCGACATCCTCGGCCTGATCTTTTCCCAAACCGGCCGGATGGTCGGCGCCGGCGTCCTGGTCGGCCTGGTCGCGTCTTTCGTCGCCACGCGCTACCTCGGCTCCCTGCTCTTCGAAATCAGCACCCACGACCCCGTGGCCTACCTCGCCGTCCCGCTCTTCCTCGCCCTGATCGCCTGCCTCGCCTGCTGGCTCCCCGCACGGCGAGCGGCCAAAGTTGATCCGATGGTGGCGTTGCGGCATGAGTAACATTTCGCCCATGAATAGCTGAGCAACCAGACAGCAACCGCGCCTGCGCTCACCTGTGGCGTGGAGTGAGTCCTGTAGGGTCATCGCTGTCAGGTGGACGCATCAGACGCCGGATCGGGAGCGCCGCAAGCCCGGAGGCCGTGAGAAAAGCGTAATCAACGAATCGGGCCCGGGCTATTCCGCGTGTTTTCTCAAGGCTAACGGCCGGGGCGGTTTTCCATAGGACGTCTACACAATGCGCTTGCGCTTCTTTTCATAGACGATCTATACAACGATAGACGTGACCGCTTCTAAGGACGACTTGCTGCAAGGCACACTCGACATGATGGTCCTTCGGGTTCTCAGCCGAGGCGAGAACCACGGGTGGGCTATCGCACAACGCATTCAAGAGGTTTCTAAGAATCTTTTAGTGGTGGAAGAAGGCTCTCTCTATCCGGCATTGTTCCGCCTAGAGCGTCAGGGGTGGCTTGATTCCAAGTGGGCTCAGTCTGAAAAGCTGCGACGGGCAAAGTTTTACCGCCTGACTAAGTCTGGCGTGGCTCAGCTGAACCGTCTAGCGGAGACGTGGGACCGAAGGGTCTCTGCGGTCGCGCTCGTAATGCAAAACGCTTGAATCCCGTGCACATGCTGCACTCGTTCATCGCGCGATTGAAAAATCTCTTCATGTCGCGCTCCGTCGACCGCGACATGACGGAGCAGATCCAGCAACACCTAGAACTGATGGTTGTGCAGAATGTTGTGCTCGGCATGGATCCAAAAGATGCGCGTGTCGCTGCGCTAAGAAAATTTGGTGGGGTCGAACAAATCAAGGAGCAGGTGCGTTACGAACGTAGCTTCCCTTGGATTGAGCAGCTGGCGCAGGACGTTCGTTACGGGATCCGAATGCTCCGAAATCAGCTGGGCTTTACCGTGCTGATCGTGTCAGTACTTGGCGTTGGGATCGGAGCCTCGACAGCAATTTTTAGCGTCGTGAACGGAGTGGTGCTGCGGCCGCTGGCTTATCCAGAATCCCGGCGACTTGTAGCGCTATTTGAAAATCGTCTGCCCAACCGCTCACAAACCTCTGTTGCCCCGGGTGCCTTCTTTGCGTGGCAGAAGGAAAGCACGTCTTTGGAATCGGTCGCACTTACTGAGGGCTTTGCGTTTGTGATGACAGGCGCAGGCGAACCTGCGCGAAAGTTCGGGTTCAAGGTTACTGGCGGCTTCTTTCGCGTGATGGGCGACACGCCCTATCTCGGCCGAACTTTTGACAATCGTGATCTGGCGCAGGGACAGACGCAGGTGGTGGTCCTCAATTACAAGTTCTGGAAAAGTCAGTTCGCCGCCGATCCAGCGGCGGTCGGCCAGAAAGTCCGCCTTAATGATTCCGTTTACACGGTAATCGGGGTCATGCCGCCATCTTTCTATCCCGAGCCAATGACCGACCCGTGGCTTTTCATTCCGTTGGATCTTCCTCCCGGGCTCATGGACAATCGCTCCGGAGGGTGGCAACGAGGCGTCGGTCGATTGAAACCGGGTGTAACCGTGCAGCAGGCAGCGAGCGAGCTCTCCGTTCTTAGTTCCGCATTGCCACGACACGTTGCAGTGGGTGAGCCCAAGTTCGGGGCGACTGTTGTGCCAATGCTCGAGAATCAGGTCGGCGAGATACGACCCACGCTCTTAATCCTTCTGGGGGCGGTGGCGACGTTGCTCGCAGTCGCTTGTGGCAATGTGGCGAACCTCCTCCTCGCTCGGGCGAACATGCGCTCTCGTGAGATCGCGGTACGCTCCGCGCTGGGGGCTAGTCGCGGGAGGATCATTCGCCAGCTGATGTGCGAAAGTTTACTTCTCGCAGGGTTTGGATGCGTGGCGGGTGCAATACTCGCATACGTCTCGAAAGATTTTCTATTGAGTCTAACGCCGATCGGGCTCCCGCGATTGTCACAGGTATCAATCGATGGCGACGCCCTTCTATTCGCCTGTGTGGCGAGTGCTTTGACGGGTATTGCCTTCGGGCTCTTTCCGGCGCTGCAGGCGAGTCGAGTTGATCTTGGCGAAGCAATGAAGTCTGGAACCAACGGAAGCGGAGATGCTAGGAAGTCACGGCTTCGAAATCTTCTCGTCGCTGCGGAAGTTGCTTTGGCCATTGTCCTGCTTTTCGATGCAAGTCTGCTCGTCCGTAGCTTTCGGAAGCTGACCGAGGTCGACATGGGCTACGAAATCGGGCGTGGTGTATCGTTTGCTCCCCCGCTTATCCTAATCGGCGAGCGCTATGATTCTCCCGACAAACAGCTGCTCTTCGTCCATCAAGTCCTCGAACGCTTTGGAACGATTCCCGGCATTGAGGACATTGCCTTCGCAAGCGCCCACCCAATGTTCGGTTCGGGTGTCAGGACCGTTGAGAGCGACAGAAAGGCCAACCAAAGTCAGACCGACGTTACACCCGCGAACGTGTACGTGGTTTCTCCCCGGTACTTTCACCTCTTTCGAATACACCTGAGGTCGGGTCGCTTATTTGATGAACATGATCGAAATGGGTCTTCCCCTGTCGCCATCGTGAGCGAAAGTTTCGCCCACAAACTCTCGCCGACGGCTGACGTCATTGGCAGAACAGTCCGCGTCCAGGATACCGACACTTGGCGAGAGGTTGTGGGTGTAGTAAACGACGTCCACGAAAACGGGCCCGGAGTCGAGCCGAGGGGTCAGGTTTATGAGCCTGTGTTTCAACATCCCATTTCTCGCGGCAACCTCATTTTCCGCCTCCAAAAGACAAACGCCGTACCCCGCCCAGTGCTCCGACGGGAGTTGGACACCGTTGATCCCAACTTGCCGTTCAGCGACATGCAGGAACCGATGGACGTTTTCTGGCTGAGCTCGATTGGCGTACAGCGTTTTGCAACTGTGCTTTTCGGCGCGTTTGCATGCGTTGCGGTCGTCCTCTCAGCCTTGGGAATTTATGGGGTCGTAAGTTACGGTGTTTCCCAGCGGACAAAGGAGATTGGTATCCGAATAGCTCTTGGGGCTCGTGCGATGGACGTTCAGAGAATGATCTTTTCGCAGACTGGAAAGGTAGTGGGTTTCGGGATTTTGTTGGGACTCGGCGGCGCGGCGGCAACAGCTCGCATAGTCGCCTCACTGCTTTACAAGGTTGATTCTCTCGACCACTGGACGCTCGTAACTGTGCCGTCGCTCCTCGTCGCAGTTGCAATCGTAGCGTGCTGGTTGCCGGCCCGCCGCGCTACGAAAGTTGATCCCATTGCGGCGCTCCGTAACGAGTGACAAGTAAGAGGATAGCTGAGCAACCAAACAGCAACCAAGCCTTGGATTACCTCTGTGGTGTCGTGAGTCCTGTAGCGTCCACGACTTCCAGGGTGGGGCTACCGCCAGCAAATTTCTCTGCATGCGAAGTTTTAGGTTACCGATCCTGGCAATCAGGCGTCAGACTCTACACTATGCCAATGTCTCTCATTGCGGCGTTTGTCGTCCTGCTCGTCTTAAGTTCTGCGGTCTTTTCGGCGCGTCGAAGACAGAAGAAGTAATCGCGTGACCTAGGAAAACAAATCAACAGCAACCAAGCTTAGCCTTGCCTGTAGAGCGCTGTGAGCCCTGTGGGGCCAAAGGTTCCAAAGTGGACCCGGGTGGACATTTTGCCGCTTTCGTCACACGTAAACGGTCTCCGCTTTGCTCTTCTTCTTCTGAAGAAGAGCGAAAGAGCGCAATTTCGACAGAAGCCCGTTTTGTGGGAATGTGGCACGTGATTCCGTTTTGAACGTCACCTCTGGTTTGGGTCGCGAGTCTTGCGGGAATTTGCGGACCTCATCCTAGATTTGCTGTACGAGCGCTACTCTGCCGGCTTCACAGTACGCATCAGTCTGAGCTCCTGGAGAATGCGCGCACCTCGATCTTTAGAAGGTCGTTTGCAGTGGAAAACCTTGTCCCAGCCGCCAGCCAGATCGTCGCTTCGCCCTTTGTTTCTGAGACGTCAAGCGGGGCGGGTGTCGATACGCCAGGAGCGAACGGCTGCGCCTGAAGCTCCCCACGAGGGCCGAAGCGAGTGCCTCCGTTGAACACTCGTACGTCGTAGCTCGGGCAAATGTCGCCTGAGCGGTATGGCGAATGCCAACGCAAACACCATGTCTCGCCAGCGGGTACGACAAAGTCCGCCAGTTGGAATTGAAGGTGAAAGACCCGAAGGGGTGTCTGCGCTCCGATTGCCGTCCAGCCCATTGTAACGAATGCGGCGAGTGTGAGCAGTGGCTTCACGTCAGCTTGGTGCAGCTTGGATCGTTGATCCCGCGGTGCATTCAGTCAATTTCCTCGATGTTCAGCCCACCCTCTTGATTCAGCGAATATTGCTCCCGAAGCTTCTTGGCTGCAAATTCAAGCCCCTCAATCAACCAGAAGGGCATTTCTTTCGCCTCAGACAGGAACGACGAATTGTCGAACAGCAGTTCAACAGACTGGACGTCATCAATGACAAGCGGCTCATTGGGTTGGTTGGGCGCAACCTCGCTTCGCTGGACTTTGACCCGCATCTTGGGGGTGTCTTTCAGCAACGAATTATTGCCCCATCGTTCAAAACGAATGAGGGTCTTCCCATCGCTTACCTCCGGCTCCAAGGCCTGCGTGCCCACGGTGACCGTCAGGGCTCTGGTCGTGGTGATTTCTCCGGAGCCGTCGGAAGCAGTGGCCGTGTAGTCGTGCAGGGTGTAGGTTCGCATGAATGCCATGACGGGGACGTGGAATTGGGGTGAGTGCTAGTCCGGGAGGTTGATCAGACGGGAGAATGCGCGGTGTAGAGTGAGATGATCACCGGCTCGTTAGATCGCCACGGCCGGTTCATTCATCGGCAACCTGATGAACGTTTTCCCTCCTCACGGTCAATGGTGTTAGCGGCAACAGCGCCACTGCGTTTGTAGGCTGAGACTGCCGTGAGAGATTGTCGGAAAAGACGTAGTTGGAAAAACACTTGCCAACCAGCAGGCGGATTGTCTCTAGGGCGAGGTAGGGGACGGCGTTTCCCGCCCCATGAAAGATGACACATGGGACTTCACCAACACACTCCGATGTCCCCGGTTTTTTCGCGGCAATTGATGCGATGAGATCCGCAATGCGCTCTGCAGGTTGGTCGTAACCCCAGCAACGCAAGACAAGTGATTCAGCAATCGCATTGAGGCTGATTTCTCCCCATTCGCTTTGCGTCATCCAAGGGAAGTAGTTCACCGCAACCAAATGAAATGGTGGATCTTGTTTCTCCACCTCGGAGAAAATGTCTCCGTACCGCTCCCCGAACTGTCCGTTCAGGCAATCCTTGTCTAGCCGCTGAAGGACGTGCCCCAGTCGCCGCCACATTCGGGTCTTTGCCCAATCGTCGGGGTCTGGAATCGCAAAGGGCACGCTGGCACCGAATTGGCTGTAATTGATGCCAACTGCCACCACCACGTCCAGGTCTGCGGCCGATCCTTTTGTCGCCTCGTCCAGCACTGCTCCGACAGCCAAGCTCTCCCCGCTTCGGCTGTGCCTCAACTGATTTGGAAATTCTTGCAGCCTTGTAGCACGCCCGCAGTGACATTCTCGTTCTGGCAATTGGTACACTTGGGTGCCGCAGCTCAGATCAATTTTGCAGCTCGCTTTCCGAGAAATACCCAATCGGCGTTCCAATGACTCAAACGACCCTTGGTTCCAAGAGTTGAGCAGGTCCTGCAGGTCTTTCGCAGTCATGGAGTGTCTGGTCGATTGCGTGCGTCACGGGTCCGAGGCGACAGTCTGGGCGCATGGCGGAGTCAATCAAGGCGAGCTGCAGGAATTCAACGTTGGCCCTAGTTTGGTCAACACAATACATGGCCTATAGGACATGGCCCTTAGTCCAAGTGCCTGATAAAATCACGGGCTATGCCAGCGAAGCCCGTCACGCCTCAATGCCTCTTTGGCGAGGTGGTGCGTACGGAGCGCCTCCGCCAAAAGCTGTCTCAGGAGGAATTGGCTCATCGGAGCGGCATCAGCACGGCATTCATGAGTCACGTTGAGCGTGGAACGAAAACCGCATCGCTTGAAACCATCGCGAAGCTCGCCAAGGGGCTCGGGATTAAGGGTGGCGAGCTTTTGCTCGATGCTGGGATTTGAGGAACGGGATTAGCCGTCTGAGAAGTGCAAAGGTTGAGCCGCAAATGCTGGCAAATAACCTTGGGTTGCCGCTTGCACTCAGCCTGCCTCGCTCGCGAAGGACCAGTGCTTCCAGATCATCGCCATGGCCGCGGTGTCCAGCTCACAGTACTGCTTCAGCAGTGTCTCCCGGTTCACCCTAATCTCTGAGGAACAATTTAGGTCGAAAATCAGATCCTGGTATACGCGTATCGCGCCGGTTCCCTCCCGAACAGCATCCTCGTCTTCATCATCTTCGCCTAACGGTAGTGGCTCCAGCGTTTTGTAGGGGTCGAGTGGTTCTCCGTCCGCCCCGATCTTCAAATATTTGGAAAACCAAAGATCGTTGCGCAATTTGGCGGATTCGCGCCATACCGCAGGTAGAACAACTTTGATCGACGTTCGACCAAGCATGAGTGGATGAAAGTAGTATCGCAGGGCCATCGCGTGGAGATCCCGGATGCGCGGAGATTCGTGACGTTTCCCTCTTTCGTCCTCGTGCCCAAGCAATCGGTCGATCCAGCCAGCTAGGTCATGCAACGCTGTTAGATCGGGTAACCCTGCAAGCCGCAGGGCCTCGGCTGGATCAGCTTGAGTCCATTCGCCAATCTGCGTCAGCACGCGCTGAAGTGTCGTTTGTTCATAGCCAGACCACACGTAGACAGTCCCTTGCTCTCCGATCTGGTTGCGCAGTGATTGAGCAAATGCAAAGTTCGGTAAATCCCGACTGGTGTTCAACCACTCGGAGTGGGAAAGGTTGCCCGTGGCATCTAACGTGTGGCAGCTCCACTCAAATGCGACCCTCTCGTAGGGCCGCAGACCAGCATGATGCGGCAATGAGATGTCGCAGGCCTCGAAATCAATAAAATGAAGCGGCCAGCCAGGGTTCGTTTGATGAGCCTTTAGCTCTTGGATCAAGGCGCTCGGAAGCTGTTCTGTGCCGCCATCGGCAGAATGACTCCACTGCATGTGCCGGCGCTCTTGCCAGATGCCTTCCTTGCCCAGCTCATGCTCTGCGAGGTCGAGCAAGGATGCTCGTTTCCGCCGCAATAGACCGGGCAAGGGGTCAAAGACCTTGGCCGTTCCGATTTGACCAACTCGATGAAGGTCGAGCACATGCGGCCGAGCGTCGGCCATGTCGCCCCAACATTCCCGGAACCCATTTTTCGCGCCGTCTGGTGCATCATCGCCCAGGCGATAATCGCAGTTCCGGCAGATCTTGTAGAATTCGGCAATGTCCTCCTGCACGCGGCGAACTTTGCCGTTCGCGTCGATGAGCTCAGCGAGCCGTTCTGCCTTTGTTAAGACTTCGGGCAATAGCTTGGCGACCTCTACGGATACTTCGTGGGTGATTAGCAGCTTGGTGTTTTTAAGCTCGGCGATATCTCCGGAGTAAATGACGGAGGGCCTAGCTTTGGCGTCTACCGGATCTCTGTGGAGCGCGAAGTGCGCCATCGTCTCCCAAGGTGTCGCACGATGGCTTTTGTTTACCACGCAGAGGTGTGGCCTAACGGTGAACTCCGGGAACGCTCTTCCAAGGACATGCGACTGGAAGGCGACATCCATGAGGTATTCTTTCCATTTCGATGCCACCAGGCCTTTCTTTGTGAGGAAAGGAGAGGCGCCGCCTGCCTCATCTACTTCGAGCGAGGCCGATTTTATTTCGATCAGATGGAGTGTGTTGCCGACGCGCCGCAGAATGTCGGTGCGAACGTGATATTTGCCCGCAATCGCCGCCGCCTCGAACAACACCGAGTCACCTTGATCCAGAAGCCGCCGCGTCTCTGCGAACGCCTTGGATGGATCGCGTTCGGCCGCCAAATCAATTCCCTCCGGATAGGCAGCCTTGGCCACGAACTCGACCATGAAGCCGCCATCTGCGAGGAATTGAAGGTACTCGTTGTCCTCAAGGTTGCTGGGGTACTTGTTCTTTCGATAGAAAAGTTTAGTGCGGCAATCCACGCATGCCTTAAAATCCGATTTTGTGAGGTATTTGGACATCGTTTGCTCGGTTATCGTCGTGCGTAGAATGGGAAAGCGAACTCCTACGAGGGACTGTCATTGCTCATAAAGGTAGCAAGGTCTCATGGCACTGTTAGAATGCTTGAGGCATCTTCGACCGCCGACAACGGCATGCGGCTTGAGCCCGGCAGCCTGTTGGACGCTCAGAAGCCGGCCTAGGAGCCCCGATCTTGATCAAGTCCACACCAACGCCTGTCTCAGGCACAAACCGGCTCCTCGGCCGTTCTTCGCTGACTCGGACAAAGATTGGTCGAGCCAAGGCACTACTTGCTGTTGACCGCCGGTCATCAAAGTGCGCTGCGCTCGCGTCGATCACGTGATGAACGAGCGAGTGCGCTCCATGAACACCGCGTAGGGAATCTCACGTAACTTTTTTTCGAGCACTTTGAACAGAGCGTCTTCGTCGATTGTAACGGGTTCAGAGAGTTTCACCAATGGTTTCGCGGTGCCGCACTCGTCATTGTCCCAGTGATATTCGGTGAAGAGTAATCGGTCGCCAAACTTCTCGCGAAGAATCACGAATCCCTTTTCTGCAGCCAACCACTGGCCAATATGACTGTTGCGAGCATGAATGAGATACAGGCAGCCGTCGTTCAGTTCAGGAATGCGCAGATAATGATTCGTCCGCTGAAGGGCTAAAAAATGCGCCAACTCAAGGCCTTTGTTCACCTAGTCGCCCATGCAGGCTCAGTAGTCCTCCGGCATCAAGGCCGTTGTCGCCGAGCGGTCTGCCTCCGAGATTATCCAGAACTTTGTGCCGGTTTTGGTATGATACGCTGACAGCAGTCGGAAGCCTTCGCTGAGCGCTTGCTCGTTGGCCTGCCAATCCTCTGGGCAAACGTCGCCCCAATCGCCACTGGCGTGTCGAGCGAGAGCTGCGAGCAGTTCGTCGGAAGGCACCTGTGCCAAGGCATTGGGAGTAGCGACCAATCTACCGAGGGCAAATTTCTGAACAGCCTTGGATGATGATGGCGTCGGCATTTCCCAGGGTGCGGTTGGAATCTGCCAGAATTTGGTCAAAGGGTGCGTCCCCTGAGTATGTCGAGCAGGCGTAATGAGGTTCCAATGCCGGCAGTAACCCAGCGGCTTGCAGAAGACTCAGTTCTGCACGCAACTTTGCGCTTACCCGTAGATCCTGCTTGGGTTCCGCTCAGAGAACGCTTCCCGGACTCCTGCGCGGCAGTCCTAGTGCGCTTCACATGGCTCGGGGCGTAATCGGCGGGTTTTGAAACGGCCTTCCCGCGTCCAAAAAGCCACCAATTGTGAGCCGCGAGCCCAAAGGCAGCTAAGCCTGCGGTGTTGCGGTCGTTGACCGTGGGCCACAAATTCTGCTCATGCTGAATCGCGGGCGCATGCGTCGATACCTCGGCCGAAGATGGCGGAGCTTATTCCCGTTTGGCGCGGGGCTTTATTTCTTTCTAATGCTCATTGGACTCCCTGCGAATGGGGGTGAGCCGGCCTATGCGGTCGTTGACCTTGGGAAATACAGCGAGGCGACGGCAATCAATGACTCCGGGGAAGTCGTCGGCAGCATTCGCGTGGACGGCGGCGACATCCATGCCTTTCTCTACTCGAACGGGCGGGTGCATGACCTGGGAACCCTTGGTGGCATGAGGAGCAATGCTAAAGGGATCAACGCAGCCGGCCTTGTAGTCGGCTGGTCAGACACCGGGGGCGTAACCCAAGGGGCTCGCTCAAGCGGCAGAGCGTTTATCTATGCCGGCGGTACGATGCGTGCCATGGAATTGGACAAGCAAACGGCCGATGTTCCCGGCCGGGCAGATGCCCGCGACATCAATTCGTTAGGGCAAATCGCCATCGACGTTCCGGGGATGCGTGCGGCCATCTGGTCGAGCGGGGTCACCCAATACCTGGGCACCCTTGTGCCCAAAGGCGCCGGGTACCCTCTGGGCAAACAAATGAATCCGGATGGAAGTTCCAAGGAACTGAAATCATTTGGTGAAGGGTACACGGAGGCATGCCGCATTAATGACTCGGGAGCAGTGGTTGGCTTTGCTGCGAGTCCGGATGGCCACCAACATGCCTTCCTTTTCTCCAACGGAACGTTACGCGACCTAAACATGCCGGGCTGGAAGAATAGTCATGCAAAGGACCTAAATTCCCGGGGCCAAGTCGTCGGGTCTTTCAATCTCGAGGAAGGGCAACTTCGCGCCTTCTTTTACAGTAATGGAGAGATGAAGGATCTCGGCGTGCCAAGCGGCTACAAACACAGCAGCGCCAATGGGATCAATATATCCGGACAGATCGTAGGCAGCGCGCACAATGTATCCGGTGGCGGCTTTCTTTGGATTGGCGTAGAAAGTCGGGCGTTTCTCTACGAGAAGGGCCAATGGATCGACCTCTCGACTAGGGTAAACCTCGCAGGGAGCGGCTTGACCGAACTATTTGACGCCGAACGGATCAACGCGCGGGGCCAGATCATCGGCAAGGCGATGGGGCCTGGTGCATATCATGCCTATTTACTAACGCCTCTGCGAATCGAATCCACGTCTTCTGAAACGAAGTAGCACGCGAAGATTGGTGTCCAATCCACCAGCTTTGGCACACTTGGTTCACGCTAACGCGAGTACCCTCTGCTTGAACGTGCCAATGCTCGCGAGACCGTACTCGGTGATACTGCCGTTCTTCTCGCCGTCTCTCTAATTCTGCCCCCGAGGCGTCGCGATATGTGCAGCGATTGCCGGGTGATTTCAGTGGCGACAGGAGGAAGACCCGGTCACTCCACATAGCTCGGCACGCCACATAACACAACCTATGCGCTGCAGCACATAGATTGTGTGAAACGACTATCGCCGACGCTCCTGCCAGAATTGCACCGCGGAAAACTTCGCGCGGACTGACGAGCGTCGTGTGCAAGAGTTGCCCATCGAAATCAGATGCCTGCCATGCGGATAATTTTTCCGATCAAGAAACACCGCATAGAAAAGCTCCTGCATCGGGTTCTCGTCGTAAGCAGATTGCAGGTATTTGGAAACGGCCACAGGCTCATCCAATTTCACTTTCCCACCCGGAGAAACGAGTCGGTACACTATCTTGGCTTCAAAGACCCGCACGGTGCTCGTTAATATCGAGGTAGTGATCGCAAACGAGGTCTGCCAGAATTTGGACTGGAGGAGGGCTCTCTTCGTCGAGCAACCTCGCGAAGTCAGCCAAGTCCTTTGCCGGTGCACCATCCTTCATTTTGATTTCGTCGAATCGGAAGCCGTCAACCTGTGCGGCCCCAGCGCGCCAAAGTTGCTCCGACCAGCGTTTACCCGCTTCAATCCCGGCAGTGTCACGATGTTCGATTATGCGCACACGTTTGCCACGAAAGAGTGGGAGTGCATCCGCGTGGATGGCGTTACTGGCGCCGGTCATGGTCACAGGTGCGACGGCATCAATTGGTACGCCCTCTAGCCATGCGATCAGAAGAGAGCAGCAAAAGTCCGGCCCTCCCTCCGTTAGAGCAACAATCGGGCGGTCGCCAATGTCTGCAGCCCCGATTGGCCAACTTGCCTGAGACCCGAAGAGGCTTTTTGCTTTTGCACCACCAATCCCGTCCCACGGTTTGCCGTCTAGCCTGCGAGCTTGGATGTTGCGGCAGGAGGAATCGGCAATGATCCAGGATGGGAAGGCCCGCCCATTGTCGTGCACGTCCCCGTAGTGCAGCAGTCCGCGGCGACTGAGGAGTTCAAGACCGACGAAGTAGGCCCAACCGCGTTGCAACGCTAAATCTGCGACTTCTCCAAGGGTCAGACGGCGCAGAGGGGGTACGCGAGGCAACGGTCGATCCAATGCCTCGGCGGGTCGCTGCGACTTGGCAGCGTGGGCATGCTTTGCTTGGAAATATGCCCCAACGTCATCGTCGAGTCCCACAAGTTTGTGGATCCGCCTGCTGTGCTCACTCCCTGCCCCATCTGGATCGACGATGCAGCGGTATGGCCCGGTCCCAGCATCAAAGACGACCAAATGCTCACAGCGGCGGTCATCGCCAGCCTCGGCACAGACTGGGCACCTGGCGATTAGCTTGCCGCCTTGAAGCCGGGGGTTTTGGAGGAGATTGAGATTGAGCCGCATGTGGCTTGTCAGGAAACGAGAAAGCAGCGTTTCCGGCCTTCCTCGTTTCCCATGGCAACGCGTGGTTGTTTCCATCTTCTGCGCCGATCCACTATGAAAGGCTGGGTGGAAACACTCTTGTTTCCAGTTTCGTTGCCCTTCGTTTCCAGTTTTCGGCCTGGGGGCGTTTTCTGGAAACGAAGCACCATGGAATGAGCCCTCTTTTCAGTCATGAGCCCTCAGCAAGCCTGTAGCTTCGGCCCTCGATTCGTAGCCAGCCCTCGCGTTCGCCGCGTTTGGCCATCTTGGAAACCTGCCCCTTGGAGATGCCCATTTCCTCGGCGATCTCGCTGCAACTGGTCAGCCCGTCGCGAATCCATTGCTTAAAGACCTCGGACGTCGGCACGCGCCGGAATGTGACCCGCGTAGACTGGCCGTCTGGTTGAAAGTCCCATTCCAGGGGCTCAATTTCGTCACGGGTTCCCTGACGTGCCTTAGTGAAACGAGAAACGAATCTGGCGCCCTCAGTGTCCCTTGAGTGATCCGGCACACCATCGAGCCTCAGCACCCAAAATGCGGCGTCTTCGCGTTTGGACGTGCCGCGCATGTGCAAACCGCTGCGATTTGAGTGGTGAATGACGATGACAGCAATCTTGTGGCGGCGCAGATCAAGGAGCCACGGCAGGACCTGCTCCCAAGAATCGGCATCGTTCTCAGCCATCCCTGAGAAGAGGCAGCTCAAATTGTCCAAAATCAGCAGGTCGAAATGATGGTTTATGCAGAGCTGGAACAATGCTAGCTGGGTAGCGACATTGGACAGATTGAGGATGCAACCTGCTTTCTCAAAGAGCCACGAATGCGACAGCACGTAAAAGTCGCCGCTTCCATGGCGGAGTGATGCGTCGCGCTCTCTGACACTGTCTAGGGCCATCTCCCCGTCAACGAGGAGCACCTTCCTCCGTTGTTTCACTGCCCAGGGGCCGATGTTTCTGCCTTCGCTCAAGCACCGGGCCAAATAGAGCGCCAACCACGTTTTTCCCAAGCCCCGCTCGGCATAAATGAATCCAAGGTCACCCTGACGGAACCATGTACCGCAAATGCTTTCCCGCTGTGGGATTTCAATGTTGGCCAAATCGTCTGCAGCTAACATGACACTGGCCAAGGTCTCTTCGGTTATGGCCTTTCTCCTGTTCGAATCGGCTTGTGCATTTGTGCCGGCCAATGGTGGCTTGGGATAATCAACGACCTTGCCAGCAACTCCCGGCCGAAGGTCCGCATCTGGCAGTGTCACTCGCGGCTCAGATTGAAGGCCTGGCGTCATGCAAGAGAACCGTGGGGCCGGTAGGGAGAGCCCTGAGGACGGAGTGGCGAATCTCCGCAAGCTGACCGACTGAAACAAGCGGTCGCTGAACCTTCCTCGCAGTCTATAGTTGGGCCTAAACACACGGGCACGTTTTCTCCCCAGAATCTGGAGAGAAAACGGTTCAGGTGCTTCCCAAATGTAAGCCGGACGTGCAAGGCTCCTCCGGCAGAGGCATTTAGTCTGCTGAGCTAGAACGACGCCCGTTCATCTGTGCGCATTCCGTTGGCAAATGGGCTGCAATCCAGCTGGCCAAACAAAATTCCCCTCCAGCTGGATTGACAGAGAATTGCCGGCCGCTTCACGGGCCGTGGGGTTTGGCGCGCCGCGAGCTGAGTTTGCGCAGCTTCTCCCTCGTTGACCATAGACGACAGGCAACACCTCGGTCTCTATCCAGCTTGTTCACGTGGGCAGTCACTGTCTGAGGCCCCCAATTTGGCCCGTGATATGCAAACAACGTCGGCATCGAGTGGCCGATTTCAAGAATCACTTGCAATGCTACGGCGTCGCGACCTCGAAGGCGGCTCACTTTGGCCGGCAAATCGTGAAACAGTTTGGCCCCGCCGTCGTAACTGTTGAGCACGCCTGTGAATCGATCGTCCCCGCCGAATTCCCTGCCGAATTCTAGAAGGCAGGCTACCCACGTCCCAAGGATCCTGGCAAATGCATTGGATGACTCCTTGCTGTCGTGTGCCATTGGGTCGGCAACATTTACCTCCAGCAAGGTTCGGTCAGAGTCCGGGAGACTCTCATAGGCGCAGAGCAGGAGCAGATATTCGCCAGGATCAAAATCCCAGACAACACTGCGCCTGGGGCGGCCAAGCTGGCACAGCCAATTCCCCAGACACATGCGATAGCGCAAGCGGAGAATTGTGATCTCCGAGCGGATTTTATTTAGGTTTGTTGTACTCTTGTTTGTCATAAGTGGAGGTGAACGGGTGTGGGCCGACGAATCACTGCCATTGCACTGCGGGCTGGCCGCCGAATCCGTTCGTCAAGTTCAGTTGGCAGACGGGCGGCAGGGTGCACAGGGGCAGCGCTGGCTCCGGCACCTTGATCTTCACGGTGGGCTTAATGCCGATGGCCGCTTCAACTTCCTCCTCCATGACCAGTTTTGCCCAGGATGCATCAGCGGCGCGGCAAAGGCACCCGTCATGGATTGACAGAGCCCGGATTCCCTCAGCCTTCAGCCTAGGGATAATGCGGCCGAGCATGACCTCGGCCTCCTTGGATTGGAGCTTCAGCGCCAGACCGTTGTGGGCCTCTCTCTTGGATTCATCGATGTAGGCTAGGAGTTGGGGAAAGTGAGGTTTCAGGGCGTCCCACAACACCGAGCGGTGATGATCCCGGCCAAAGAGGATCCCCGAATAGACCCGTTTCTTCAGCTTCTCGCGGTCTAGGCCGCCAAGCCCAGCCCATTGCCCCAAAGTCTCATAGAAACGCCCGGAACGCACCAAATTCGCGTAACGGAGGCGTTCCTCGGAGGGAGTCAGGCCGTAGGCAAGGTTCGCGAGGAACAGGGGCTGGGAATTGGCAATGTCACACTCGGCTGTCGGGTGCCCGCCCAGAAGCAAGAACTGGCGCAACTCCCTGGGGAAGTTGGCGACATTGTTGAAGCAACGCCCCGTCTTCCCATCATGGCTGAAATACCAGTGACGGCGGCGGATGTTTTCTGCTGCCAGAATGCGCCACACCCGCTTGGTCATTTCACCTCGCTTGGCAGGCTGATCCAGCAGAGGCCAGATGCCATCGGCCAAGGTCACGGTCAGCAGCGTCTTCCACAGGTCAGCATAGATCGGCTTGGCTCTCACTGAAACCTTTAGCCGACTCTCTCGATGATGCTTAAGCCTCTTAGCTATTCTGGGAGACGCTGACCCAAGAGCAAAGCCACAGGAGAGAGCCTTCCTACTGAGCCTAAATCCACGAGCCCTAAGACCTACGATGTACTGGTTATCAGTCTCCAACACTCCTAGACGAACTAGAAGGTTAAGAGCATCTGATCCCAATGGAGTCCCACCTACCTTACGAGCAAGAGATACAGGCACTGGAACCAACTCCCCTCTTAAACGCTTACGGTTATAGACCTGAGCCAGGATGACTATATGAAGGATGGCTTTGAGTGCATTAAGGCGGAGCACAGTCAGCCACACACTGGGGAGCACATCTGCCCACGGTACGTTTATGCTCACCACAAGCTCCCCTGATCTGCCACGCTCGTACCTCGGCAACAGCTCCCCAGTATCCCTATGTTGTCGGGTTTTCCCGTTAGCTCCTGGTGTTGGGCTCTTTGACGTCTCGTCGGACGTCGTTGCGCCTAGAGTTTCAGTCGACGCGCTCAAGACAGGCCTCCATCCGCCGGAAGATTTGAAACTGGTCCGGCAACGTCATTGCGGTGGGTTTCATCGGCCTCAGCCGCAATTGCCTGGGGTTGCGTCCGTGAACTGACGCGATGCATCAGCGCAGGGATGGTGCGGTCATCGAGAGGCTCGCTGTGCTCCAATTTTTCGAGCATCTGGTCCAACAGTGCTTCTTCCTCGTTTTCGCCCAGTTGCGTGACAGACAAATCTTCCTCGATTCCGTTCAGTGCAGCAGGCTCATATGCGAGGACACGTTCCCATTCCTCCCGTTCATCTCTCGCCTGTCTTACGTGCGCAAAGATGCGGCGGCGGAGACTCTCCTGTGCGACAGGATCGATAGGTTCATTTGGATAGCCTTGCTTGGCTAGCCATTCCTCGAGCAAACGCTCTGCTTCAGCTTCTTTTTGAAGTGCGCGTTCCCCCGGCTTACGCACTGCATTTTCATCGATGGGGACGTTTCGCTCCGACTCGCCGGGGGTATTATCGTCTGAGGGCATTTTAACGACCCTCCTTTGCTTCGGCCTCGATCTGTGCGTCGTCCAGAGAGTCTATGTAATCGAGCAGGCTTTGTCTGTTAATGAGTCGAATGCCACGAATAGCCCAGGGCTGTCTCAAGACCACAGAGCGGACCAGCGGCTGATGTCCGTTTTGGGCGCTCGGCAGGACAAGCTTGTTTAGTGCACTGCGGCTAAGGTTGCTGACGTGGCATCGCCGACCCGATTTAGGAAGTCGAAGCCATTTGTCGGCTGTTGCCGATGATGACTCTGCTTCGGTTGTGCGCAGAACGTTTGATGGAGTATTCCTTTCACTCATTGCGTGCACACCATCGCACACAATTGAGGCGTTTCTTTGCAGCGTCTTCAGCAAACCACGCTGATGACACGCCATTTCAACGGGTTACCCAACGTAGAAGGGACTCATGGCCGGATAAACGCTTTTGACGGCATCTTTGATTGCGCTGAATCTTGTGGAAATATGCCCGCCATGGATTCGATATGCTTCCTTGGCGTCGGACAGCCCAAGCTTAGTAAAACGGTCCTCTCTGTGGCTGTCGTACGAGTCCTTTTTGTAAAATTTCCATGCAGCTTGGTGCATAGCCAGCTCTCTCTTCACTTTCTTCGATTCGAGATCCTCGATGAAAAGAAAAACGTCCCAGTCAACGGCTGATCCAAGGATCTTGCCTCCAGGTTTGAATTGCACCCAACTGCGCTTTGCATCGCCGATGAGCTTTCTTAGCTCAGTTTGCACTAACTTCACGTGACGGTCATGCAGAACGTTTTTCGGAATCGCGATGACGTGCCAGTTTCCCCAAATCACAGGAGCGATTGATAGCCACGTATGCAACAGTTTGGGAGCGAGCGTTCTTTCCATCCCAGACGCAGATATTTTGGCAGGTGAAACCGGCGGAGGAGGAACGATGCGCGGCAGAGGAGCTAATTCCAATGCGAGCTGCTCGAACGCACTCTGCATGGCTATCGGAAGACAGGGCCACGGTGTGAACTCAATGGTCTTTTTGATGGCGTCTATTTCGGGAGCGTTTGTCAAAACGACAGTGCCGAGAATCATAAACGCAAATTCGTTTTGGCTCATTGCTCTTTGAAAGGCCTGCTGCGCCGCTGCGGTTGGAGCCTTCTGACGCAGCCCTTTTAGGGCGTCGCGGAGTTCATCATTGCGCCGCATACATTCCCACACTTTTGCAGCAAAGGCGTGAGCGGTACCTTTGGTGCCCGACAGACGCGCTGGGTTAAAAGCGGCTAGCTTTGGCGTCGCTGGCTTTATGGACATAGCGTTTCTGCGAGGAGTTTGATGGTTAATGCAAATTTGCGCCTAAGAGCGCATGGCTCAAGACAACGTCACGCGAGGCCCGAAGTTTGCGCAGGGTGCTTTTTTTGTTACGTCGGGTAGCCTCGCAAGTGCCTTACGTTTCGCTTGCTGGCTGATGTGCGTATATCGCTGAGAGCTAACCTCAGAATCGTGCCCGATCAAGTCCATGACAACGGCATCAGGCACGCCGGCATTCTTTAGCAGTGAATTCGCAGTATGCCGCAGGGAATGGAATGAAATCTCGTTGATTGTTCGGCGCGTGTTGCGCCCAACGCCCGTCGTCTGCTTCGTACGCTCATCTTTCACAAGGCCAGCAGCCAGCAGAATACCGTAGAATTGCTGGGATAGCCGCGAATCATCCTTCGGCGCAGTGGCGATCAAGTGCGCGGCGGGAAAGAGGGGAGCGGTCGGATCATCGTTCGATGCCATTGTTTCGATATGGGTAACTAACGGCTTGGCCAAGGGGAGGTGCATTCGCCTGCCTGTCTTGCCAGTGACGAAGCGCAACTCGCTGTTTTCAGTGTCGAGGTTCTGCCATGTCAGCCGGGCAATGTCCTTCAACCGCTGGCCGGTGTAGAGCCCGAAGAGAATGATGCCCTTCCATTCGACCGCAGCGTGGGACAAGACAGACTTCAACTCGGGGAGAGTAAACGGGCGGCGCATGACGCTATCGCCTGGGCGACGTTTAAGCGTGTCGAGCTTTGCTGCGGGGTTATCTTGAGCCAATCCGTCCTTGTAGGCGGCTCCTAACGCAATGCGGAGGTACTTGAGTGACTTGTTGGCAGTAGCCGCGGAAGTGCGCTGCAGGACCATATCCCGGTACTTCGTCACGTCGGCCTTGCTGATCTGGGAAACATCACGCGAGGCTCTGTCGCCCAGCGAAACCAGAAAATCGCGCACTATCTGTGCATAAGCCTGAGAAGTGCGCTGAGCAGTGTCGGTCTTGCGCCTTTCCACCCAGCGGCTCAGGAAGTCGCGGGTTGTTGCCGAGGCCAACGGTTCGTCGTTCACGATCTCATAGATTTCCGCGAGCACGCGGCGCGCCTGAGCCTCGCCTAGCCGTTTTTCAGCTCCCAGCTTAGCGGCTCTCTCCCAAGCGTCCCCGATAGCCTGTGCCTTCTTTCGATTGCTCTGCTTCGTAGATCGCTGAGTGCGCCGTCCATCTGCGCCCGTGTAACAGGCAAAAAAGTAAGGGGATCTCAGTTTGCGCCGGAGAGATGCCATAAGGTTGATCTAGGTGACAACAATAGTGACAACGTGTCAACGCGTTCTGCAATGTTTCAGGACGTGTGTTTGACTATGAACGGTCGAGTTGTCCTAGGGGCCGAGCGTTTCGCGGGTTCGAGTCCCGTTGGCCGCCCCACTTTGAATGGTTTCAGAGGTGAAGTGTAGTTTGTCGGACTGGTAGTTTGGCGGCTAATCATCCGACCCAATCCGGTCACAGGTTGGCACGGGGGTTGGCACAAACGCCATTGACTCCCCGACGGGGAAATCTGGTCCAGTTTCTGTGCCATCCATCTCAGCTCAAAAGCGTAACGGAATCGTCGTCGGGTATTCCGTCTATCTCGGGAGAGAAGGAGATCAGCGGAGACAACGACGGTTCTTCGTCCACCGTTCGGATGCTGAGAAGTTCTTGGATGAACGGAACAAGACCCCCCTCCCCATTGGGGAATTATGGGATCGAAAGGCTGAGATCCTTTACAACCTTGAACGGCTTCGGTCCGTGAAAACGTCCCTGACGGACGTGGTGACGTATTACCTTACAACGAAGGTCAGCCAGTCAGACAAGAAACTGGCCGGTGTGGTGACCGAGTTCTTGGACGAAAAGAAGCAAATCGGTCGCTCACAACTCTACGACTCAGCGATGAGATATTCCTTCGGCCAGTTCATGAAATACATCGGAGGGGACCGGCGGATGGGTGGCATCACACGCCAAGAAATTTCGGACTACATCTACGTCCGAAACAAACACGTCCGACCCATCACCAAACGGAACCTCCTCACAAACCTCAGTGTGCTGTTCAACTTCGCCGTCAAACGTGACTACGTGGTGACGAATCCCTTGGTGAAGATCGACCGACCCACGGTTCCATTCGTCAAACCCCACGTCCTCTCCCCCTCCGACTTTGAGAAGCTCCTTCGGAAATGCCTCGTGAAGGGGTGGAACGACCGGATCGTCATCTTCGTCCTCGTGGGATTCTGTGGAATCAGAGTTGAAGAGGCTTCAAAGCTGAAATGGGCAAACCTTCAGCTCGACCGTCGAATCGTGGAGGTCCCCGACACCGTCGCTAAAAAGGCAGCCTTCAGAAACAACGTCATCCCGCCGAACGCGATGGAGTGGTTACGAGCCGTCGAAGACAAACGCCGGACGGGTCCGATCATCGGCAGGAATTGGAGAACGCTGCTTCGCTCCGCCATTCGGTTTTGCGGAATCGACTACCAAAAGAACTGCATCCGCCACTCGTTCTGTTCCTACGCAATCGCGGCTGGTTGGTCGCTGGCAGACGTTATTTCTTATATGGGTCATGGTGGAGGGTCATCGATGGTCTACTCCCACTACCGGAACGTGGTCAGTGTGGAGGACGGGAAACGGTGGTTTTCCATCGTTCCCTGACGTTTTGTTCGCAGGGACCAGGTCATGGCAGGGGACGAGGCTAGAAAAACCCTTCCCGTGGTCAGGAATAGGGCAAAAATGGTCTGCACTACGCTTATAGGGCAAGTGCAGCGTCCTAGGATACCATCTTCTTATATCCTCAAAATCATTCTTATAAGTTGAGTATTCCCCTCTAAGGGATATAGTTATGTGCAGAATCAAGAGGTGGGTCGCTCCTCCAAAATCCTTTGTCAGTCACCAAGAATCCGGATGAGCGAACCATCCGGATTTTTTATGTCCGTCAGCAACCGCTCAATGGTTCAAGTGGACACAAAATTACGAATTGAACGAATGACTACATAAGGGTAAGCGTATCCCCTACGGATAAAACCGGGGGCGTAACGGGTAGGATAAGGTGCTCCCAGCTCCTAAGCAAATCGGGCTCTCTGGCCACTCTTGTTTCTACCATCTACAAAAACGCCTGCCCTAGATTCCATTGCGGGGGGCTTACTAATTGTTCCGCAAGGAGCAGATTACTTATCTGAGTTTACAGGTTTTGGACACGCTGGTTGTCCCTTTTCCTAGAAGATAAGTTTGAGCGGATCACAATCCCACGCCGACACAGAATCAGTTTATGAAACCGGGTCGCGGCATACTTCCTTCCTCTACTGGATGGATTTATGCCGCTCTCTCCACAATCAGGATAAAAACCTCCAGAGGTTGAAGCGAATGACGTGAGCTAAAGTCATCCAAATATTTTCGCGGAGGATATTTATCCAGAAAAGGAACCGCCCATGAAAAAGAAAATTTCCACCAAGCCAGCCACCGACCCGTTGCTCAAAGAATTTATCGCTAATCTCAGAGGCAAAAAAATCCGCTGCGGGACTGGTGCGGAGATGACGAAGGTAAGAAAGCAGCGATGACTCCGGCCCAGCTGCAAGATTTTGGAATGGTTACAAATACACTCAGCGAGCTGACGTATCGGCTCGCTGAGTCATTTTACGAGGAGAACCAGATCTATTTGGCTCAACAGCGAATCGCCAAACTCCGTGTGAGCATTGATCGTGAACGTCAGCGAATCCTCCGGTGGAGGACGATCCTCCATCGCCGCAAGGAGCAGGAGAGGTATCGAAAGCAGCATCAGAAAAGATCACCCGATCACGGGGGACGAGGGCTGAAATGTCAGGACCAGTCCGTGCTGTAACCAGTTACGAAATTGCGAGGCAACGCTGCAGGCCATAGTCCGTCGTCTAGTCCCTGTAATTCCCGTTGACGAGGGGTCGGGGATGAACGTCCAGGACGGCCATGAAAAACTTCGTCCTCTACCGTCGAGTCTCCACCAACCGTCAAGGCGTCTCAGGTCTTGGTCTTGAATCCCAAGACGAGACCGTCCGTCGTTACGTTTCCAATCAGAAGGGGAAGGTGATCGGCGAGTTCGTCGAAGTGGAAAGCGGCAAGAAGACCGACACCGAACGTCCGCAGCTGGCTCAAGCTCTCGCTGAGTGCCGGCGACTCAAAGCCACGCTCGTGGTCGCAAAGTTGGACCGTTTGAGTCGAAACGCTGAATTCCTCCTTCGCCTTCAGAACGGCAACGTCGAGTTCGTTTGCTGTGACGCTCCGAACGTGGACAAATTTACAGTAGGAATTCTCGCTCTTGTCGCTCAACGCGAACGTGAACTCATCTCAGAGAGAACACGGTCGGCTCTTCAGATGGCGAAAAAACGCGGCGTCCGTCTCGGAACCAAGAACCCCACGCGTCAGGTGAAGCTGATGGTCGAGGGGTATCGCCGGCAGAAAGTGGCGTTCGTCACCAAGGTTCAGCCCGTCATCGACGAAATCAAAGCGACGGGGGTGAAGACCCTCACGGAAATCGCGCAGTGTCTGACCCGTCGTGGTATCCCCACGAGGACGGGGAAAAACGTTTGGTTTCCCTCGACGGTGAAGACGGTGGTGGGGTGACGTTAGAGTTGGGCTTGACGCCGCTGTTCAGTCTACATTTTCCCTCCAAGTTTTGGCCGACAGACTCCTGACAATGCGAAATGAGTTACAAATATTAGGGCCTCATCTCTTCCGCCCCTTAGCGGTTATGAACCGGTGAAATTTCTAGTGTAGTCCCAATTGCTATCGAATGTCCACTTTGCTACCGATGACCTCTTTGCAGTACCGCCTGTTTCATCCCAGAGCGTAACATCTATAGCCTTCTTATCTACGCTAAGATTTGCGGTAAATCGGTACACACGGCTGGCCGCAAACTGGACCGTAATAGTGGGTCTATTACCAGAAGCGAAATTACCATGCTTGGTAGTTTCGATCTCCGCGATCTTTAAAAAAAGCGTGTGTTTCCCCGGAGCTAAATATAGTGGCTGCTTCGAAGCGAACCAGTTTGCGCCCGGACTACTTGCCTCGAAATCTGCCACCAAACCATCCACCAGAAATATATTCACGTCACTGCTACCATAGTACTCCGAATTCTGAAATGGAGTGATCGGGCCTTCAACCCTCACCGAATTTTCCTGCCCAGCGTATTCGTATCGAGGCCCAGTGGCGCACCCACTCAGCAACAAGCTGAATGCCATCAAGCAATTCAACAATGTAATGGCCCTCCTGATTTTCATTTCCCTGTTCAGTACAGTTGCGCCCAATTGGCTTCTTCATCAGGGTGCATCCTCGCTAAATCAACGTTATTCCCATCGCATCTTCTGAGTAGGAGAACTTCGATTCACCAACCCGACAACCTCCTTCATCGCCGTGGCGGCGAGGTTTGCACGTGGGAACTTGGTATATACGGCAAGTGCCGGCGAATGCCAGCGTGGCCGGTCGCTGCTGTCATCGCAGACCGTCTGACAGATAATCGGGACGAGTGGGAAATAATCCACACGTCCTCAGTCGTCCGTTGAGGATGTGGGGTGGAACGTGATTCGTCGTCTTCGACGTGTGGTCGTGACGACCCAATTCCCTCAACCAAAACCACCGACTCAGGTTGGCATACGTCCAAACACCACCGTCCAACTCAGTCGCAATACGCGGACGTAACGCCGAACAAAACCAACTAGAAACTGCGACGGTATTGACACAACTTGTGAATCTAGGGGTCGCGGGTTCGAGTCCCGTTGGCCGCCCCATCTTAACCTCACTCAATGTGAAGGTTAAGAATCTCGCGACGGTAGGTTGCCCGGTTGACGCGCGCACCTCCTCTCGCGTTTGCGCGACGACCAGCGGCCGTTCCTTGAGCTCGATCGCGGCGAGGTATTCTGACGCGAGCGCTTCGCGCCGGCCTTCGTCGCTGACTTCCCGAATGCAGCCGAGCCGGTCGAGCGTGTCAAAGGACGCGACGACGTTGCCATTGGCGGCCGCCTTCACCGCGCCCCCGTAAGCGCGAATAAACGCCCGCTGCCGGGCCGTCTTGCCGAATTTGGGGTCCTGACGGCGAATGGTCTTAATCACGGCCGGCTTGAGTTCCGCGAGCTTCTCAATGGCACGCAGGGCATCCGAGGCGGCGACCGCGCCATGCTGGCGAGTATCGCTCGACAGGATCAGGCGGCCACGGTTAGCCCGCACAATACGGATCAATTCGCCAAGCTGCCGGGCGCCAACCTGGCCGGCTTCGTCAACGATGACGACAGCGTCCCGCGCGAGCTGCTTTTCCTGCAGGAAACCGGCGAGCGTGCTCGCCGCTAGTCCGTCGGCCTGCAAATCCTGCACCTTCTGGCGTTGCGGAGCCAGCACGACCACCGGGCGACCCGCTGCTACCAGACCGCATTCCACCTCCTTGAAGGCAAAACTCTTCCCGGTCCCCGCGCCCCCGCGAAATAGCGTGATGAAATCCCGGCTCCGCAGAATCTTTTCCACGGCCACAGTCTGATCGGCCGACAACGAGGCCGACGGCCGATATTCCCGATTCAGCGCCACATGCCGGTTCCGGCCGTCGTGAGCCGCAATCACCACTTCAGCCTCCCAGCCCAGGATCTCGCGGGACGTGAGTTTATCCGAGTCCTTTTCCCGCAGATAGCCGGGTTGGTCGATGGCCTGACGCAGCGCCGCGAGGTTGAAATCCTCGCCCCGCCCCCGCTCCAAAGTAGCGGCCATGAGTTCATGATCATGGACGACCGCCCGGCGTTCGAAAAGGTGCTCGTCAGCCCACGCCGCAGATTACTACACCTTCAATTCCGCCGCCATGAGGTCCTCCGTCGGACGCATACGGTGATTGCCCCAATCAGGACACCTTACCGGTAAAACCAACTTCAGACTACGAGGTCGTCGGGCCGGACGCTTACCGCTTACGTAACCATCATGCAGTGTCAATGGCACCCTACTGGGGACACGCTACACCAGCCACTGCTGAGGCATACATCATTCGAATGCCATGAACACCGTGAGCTGCTGTTCGAAGGTCGATCCATCCGCGCGGGTGAGGCGGATGACGAGGTCGTAGGCTCCTGGCGGGAGCGAAGCGTTGAACGCCAGCATGATCTTGCCCCCTTCGAGACTGGCGCTGACGAGGCCCGACGACAGCGACTCGTTCGTGGCGGCAGCCCGGACGGAGACGATGGTCACCGTGGTCGCGTCCGCTGCTTCACTGGACAACGGAATCACCAGCGAACGATCACGGGTGAGACGAACGTCATCGACCACGCCGGCAGCCTTCGCCGGCGCGTAGGATACAAGCGTCGGTTGAATTTCTGACCGCGGCGCCGTAGCGCGCAGCGTCTCGGTGACCGCATCCTCGGTGCCGGGTGCGGACAAGTCCCAGAAATCGCGAATGAAGTAGCCGAAGCCGCCCCGGCGGGTGAGGTTAACGGTGATGGTCGCGGTCGCACTGAAGTACTGGCCGTCGCTGACTTGGTAGCTAAAGGAGTCCGGACTCGGATTAAGCGAGGAATTCACGTAGGTGAAGGTACCGTCCGGGTTGAGCACGAGGCGGCCATAGGTTGGGCCGTTCACCAAGCGGACCGTCAGCGGATCGCCATCCGGATCCATCGCGTAGGTCGTCAGGTTCGCCGCCAACACGGCAAACGGATCTACGTTATAGAAGCCGTTGGTCGCAATCGGCGGCCGGTTCACATAGCGGATGGTGAACCTGACGGTCGCCGTGTTGCCGATCGCCTTGCCGTCGTCGACGACATACGTGAAAGAATCAGTGCCATAGTAGTCGCCCGTCGGCGTGTAGATGAAAGCGCCATTGCTGTTGAACTGCAGCGTGCCGCCGCGCGGACCCTGCACCAGCGCAGCGTGGATCGGGTCGCCGTCCGGATCATAGTCGTTCGCCGTGACGTTGCCGCTGACCGAGGTGCGTTGATCGAGGTTGTAGGTGTCATCGACCGCCACCGGCGGGCGGTTGCTCAGATTGACCGTGATCGTGACGGTGGCGGGCGCGCTGCTCAGGGTCGTGTTGAAGTCGCGGTAAGTGAGCGTGACCACACCCGAGAAGCCGACGGGTGCGGTGTAACGGATCGAGCCGGTCGCCGCATCGACGGTCGCCGTGCCCACGCTCGGTGCGGTCACGATCACCGGCACCAGATTGTCCCCGTCGACATTGATGTCGTTCAGCGTGACGGGAATCGCCACCGTCTGGCCCGCGGTGACACTCGCGCTGTCGTCCACCGCGACCGGCGCGTGCGTCGCGTTCGTCACGGTGATTCTCACGGTGGCGGGCGAGCTGCTGAGCGTGCCATCGGTGTCGAAGTAGGTGAACGTGTCACTGCCGACGAAGGGCGCCGCCGGTGTGTAGGTGAAGTTGCCGTCCGGATGGAAAACCAGGGTACCGTGCGCCGGACCCTGGACCAACACGGCGGTGATCGACGTGCCGGCGGTCAGGACGTCGTTCGAGAGCACGTTGGCACTGAAGGCGTGGCCCTGGAGGACGGTATAGGCATCATCCACCGCGCCCGAGAGCTGCGCCGACGGCAGCACGGTGATCGTCACGGTCGCCAGCGCACTCTGGAGGGTGGTGTTCAAGTCGCGGTAGGTCAGGGTGACGACACCGGCGAATCCGACCGGTGCGGTGTAGCGGATGGAGCCGGTGGCCGCAACGACCGTGGCGGTGCCGACCGCAGGCGGGTTCACGATCACGGGCAGGAGGCTATCGCCGTCCACGTTGATATCGTTGAGGGTCACGGGGATCACCACCGTCTGGCCCGCCGTGGTCACGGCGAAGTCGTCGACCGCGATCGGCGCATGGTTCACATGGGTGATAGAAATCCTCACGGTGGCCGCCCCGCTGGTCAGCGTACCATCGGTGTCGCGGTAGGTGAAGGTGTCATTGCCGACGAAGTGGACCGCTGGCGTGTAGGTGAAACTGCCGTCGGCGTTGAACATGAGGGAGCCATGCGCCGGACCCTGGACGAGCACCGCCGTGATCGGCGTACCGTTGGGACTGATGTCGTTGCCGAGCACATTACTGGTGAGCGGGTGATCCTCCGGGACGGTGTAGGCATCGTCCACGGCCGCCGGCGCCAGCGGCACCGGCCGGATGGTGATCGTCACCGTCGCGACGTTGGACAACGCGCCACCGTTGTCGCGCACGCGGTAGGTGAAGGTATCGGTGCCGCTGAAATACAGCGCCGGCGTAAACCGCAGGAAGCCCGTCGCCGAATCGAGCGCCAGTTGGCCGTGCTGCGGTGCACCCACAATCACCAGCGAATTGGGGTCGATCGTACCGTCGGCATCGGTGTCGTTGGCCAGCACATTGATGAGGACCGGCGAGTTCTCATCCGTGACGGCGACGTCATTGCCCGCCACGGGTGGCTGATTGTTCGGGGTGTTGAGTGGGACCTGGACGTTGGCGATGCCCACCCGGCTGCCCGGGCCATTGAGGGAAACGAGATCGAAAAACAGCGCCGCCGAGGTATTCGGGGCGACATTGGAGAGATCGACGGTGAAGGTGAGCGGCTGGCTCGCGTCGACCACACTGCCGGAAACGAAGCCGGGCTGGCCTTTGATGGACACCTGCGGCGCCAGGTAGAGCTGGCCGTTGGCCTGCAGACTGACCATGGCGTCGGTGCCGTTGAGCGCGGTGCCGAGCAGCGGCTGGGCGGTGACGGCGTTGAGCAAGGCCATTTCAAAAGCGTCACCCGGGCCACCCACGGCCTGCTGCAGTTGCGCACTCGTCAGCGTAAACTCAAGCCGTGACGCCAAGGCCGGGATTAAGAAGGTCTGGGAGAGATCGGTGTAGAGACGCCCCGTCACTGACCCGATCAAGGCCGTCCCTCCGACCGCGAAGACGCTGCCAAAGACATTCCATGCGGACGGAGCTCCGCTAGCCGTGACGGCGGAGAAATCACCATTGACCACGCCGACGGCCGGGCTCGCGAGCCCTTGCTGGACGGCGCCGGCCAGTTCGACGAAGCCGAGTTGTCCCCCGGCGTGTTCGAAGCTCGGCGCGCCCAGACCAGAGGCTTCCTGTTGGGCCGCCAGATTCCAGGCCTCGGCGATCATGGCTCCCTCGAGCGCCGAAGGCAGTTTGCGCACGCCCGGCGCGAGGTAGGCGTTCATCAGCGCGTTCGGGTAGACGGAGGCGTCAAGGTGGTCCCCATCGCTCGAGATAGCCGCCTGAATCCCTCCGGAATCGAATTGCTTGGCACCGCTCGCCGTCGTGGTCACGGCCGCCGCGAAGCCGGAGTAATCGCTGGTGAAGCCGAGGAGGTGTCCCACCTCGTGCATCACGAGCGAGAGCAGATCGTAGTGCCCGGCCGCGGCGGAGTTGCTGGAGGCGGTCAGACCGCCGGAATTGTTCGCAATGTACTCGCTGTTGTCGCCCGGGGTGGCATCGGTGAACCAACCCAGCCCGTTGCCCGTCCGGTCGTAAACGATCTGTCCCGCCGTGGGCCGGCCGTCGGCGCCCACCGCGGTGATCACGCCGTAGCCCAGCTGGCCGGCGGGAAGATTAGAGGCCACCAGGGTGATACTGAGGTTAACCGGCGCGCCGATCACGCGCGACCAAAGGGCAAGCGCGATTGAAACCAAATCGGTTGACGGCGTCGGGACCACGGTCGGGGTGCGGGTACCAGAGGATGTGCCCGAGCTTTGCGTGCCCGATTGGGCCGTCAAACTTGGGCCATTGGATGCGGTGGGTTGCGGCACCGTCGGCGTCGTCGGAGTGCCGACGTTCGGCGCGGGTGAGAAATTCTGATCGAACACATGCGTATCGAACAGACCGGATCCGCCGCCGGCCGAACGAGACAGGTTCGGCGGCGTGAACAGGCCCGTTTGAGTTTCGAGGAAGAAATTGCTCGTCCACGGCATCACGCCGTGGCCGTCATAGGAATAATGTTGGAGGATTTGCTGAGGAACAAATGCGCCGATGCGGACCATGCCGGAGGAAATGGCCTGGTAGCCCAAATTCCAGGAGCCTTGGTTCGTCGTCATCGAGAAATCGCTCGCGGCGGCCGGCGGCGGACGTGCGCCGGCGTAGCTAGAATCCGTGAGGCGGCCAACGAAGCCCGCAATGTCCGCCGACGCCCCCAAGAAGCCAGAGGAGCTCAAGGCCGACGAAACCTGGAAAGACAGAGGAATTTCACCGGGAAACACGACCGAACGTTTCCACGGAAGCCCTGCCGTCAGCCCAGAAACATTCCCGGCGTCCGTTACATCAATCTCAGGGTACGTCGTAGCTTCAAGGCCCCTCATTTTGCCCCCGTTTAAGGCGGGCGTTCCTCTTTCATTATAGGCCAAATACTCTTTCGGAACGAACATTGTCGGCAGATCTTTACTGCCGACATTGAACCGAATTGGATCTTTTGGAATCTCCAGGCCGCGTCGTTCGAGGATGGTCAGAGCTAGATCGATTGACCCTCCGATCTTTAGGGCGGGACTATCTCCTACCTGAGGAGACTTTAGGCTACCATAGGTTCGCGGCTCAGTGGAGCCACCGAAATGGCCGGAATTGTCCGTGATGTACTGGAGCCTCCCGTCGGCAAAAGTCTGGATCGTCCCCGCAAATATCACGCCTTCCTCCACGCCAAGAAGACTGGCGTGGACGAATTTACCGCCGACCCTGGTGTCTGCAATTCGCCCTATCTCTTGCACGCCGTAGAGCCTGCCCCCTCCATCCATGACGACGATACATTCGGCCGCTTTGGACGTGACCACTGCCGTACCGTCTCGGGCCCAAATGAGCCGGCCGTCTTGGACGAAGATACGATTGTACTCTTTCGTACCCATGCGATTGAAATCAAAGATACTGGTCGAGATCTCGGGTTGGGGCAGGCGATTTCTCTCCGCATAGTCGAGAACTTTCTGGATGTTGTCGCGGTGGATGTAACCCGATTCCATCGTTTCCGTTCGCTTGTCCCAGTACGAAACGTGAGCCCTAATGTCTTGGCCCTCATTCCTCTTAGTCCCCTCCGCTAGTTCGGGCACGCCATAGATCTCGTTGGCGGTCTCGGTTACACGCCTATAAAAAACCACTTCCGCCTCCTGCCCAGTCTTCCAAAGTTTTAACATTCCCGACTTGACTCGGCGATCGTTGAACTGGCCGTCGGATGTGCCCCGCGCCTCGTTTCTGAGGGCCTGCTGCAACCTTTGCCGTAGGACCAGCTCGTCCGCTTCGCGCAGGAGCATTTTGCCCAACGCTGATGCGTAGTTGCCATCCGTGCTCCGCGCGCTCTTCAGTTCGTCGAGGCGCGGCAGTGAGTTGAGCGTCTCGCGCCAAGCCAGACCGAGCGCCCCTTGGATCGCTCCGCGACCGGCGCTGGCGTACTCGCCCAGACCCAGGCTGAGGTCCGCCGCCGCGCCTTCGCCGCTCAGGTACTTCAGACCGCGCAACGCATTGGCGTTTTTCTTAAAGACCCCCAAGGCATCGGAGGCGATGCCCCACACCTTCGATTCGACCAACCCTTTCACCGTACCGCTCACGGCATCCGCCGACGTGAATGCATCGAAAGCCGATGCCCCGAGTTGGTAGAAGTCGCTTCCGGTCAGGCACGTGTGGGCGAAGTTATTCAAAAATATGAAAGGCGCTTCGACAAGTCCCAGTGCCATCTGGCCCGTGAAGCTAAGCACGGTATCCTTAAAGGCGGTTCCGAACGATTCCCCCCGGTAGCCCGATTCAAAACCGGCGCTGTAGAAAAAGGATCCAACGGAACCACCCGGAGTGTAGTCGCCGCCGAATACCGAGTGCGCCGCACCTTCGAAACCATCTACCGCCGTCAGAATCGTGAAATCAAAGGCGGCATACGCACCATGCGCCAGAAAGCCGACGCTGGTCTGAACCACCTTGTTGCTCAGGCTGGTTTGCCCCGGGCCCGCGTCCGTCGCGCCGTCCGAATAGTAACTGCTTGCATAGTTGATTCCCTCGGGCGTCAGCCAAGTCGAAAGGGCACTGGATAATGCCTGCGTGTTGATCGTCGCATTGTCTGGGGCATACTCAGTTCCATGCGGATCGTGGAGGTTGGCCGGGTTGTTGTTAACGAAGCGATAAAGATTGCTGTCACCACCCGCGAATCCGGTGGGATCCGCGCTCAGGAAGCGACCGGCCGCGGGATCGTAGTAGCGGGAGCGGAAATAATAGAGCTGGGTATCGATATCGAATTCGCGGCCATCCAATAGGTAACGGGTCTGCAACGCGTCTGGCGAAGAGCGCGCGATCAGATTGCCGAAGCTGTCGATCTTCAGATGATCGTCGAGCGCACCGGCGCGGGTCGCCAAATCGCGAATCGTGCCATGGCCATCATCCAGCAGCCAGAGCATGCCTCCGTGGCCATCATCCTGCGCGAGGATTTCGTCCGTCTGCAGGCCATAGAGATAAGCCATCGAGGGGGCCGCCGACTGTGGGCCCATCGCGCCGTCGGGGTCCTTGAGCTCCAAGATGACATTGTCGTGATCGTAGACGAAATAGACCGTATTCGCCACGCCGGCCACCGGGCCGCCGTCATAGATTGCGACGCGATGATCCGAGGCGTCGTAGTCATAGCGAATCGCCCGAGTGGCGTGGCCTTGCGCGTCGACGAAATCAACCTCGATCAAACGGTTGCGGTAATCCCACACATAGGCCATACCCGTACCGTTGGCGATCGAAGTCGTTTTGGTCAGATTGCCCTCAGCATCATAGGTGTAAGTGGACGCGGAGTCGGAGAGCAACTCATTGTTCGGACCATAAGTTGCATTGCCCCGGCGCGAGGAATCGATGATATTGCCCGCGGGATCGTAGGTGTAGTGTTCGGTCCCGAACGCTGCGTCGCTGTAAACCACCGAAATCGTCTGGTTGGATTGGTCATAGTTGTACGACGCGCTCCCGTCGACATTGCTGCGCGAGGAGATGAAGCCATTGTTGTCGTACCGGTAGAAGTAATCGTCCAGGACCTGGTTGCCCGCGCCCCGGTCGGTGAGAGTTTCCAGCAGGTTGCGGCTGTCGTAGGTGAGCTGACTCGAGACCGCGAGCACACTGCCGGACGCATCGGCGTAGCGGTTGATGCTGGCGACGCGGAAGCCGTCGGTCGCGTAGGTGAAGGTGACCAGCTTGGGCGCCACAAACGAGCCGGTTTGCGTGATCGACGCCAGACGGTTGGTCGCCGGGTCATAGGCGTAGGCATCGGTGACCAGCGGCACGCCGTTGTTCCAAGTCAGCGCGTTCATGGTGACCGTGCCGAGATTGTTCAGGGTATAGTTGATCGTGGTCGTGCCGTACGATGCCGGCCCGTCCACCGTCTCGCTGGTTGCGAGATTCCGGACGTCATCCGTATAGGTGAAGGTGTCGGTCCACGTGCCATCGGTTTGGGCGGTGAGACGCCCGCCTAAATCGTAGGTGTAAAGAATATTGATATCGCTTCCCCCGACGCCGGCGCCGACCCAGGTCTCGACGACTCTTCGTCCGGCGCCATCGACCGTGTAGTTGATCACCCGACCATCGCGATCGGTAAAACTGGTTACGTTGCCGTCCGCGTCGTACGTATAGGAGCGCGTTCCGGTGGTGGTGGTATCGGTCAGACGGCGGTTCGCCAGATCGTAAGTATAACTGGTGACGTTGCCGGCGAGATCCACGACCCGCACCAGATTGCCCGCGCCGTCGTAATCAGTCTCGGTCGGCGTGCCTTGGGTATTAGTCGTAATATGAACGCGATTCAGCCGGTCGTACTGGTAACCCGTCGTGTTACCGTCCGCATCCCGGCTTGAGGTCACGTTGCCGATCTCGTCGTAGCCGACGTGAATGTCGTTGCCGTTCTCGTCGTACGTATCGGTCCGCCGATTTAATGTATCGTAAGCATAAGTGCGGTGCACGCTGCCCAGGTCCATCGCGATGAGATTCCCGTCGGCATCGTACGTATTGATCGTCGTGCCATTTTCGCGGTTCACGTCGCTGACCACCCGCCCCAGGTCGTCGTAAGAGGTCACATCCTCGACCGTACCCAGGCCGTCGGTGTACGTAACCACCAGACCATTGGCGGTGGGCTGATAATCCCAGGTGGCCGTGATCAGGCCGCTCGCTCCGCTGAAGACAATCTCCGAGGTCACGCGGCCGATCAGGTCATACGTGCGTTCCACTCGATGACCCAGACCGTCCCACGTATCAGTCTTCTGGCCGGCATCGTTATAGGCGAACCGTTCGGTGGCATAGATCGGGTTGCTCGCGGTCCCCACCGGGTGCTGCACTTCGATGAGCAGATTGCGCCGGTCGTAGGTATACGTGATCGTGAAATAGGCCCCGCGTCCGCTGGTATCGGTCAGGAGATTACCGATCAAGTCATAGGAGAACGATTCCGTGATGGCCGGGGAGCCTCCGCCCGTGGCGGTGGTACTTGTGAGGATCCGACCCTGATTGTCGCGCAGGTAGTCGATCGTCTGCTGGGGCCCGTCGAAGCCGGTCGCTTCGGTCAGCCAACCCATAGCGTCGTAAGTGAAAGTCCGCGAGGCCACATCGGGCGTGCCGACGGCCACCGTTTCTTTGAGCACCAAGTTCCGCGCGTCGTACACTTTCTCCGTGCGGGTTCCCCGCCGATCGATCGAAACGGTCATGTTGCCCACCGCGTCGTACTCGAAGAACTCGCTGTTCCCCACGGCGTCGGTCCGTTGCACCACGCGGTTTAACCCGTCGCGAATTTCAGTGGTCGAGTTTTTAAGCGGATCGATCTGTTCCGGATTGTTCGTGAGGCCCGGATAGTTGTACTTGGTGGGATGTCCCAGCGCATCCGTCACCAATCGGACGCGGTTGAGCGTATCGTAGGTGTAGGAGGTGGGACCGTCGGGCGTGGTATGCTGGGCCACGTTGCCATACCGGTCGTACTCCCAGCTTTCCGTCTCACCCATCGGATCGGTCCGCGACATCATGCGATTGAGCGGATCATAAGTGTAGGTGGTGATGTAATTGGGCCCGCCCACCCCGACATCGGTGAGGAGATTGCCTGTGGAATCGTACGTGAAAGTCTCCGTCAGCGTCTTGGGCTGGGCCACCGTACCCGCCGGGTAGGTCGTGCTGAGCACCCGATTCATCGCATCGTAAGTGCTCGTCGTGATAAAGCCGCGCGGGTCGGTTCCCGAGATCCGGTTGCCGGCCAGATCATAGGCAAATGTTTGGATGCTCGTCACCGGGGCCGAGGGCGTGCCGTCAACGGTATCGGTCTCGGTCATGAGATTGCGCGCGTCATAGGTCGCGGTCGTCGCGAACGCGTCCCCGCGCGGATCGATGGTCGTGATCAGATTATTATTCCCATCGTACTCGTACGTCGTCGTCGCGATCGGACCGGGTTGAAGGTCTGAACCCGTGGGCTGGTCGACTTCAATCACGCGATTGCGCGCGTCGTACTGATAAACGACTTTATAATACGCACCGCGACCGTCCGTGACCGAGGTTTGATTGCCCGCCAGATCATAGCCGTAGTGCGTCGTGAAACCGTCCGCGTCGGTCTTCGTCAGCGTCCGATTCTCGCCATCGTAGGTGTAACGGGTCGCAAAGGGGCTACCGGATGCGTCGGTGTAAGGGCCGGTCTGCTTAAGCACGTTGCCGACCTCATCGTAACTCGTCGTGGTGGTGAAGCCGGCATTATCGGTCGTCTGGATGGGCCGTCCCAGCAGGTCGTAATCCGTCGTGGTCGTGCGCGTGGGTGAAGCACCGGAGCCCTGGTACGTGATCAGGATGGTGTCGCCATCCGCGTCGTGATCATACGTGATGATCTGCCCCAGTGCGTCGATCTGTTGCGTCCGACGATTCAACGCGTCGAACGTTGAATAGGTCACCAAATCGGCCGCATCGGTACCGGTGCGCGCGATCGTCTGCTGCAAGACGTTACCGACCGGGTCATAGAAGTAGGTGGTGACTTGGGGAGCACCGGCCTGGGTGTCGGTGCCCGTCGGCTCCGTCATGGTCTGCACCCGGTCCAAATTGTCATAGGTGTAGATGGTGGTATAATAGGCGCCGCGCGGATCCTGTACCGTCAGCAGGTTCCCCGCTGCATCATAGGTATACAGGGTGACCGCCAGGGGTCCGGGTGCACTGGCGTCGCCGGTCGGCTGATCGAGTTCCATTACCCGGCCAAATCCGTCATAGACCTTGGTCACCGTGTAGTAAGCTCCGCGAGCGTCCGTCTGGGACGTTTGGTTGCCGTCCGCGTCGTAGGTGAAGCTGGTAATGAGCGGCGCGCCCGGGGACGAGGGGCTGCCGCCCGGTTCCGTCTCTTTGATCAAACGATCAAGCGCGTCGTAGACATACGTCGTAATGTAATAAACCCCGCGGGGATCCTGGTGCGTCAGGATATTGCCATTGGCGTCATACGTGTAGAGGTCGGTGGCCACGGCCGAAGCGCTCACGGTGCGCGATGTCGAAACCTCACGATTGAGGTAATCGTAGCTGAAGGTTGTCACGAAATTCGCCCCGGACGGACCGAAATCACGCGGATCGTCGATTTCAATGACCTTGCCCGCCGGATTATATTTATAGACCGTCTTGTTCTGCTGGGCGTCGACCATCGTCAGGAGACGGCTGAGCGCGTCGTAGGTGTAGGTCGTGACGTAGGTCGCTCCCAGCGGCCGGGTTTCCGTCAGAAGATTGCCGACCTCGTCATAGGTGTAGCTCGTCGTTCCACCCACCGCGTCCGTCGGGTCGGTTTTCGCTGTGAGTCGATTCAGTCCATCAAACGCATAAGTGGTGCCAAACGCGGTGTTGTTCGGATCCCCGTTGCCGCGCGGATCCACCCGTGCGAGCATATTGCCCACTTCGTCATATTTCATGGCGGTGATCCCACCGGCCGCGTCGGTCATGGAGGTTTGCCGATTGTCCGCATCGTAGGTATAGGTCGTGCGAATCGACGCAGAACGTGGATCGGTTTGGCTGGTCAAATTGCCCGCCAAATCATACCCGTAGACGACGAAGAAAGTGGGTCCCGGGACGCCCGGCGTCCCGGTATTACGCGTCGTCGTGAGGAGACGATAAACCTTATCATACGTCTGGCTCGTGTCGTAGTAACTTCCGCGCGGATCGTGAATCACCAGCACGTTGCCGACCAAATCATTGTCGTACTTGATCGTGCGTTCCGCCGGAGTATTTTTGCCCTCGACGACTTGCGAGAGAAATTTCAGCGCATCGTAGGTGTATTCACTCCGCACGCCATCGGGATCGATGATCGCCGACTTCAGGCCCAACGCATTGTATTCCACGCTGGCGACCGTCTGGTCCGTCGTGCCCGGTGCTTGGGTCACGGACAAGCGACGGTTCAGGTGATCGTAGGTGTACTTTGTACCGTAGCTGGCCCCCTGCGGCGGCGTGAACGTCATCAGGTTGCCCACTTGATCGTAGGTAAAGGTCGACACCTGGAGGAGAGCGTCGGTCGTCGAGATGAGATGATTGTTTACATCGTAGACCATCACGGTGTCATAGCCGGCGCCCTTCTGGCCATGAGCCCGCGGATCAACGATCAAGGTGCGGTTGCCCATGCGATCGTAGGCATAAAGCGTGATGCCGCCTTCCGCATCGGTGGTTTGGATCAGTCGGTTATCGGCGTCATAAACATTCGTGGTCCGATACTTCGCGCTCCCGGCGTTGCCATGCGCCCGAGCATCGATTGCAACGGTGACGTTGCTATTCGCGTCGTACTGCAAGAGCGTGATGTTGCCGAGTGGATCGGTCGTGGAAATCAGTCGATTCGCCGCATCGTACCGATAGGTTGTTTTGAAGGCGGTGTTGTTAATATCGCCCAGTCCCCGCGGATCAACCTTGGCGACCAGATTACCTTCCCCGTCATATTGGTAGACGGAGATCTCCCCCGCCGCGTCCTTGGTCGTAATCACCCGATTCATCGCATCGTAGGTATACTCGGTGCGATTGAACATGGGATCGACGATCGCGGAGATTTTACCATCCGGCGTATACTCGTACGAGGTCTTCGCCACGCTCTGATCGACGCGGGTCAAAACGCGGTTTCGCTTGTCGTAGGTGAACTCGCTGACGTAGGCCATCGATGAGCCAAAGGCCTGCGTGACTTTCTTGAGGTCGCCGGCGGCATCGTAGTCGCTCCTGGTCACCATCCCCGCGGCGTCGGTCAGCTGCGCAACTTCATTGAGGAGATTATACACGTATTGGGTGACCTGATCACCGCTGCCGGTCGTGTCTTTGACCGTTTGTTTGGTGAGACGGTTGGCGGCGTCGTATTCAAAAAACACATCCTCCGGTGGTCCCGTGAGCGTACTCAAAGCGGAAGTCGGGTCGGGCCCGATTTGCTCCACCACCCGCCCTCGGCCGTCGAGCACGTAAGTTATTTCCCCGCCGTTGGGGAGAGTCGTGCCGATTTTCCGCTTGGCATTGTCATAAGCGGTCTGCGTCTCGTTCCCGAGCTGGTCGTATTGGGCGATAACATTATTGTCCAGATTGTAGACCGTGACACTGATGTTTCCCCGGCCGTCGCTTTGATACTGATAAGTATTCTGCGCGCTGTAAGGAACTGTGTAACTGGTCGAGTAGCTGCCATAGTCATAACCGTAATGAGTCGTGATATCGAGGCTGCCGACGCCCTGGATCACGGTGATGATGCGATTGATCGAATCATACGCATAGGTCGTGATTGAATTATTACTGTCTTTCACCTGGACCCGATTGCCCTGGGCATCGTATTTGGCCGTCCAGGTGTTGATAATGCCTTCAGCCATGAAGGACCGTTTCGTCGCCAGCCGATCCATCGGATCATAGTCGAATTCAGTCCGATAGCCGGATTCGTCGATCGTGGCGTCGATATTGCCCGTCTGGTCGTTGTAGACGTTGGTGCTGGTAGAGCCGTCGGCGAAGGTGGTGACCGTGAGTCGGCCATCACTGTCGTAAAGATATCGGGTGTCGTTGCCGTCCGGATCGGTCATCACCTTAACCTGACCGCTGCCATAGTAGCTATACTTGGTCGTACTCACGCCCGGGCTGCCCGCGGGGGCATTGGGATCCGTAATCGTGCTCGAGAGGATGTCACCGTTGGTGGGATCGATTTGGTAGGTGGTCACTCGGAACACGCCGTCGGTCAGGCTCACCATGCGATCGAACTCGTCCGGAACATAGGCCATGGTGACGACGGACGGAGCCGTCCCCGGTCCCAGCGGATAGTCGGTGATCTCGATTATATTGTTGAACGCATCGTAGGTGTATTTGGTGATATTGCCTACCTGGTCAGTTTGGGACACGACCAGACCGGTGGGGGTGCGGTCGGTACTGGTGGTTATGCCCGAGGCCGTTTTCGAGGAAATGATCTGGCCGAACGGGGAGAGACCGTAGGTGATGGTCTCGTTACGGAACGACGTGTAGGACGCGATGGCTTGGAGCTTCTTGGGATCGGTGGTGACATCGAGCTCGATCAGCTTCGGCCCGTTGAGCGTCTGGGCGGTCGTCGGATCGATCGCCCCGAGCACTTGGGCTGGCTTGATGGTGAACGTCTTGCCATCCGCCCGAATGCCGCCCCGCACGCGTCCAAAGTCGTCGTAGAGGACCGTTTCCGTAAATGCTGATGTTGGCAGTGGATCGGGCGAGTTCCCACGCTTCAACACCTGCCCGGTGATAAGATGCGTGTATTTCGCATTCGCGTAGCTAAACACGCGGACGCTCTGGTCTGGATCAGTGATTCTCGTCAGATCCCCGTCTCCGTTATAGAGGAAACTGGTAATTTTTCCGGCCGGATCGACCACCGAGGATATCTGATCACCCGCGTAGGTGAACCTGGTTTTCTCGAGCACCGGATCGAGGATACCAATCAGCTGCTTGCCGGAATAAAGGTACTGAGTCTCATTGCCGTCCCGGTCGGTGACCGTCGCCAGCTTGCCGTCTTGGTTAAAGGTGTAGACGGTCCCGTCGAGCATACGGCGAACAAAGGTGCCGTCCGCGAGCTGGTGCAGGTCAGAGTAGTCCGCCGACGTGGCCGAAGTAAAGGGCTGGCCCTGCACGCTGGGAGAAAGGTAGATTTGTTCGCTGCCGTTGCCATCGACCAGCAGCACGCCGGCATCGCCGGAATAGATTTCGTAGTAATCGTTCAGTCCCCACCCGGCGCCAAACATGCTATCCTTGGAGTTAACCACGGCGAACGGTTGGGTGTCGGTGATCATCCGTCCACTCGTCAGCTTCCCATTGACCACCTTCATCAGGCCGTAGGTAATGCTCAACGTGTAAAGCCCGGTGTCCGCCTTACTGAGGTCGATCGGAATTCCGACACCGTAGCTGGCCTTCGGGTCGGCATTGGCGGGAAGTTGGAAAACCAGGTCGCCCTGCTGCAGGCCGAGCGCGGCGGCGTCGGCGGCGGAAAGACCGTCCGGTTGATAAATCTTATCGACCAGGCGCAGGGACATACGGATGACGACCCGGGTATCCGCGGTCGCCGCGGGCACGCCGCCAAATGCCACATAAATGATCGGACTGGCATCAGCGCGGGTCGAGTCGTAGGAGATCGTCAGGCCGCGTGTCTGGCCGTTGGACTGATAGGTGACGAGGGAGTGTGTGTCGCGGTAAGCTCCGGTGCTGACGTCGACGGTGGCCTGCGTACCCGCCTCGACCGACAGCGGATCATTGGGGAATGACATCAGGGTACCTTGCTCGTTGTAGGGGGTGAAGGTGAGGTTCAGCAGCGGCGCGGGGATTGGCGAAATCGCGCCGAGGCCACGCGGCAAACGGCCGAGCGTCAGCGGCGCGGAGGCATTGGGTGTTTCCCCCAGCGGCCCGACCGGCGGAACCCCGTAGGCCCACTGGTTGTTTGAATCCAGGTACCATCCGTAACTCGCGCGAATATCGATCGCGGGGTTGAGCACGTCAATCGGCTCGATCGACAACGGACCCCCCACCAGGTACGCCAGATCAGCCGGTACGGATGGACTCAGATTACCCCGTACGTCGATCGTGTCCAATTTTGCCGCCACCTGCTCAATGGTCGACACGATCGCCCGCGTGTCATAGACGAATACACTGTTGATACCCTGCATGGCCGCCACCAGTTCAGTGTTATTGGCGGCTAGAACGATGCTGTTGGGAAAGCCGTTTTCGATGTTCGTCGTCGCGGCGACGAGCCGCGGCATGGTCTCGGGGTCGGCGAAGTTTCCCAGGGGATTGCGGATGATGCCGACGTTGCCACCCGAGGTCAGCCGGACGGGCACACCACCGGGTCCGGGCACGAGAAACGGAAAAAAGTCGGGAATCGCCGGATCATGTTTCGGATCCCCTTGAGAGAATTTATTGTAACCCGTGATGAACGCGTAGCCCACGTGGTCGCCGATCTGGGCCGATAAGGCGTTGGCCGGCAGATACACAATACTCGATGCGTTGCTCACCGCAAACACCTGCCCCTGCCGCCCCTGGGCACCGGCCAGCGTCTGACCAAACGAGACCAAGCTGATGTAATTGGTCTGCCAAACCGATCCACCCTGCACCGCGACCCGGCGCAACACGCCCACCCCGAGAGCGTCAGAGCTCCGGTCCACAAACAACATCACGTTGGGATCGTCGGTCGCGGTGATATCATACGGTTCCGGGCCCACCCCAATCAGACTCATGGTGCTTAGAACAAATGTCGGCTTATCGCGCGTGGCCGCATGGGTGTCGATTACCAGGATATTGCCGTGCCCCGCCGCAAACTGGCCAAAGAGGGTTTGGCCCGGGGCCGTGACAAAAAGTTCCGCGCCGTCCGAGCTGAGCGCAATGCCGCGTAAGCCCAAGGGGGCGGGGCCGACCGCAATCGACTGAACACACGTGTTGTACTTGGCGGAGAAGGGATCAATATCGATCACGTAGACCACGCCGGAATTGCTATCACTGACGTAGAGGTAACGGCCGGAGCTTTCGGCCACCGCCTTGAACGGTCGCGCCCCCGGAGGCAGATCAATGTACTGGATGCCGGGTTTCGTCGGGTTCGCATCGATCTGCTGGCCGGTAATTCCGTCAAACACCGCCACCCCGGGGACACCGGTAAGCGTCACATAGAACCTCGAACCGTCGGCGGTTGGAACGGCCGCACCCGGCGAGAGTGAAACGCCCGGGGGGCCACCCTGGATGCCGACCCGCACCACTTCGCGGGGATTCAACTTGGTGACGGGAAGCAACGGAATCGGCTGCGGCACCGTAACCGTGCCCCCCACGTCAAGCATGGAGACCGTATCGTCGCCACCATTGGCCGCGAAGACAAACTGCGGACTCGGCAGCAACTGCACCTGGTTGCTGACCACGAGCTGGCGCTTGAAAGTGCCGTCGAGCGGCAGGTCCATCGGCCGCGTGACGGTGATGTAGGTGCCGCCCAACTGGGCTCCCGCCGGGATGGGGACGATCAGGTTACCGGATGCATCCAGGGAGAGCGTGCTGCTATCAATCGTGACATCGAGTCCGCCGACTGGATTGACCTTGCCGTTCGGATCGGTCGTGTCCGCGCCACCCACGATGAACGTTACGATCAGATCGGTCACCCGGCTGCCGAGCACTCCGCCCTGCTGCCAGGGGTTTACCAAGGTGAAGTCCGTGCCGGTCAGCACCAGTTGCGGCTGCAAAACATTGCCGTTGCCGGCATATTGGAATTGCCCTCCCGTGAGCGTCGGCGGCGTGATGTTGTTCACCAGAAACGCCGGCGGCAAGGGAATGGCGATCGTTTGAATGGCGCCCGGCAGGACGGAAATGTCTTGGTTGACGATCGTGATTAGGCCGTTCGGGTTGGCCGCGAGTCCGACGAAATGATAGCTATTGTTGACCACGGCCGGCACCACCATGTCACCGAGCGGACTGCTCACCACGTAGTATCGGGGTCCCGACTCGCCGCCCGCCTGCCCCAGGACGGTTTGCATCGACACCACCCCCTGAAAGCCCTGTTCGCGGACAGACTGATCCGCAAAGGCCATGACGGCGCCCGAAATGCTCGGACTTCCCATAAACGCCTCGCCGAGGACACTCGGAATGAAGGCAAAATTTGCCGACGACTGGGACATGTAACTGGCGAGACCGATGTACGGTGACGACGTGGTGTGCATCGTCCCGTCCGCCCCGACCACCATCTTGTCGAGCACGAGCCACGCGGTCTCGTCGGGGGTGCCATCCGCATGGCGCACGGTGACGGGCTGGAAGACATAGACTTCGCGACCCACCGCCCAGCCTGCGGGCGCCGGCATCCCGATACTGAACGGCGCATTGGTCAGTCCACCCCCCCAATTGACATTGATGCCACCGCCGAAATCGAATCCATCCGGAAGGGCCAGCGGCAGATCCGCCTGGCTCAAGGGGGTCACCGTCACCGTCACATCGCCGCTCAACGCTCCGACCGGGATGCCCACCTGATAGTTTCCGTTGGCCACGATTGCGCCGTTGACGCCCACGGTCGAACCATTTGCCACCGGCACGGTCACGACGAAGGCGGCGCGGACGCTCTGACCGCCATTGATGACGGTCACCGTAACCATCCCCGCCCGTAACGGGGTCAGCAGACCATCCGGGGTGATGGTGGCGACGGTCGGATCGCTGACAAAATACAACGATCCGCCGGCTGCCGGGGCATCGTCCTGGATGGTATAGCCGACGCGCTCGCGCACCTGCATCTGCCGCGTGCTGCCGAGCTGCAGGGCGTAGTTCAGCGGGAAGAACTGCAATAGGCGCAGGTCCGCCACGCCGACCGTCACCGCCGCGGCCACCTCTCCGCCCCCCGCGAGGTGGAAGTCGATCACCGCGGAGCCGGTGCCGATGGCCAGGACCGTGCCGTCGGGCCCGACCGTAGCGACCGCCGGGTTGCTGGACGTAACCGTAAAGGTTTCGCTGTTAAACGACAGGCTCCCGCCGACGTAATCGCCGACCAACTGGTACTGCACCGTCTGACCCGGATTGAGCGTCGCGTCGGCATTGACCACCCGCAACGCCGTGAAGGTAATGGCCGCCACATGGACTGTGATCGTGACGGGGTTTGAGCGCAGCGCACCATCGTCGGCTTGAAGGGTGAAGGTCGCGGTACCAGCAAAGCCGCTGACCGGCGTGAAGATGGCGGTCCGGCCGCCGTTGGTGAGGCGGATATCGCCGTTGCTCGCGCCACCGACCAGGAAGGCGAGCGGGTTGCCGTCGGGATCACTGGCGAATTGCGTCAGGTCGATGGATATGGGCTGGCCTTGGGGCGTGGTCACCGCGCCCGCGGTAGCGACCGGCGCCCGATTGGCCGTAAAGCCGAAGCTGGCGTCAACATAGGCGCTATCTTTGACGTCGATCACTCCATCGTGATTCCAATCAGCGACCGCCAGGAACCCTGGATCGCCCGCATGTTTGCCCAGCGCCGCATTGACGAGCGCCTGGTCATTGCCATCGACGACCCCGTCGCCATTGGCGTCGCCGGCGAGAGTGACCTCGTAGCTAAACGCGCCAGCGGTCGCGTTGGCCGCCGGGGCAAACTCGATCACATAGGGTCCCGGAGCATCAAAGGTGAAGAGCGCGAAACTCTTGCCTGCCAGAGTCTGCGTGGATCCGACCTGGATCCCACGCACCGCAGCAGCCGCCGGCTGCCAGCCGTTGCCATCCACCTCGACTTCGAGCGTCACCCGGCCCGTCTGGGAGGTCGTCAGCTCATTGGCGCCAATGACGATGTCGGCACGGTAAACGACGCCGCCAGCGCCCGGAGTCGCGAGGAGATCGGACGTGCCCACATTTTCGACCTGGCCCAAAAAGTCGCGGGTGGTGCCGAGGACCACTCCGACCGCATCGACGCCGGCCAGCAGCCCGTTCGGATCGTAACGCACGACCTCGGGTGCGCTGGAGGCGACATTGACCAACAAATGATCGCGGTTGCTCTGGTAACCGAGCCAGGTGCGCAGGCCGGCGTCGAGGACAGTCGCCTGGAGCAGATTGCCGGACGTGTCGTATTGATAAATCGCTTGCGAGCCATCCGGCGCCACGATGCGGGAAATGTGGCCGTCGGCCCCGCGTTCGATCGCAACCCGGGTGCCGTCCGACGCGGTGATGCCACTGTCAGTCCACACCAGGCGTTGGCCGGCCGTGCCATCGATTTCCCGCAGTCCGTTCGCGACCGTGTAGTAATACTGGGTGCCATCCGGCGCCGTCACTCCGTAGTCAAAAGTACCGAAACGTCCGGATGCCGGGTTGTACGGCAGACCGGTCCCAACCTGGAAGAACGCATCACCCACCTGCTGCAACACGGCGGGGCCACTGACCAGCGTGTAGTTGACGCCCGGATCGGGTGTCCACACCGGGTGGAAATAGGGGGCATTGGCGCCGTCAATCGGTTGCGGGTCGAAGGTAAAGCCGGCCCGCGAGCCATCGGGCAGCGTAATATAAACCCGCGATCCGGTCGTAAAGGCCGCGTAGAAGCCATCGGCCTCCTGTCCCGTCGGCGCCACATTTGTCGTAATGTTCGGGTCGGCCAGGACAAATTGCCAGCCGAAGCCGAAGGCGCCATCTTGCTGGGCATTGAGGCTCGAATAGCGCCGGGAAATCGGGATCGCAATGCCGTCGAGGGTGATGGTGAAGTCGGTTTCGAGCCGCGTGTAAGCACCGGGCTTGGCGGCCGTGTTGACTTCGATCGTGCGTTGCAAGGTCGAGATGCGGCCGCCCACGTCCGTGGCCGTGAGCGTCAGCAGGTAGGCTCCGTTCTCGAAGTTGCCCGGATCTACCGTGCCGAGCACACTGCCCGCGGCCGCCACGACACGGGAGGAATTAATTACGGTGGTTACGCCGCCGTCCACCGGCGTCAACGTGAGCTGCCAAGTATTGAGATTACTGTCGGCGACCGAACCCACGACCTGGATCGGAGCCGTGACGACGGTGGCGTCAGCGACGTTGTCGAGGGTGATGACCGGTGCGGTGTGGTCGGCCGGATCGCGGACCAGAATTTCGTTCTGCGCGATACCGACATTGCCGTCGGCGTCGGTCGCGGTGGCGACGACGAGGTAGGTGCCAGGGGCGGACGGGCGGAACGTGGTGCGGTTGAACTGGTCGAGGGTTTGCGCGACGCCGTTGATCGTGACGGAGAGCGAGGTGATGGGGCTGATGCTGCTGGCCAAGGCCTGCACCACCACCGCCGCACCGGGGACGGCCGGGAAGCTGGGGGTGGTTTCGATCCGGACCGCCGGTGGCACCGCGGTCGAGTTGACCACCAAGGTCACCAACTGGGTCACGGAGGCGAAGCCGTCGGTGACCGTGACGGGAATGTCATAGCGCCCGACCTGCGCGCCGACGGGCGTCCAGGTGAAGGTGGCGTTGCTGGTATTGAAGGCCGCCCCGGCCGGCAGGTTGGCGACGCTGTACGTCAGGCTGTTGCCGTCGGGGTCGCTGGCGCTGACCTGGGTGGTGAAGGTCGTGCCGGCGACGATCTGGTGAGCGACGGGAGCCGGGAAGACCGGCGGCCGGTTGACATTGAGAATCTGAATAAAGGCGACAGCGGTCCCTTGAGCGCCCGACGGATCCTGCGCGCCAAACGTCACCTGATAGACCCCGGCCTGGTCATAGGTTGGCGTCCACGTAAAGGTCTGGGTCGAGGCATTGAAATTCGCGCCCGCGGGCAGATTCTGGACATAATAGAACAGCGGATTGCCATCGAGATCACCGGCCACAACCTGAAAGCTCAGTTTAAGGCCCTCCTGGCCCAGTACGGCGGGCGGGGTGACCATGATGGGGGGCCGATCGGTTTTCGTCACCGTCAGGGTGACGGCTTGGCTCGCGCTCAAATTTCCGTCGGTGACGCCGAGCGTGATGCTATAGGCCCCGATCTCGCCAAAGTCCGGAGTCCACGAGAACTGTCCGGTGCGGGCATTGAGGGTCGCTCCGCGCGGCAAGCCCGAGGCCGTGTAAGTCAGCGAGTCGTTTTCGGGGTCCGTTCCCACCAGCGTGAAGGAGAGCGGCTTGTTTTGCGCGATGGTCTGGTCCCCGATCGACACGAGCGCGGGCGCAGAGTTGGTCGCGCGCACGACCAGATGAATGGTCTGGCTATCCGACGCCGGCGCGGCGGCACCGTAGTTGCCGCTGTCGGTGACCTGCAAGGTGACCGTCTGGACGCCCGCGTCACTGGCGGCGGGTGTCCAGGAGAACTGGGCCACACCGTAAATGCTCGTGCCGACGAAGGTGGCGCCCGCCGGCAATCCCGTGGCGGTAAAGGTCAGGGGGTCCTGGTCCGGATCGCTGGCCCGCACCGAGAAAGTGAGCGGCTGGCCAATCACCGCGACTTTATCGCCCACCACGGCCAATACCGGCGGCTCGTTCGGCGCCGTTACGGACAAAATGAAGGTGGTCGAAGTGGTGAGGGCCGAGGACGCACCGGCGACATTCGGGATCGCGTTCAGGGTCAATGTGTAGTTGCCGCGGTCACCCGGCACCGGCACGACGTGGATCACTCCGGTGCCGTCGGGATTGCTCGTCAGGGTCGCAAAGCCCGGCAATCCGTCGACACTGAGGGTAAGCGGGCTGCCATCCGGATCTACGGCCCGCACGGGAATATCTAGAGTCCCTCCGACGGCGAGGGTCTGATTGGCGACCGGCGTAACGACGGGGGCGGCATACGCGTGGTTGACGTGCACGTGCACGCTCAGCGTCGCGGTGGTCGGCGTGGGCGTGCCGTCGCCGTCATTCGCGGCGTTGAAGGTGATCGTAAAGTCACCGATCTGCGTGAAGCTCGGGGTCCAGGTCAGCAGGTTGGTCACCGGGTCGTAGCTCGCGCCCGCCGGCAGGCCCGTGAGACTATAGGTGACCGTCGACGGGGCGCTCGAGCCCAGCTCGCCCACTCCGGAGAGAGCCACGTTGCTGCTCGATCCGGCGACATTGGGATCGATCGCCACGACCCGCACCGAAAGCTGCTGGCCTTCGTTCAGGACCAGCGCATCCAGCGGCACGAATTGGATCGGCCCGTTGACGTTGAGGACAGTGATGTGGAAGGTCTGCGACGCGGAGCTAACGCCATTGGACGCATCCACCTCGACACTGTAGATGCCATGTTGCGCATAACCGGGCGTCCAGAGGAACAGGCCCGTCGAAGGCACGAGGGTCGCGCCCACCGGCAGGTTGGGCGAAGTGTAAGTGATTGTGCCCCCAGCGGGGTCGGTCGCATGCAGGGTGAAGGCCAGTGCGCCGGCTTCCGTGACGGTCCGGTCCACCGGTGGCGGGAAAACCGGCACCAGCTGACCCGGTTTGACCGTGATCGTGAACGACTGCGTCGTGTCGTTCACCCCGTCCGAGGCGGTGACGCGGATGCCGGGATAAATGCCGGGCTGGCTGCCGCCGGGAATCCACGTCAAGGTGCGCGAGCGCGCGTCGAAGGTCGCGCCCGCGGGCAGATTGTCCACCCAGTAACTGATCGGGGAACCTTCGGGATCGACGGCGGCAAAGGTGACCTGCAGCGTCTGCCCGGCCTGCACGTTCTGGTTCGGCACCGCAATCAGCACCGGCGGTTGATTCAGTCCGGACACCCCCACGGTCCAGTTCTGTCGTGCATAACTGCCGTTCGCACCGATCGCACGCACTTCAAAGCTGATCGAGCCCTTGCCACCCGCCGGAGCCGTCCACGTGAGCAGACCGGTGAGGGGATCGAGGATCGCGTTGCTCGGACCATTCACCAGCACGTAGGACAGAGGGGTGCCGGCGGCCACGGTGGCGGCGGCGCGGTAGGTGTACGCCTGACCGGCGGCCGCCACCGTGGCCGGGGTGGAAACAAACGTCGGTCGCGTGTCAGGGGAGATCCCCACCTCGACGCGCACCGTGGTGTCGGGCGCCGTGCCCAGCGGGTCAGCCACGGTGACCGTTGTCCAGGGCGTGGAGGCGCCCGCGGCCAGCGAATAGGAACTTGGCAGCAGATCGACAAAGGCCACCCCGTCCGCGCCCACGCCGGTGGGGTTGGCCACGGTCAGGCCCTGATTAAAGACGCCGTCCAGCAGCACGCGTAGAGGTCCCGCCAGGTCCGTGGCCAAAGGATTGGTCAGCCGGACGTCGAAGGAGAAGGTGCCGGCCGCCCGGTCAAGCCGCGTATTGGCGAATTGGAGGCCGGGCGCCAGTTGGGTGGTTTGATCCTGGACCACGCTGAAATCGGCCGAATAAGAGGCCGCCAGGGCGTTGCCGAATTCATCCTGCACGCTGGGCAGCACCACCAATTCGTAGGTGGACGGCGCCAGCGTATCGAAGACGAGCTGAACCGTGCGGTTCGCGGGGTTATAGAGTGCGGCGGCGATCGTGACGGGCAGGCCCGTGGCCATATCGATAATCTGGTAGTTGGCGGGATCGGTGACCGAGCGGGCATCGGTCAGCAGACCGCGGAACATCGACGAATCGAACGTGATCGTCGCGCGGGAGATTTCCCCGGTGACGCCGCCGTGGTTCACCGGGTCGCTGGCAATCACGGCCGGCGGCCGCGCCGGGAACAGGACGTCCACGCCCGCGCTGTTGCCGAGGTAGACGCGGCCGTCGGCGCTCGTCGCCAGGAAGGAACCGCCCTGGGCCCCCTTCGCCACCACGGTATATTTGAGCGACGTCGTGTCGACCACGTCCACCTCACCGCTCACGGTGGAAACAAAGAGCAGCCCGTCGAGCGCCGTGCCGGCGACGCCGAAGGCCAGGTCCAGCGCATCGGTGCCGAGGTCGAGGATCACCGTGGCGCGGCCGCGCCGGTCAAAGGTCAGGAGCCGCCGGCTCGCGCCATTGTCGCCCGGCCATTCGATACCCCACAGCGTGCCGTCCGGCGCAATCGCGAGGCCCGCCACCCGCGTCTTGGAGAAGGGCGAGAAGGTCAACGTCGTCGTATCAAAGATCTGGATGCCATCCCCCGTGGCGACATAGATCTTGGCGGAATTGGGATCGGCCACGAGCCCGAGGGTCGCGCCGACGCCGTAACTCGCGATGGTCGCGCCGGTGTTCGGATCGAGTTGCACGAGCGCCCCGCCCCCGGTCGTCGCCCACAACTGTCCGTCGCGGTCGAAGGCGAGCGCATAGATCGGCGTGTCGAGGGTCGCTAGCGCCGTGGCGATCGTGGCGCCGCCCGCGGCGAACTTGAACACCTGGTTGCGGCCCGCGCCGCCCGTGGCGAAGATGCTGCCATCGGGGGCCACCGTCACGCCGACGACGTCGATCCCCGCGCCCGAAGGGTCGATGCCGCGGGCGAAGGACGCGGCCGTGAACGGATCGATCACCTGCGAGAACGAGGGCAGATGCGCGGTCGGCAGGGCGGCAGGAATTCCCGCCTGCGCCGCGAGGAAGAGCGGATTGACCGGCGGCGCGGTGGGCGGCGGAACCGGCGGCAACGGTTCAAGATTGGCCGGCACCACAAACGGCAGCGTACCCAGGTTGATCGCGGGTGGATAGAGGCCGACGGAAATGCCCGTAGGCGGCGCCTCAAGATTGCCGGCGTTGTCCGCCGCGAGGACGAGGAACTGCGGTGTCGCGCCCGCCGCGGCCAGGTAGGTGAAGGTTGTCGCCGTTGCATGCAGGGCAACCGGCGCGTAGGTGGCGCCATCCAGTGAAACATAAACCGTGTACTCCCGCACCCCCGAACCCAACGTGTCGTCCACCGCGCTCCAGGACAGCAGGTACGAGTTGTTCGCGCCGGCCTGCACGGTGAGGGTCGTCGTCGGCGCCGCGGCATCGAGGGTGGCATTGACCGTGTTCGTGAGGACGGGTGCGGCCTGGTCGAGGAAGACGCGGGCTTGGGAGGTGAGCACTGTCCCGGTCGTGGCGGCGGGATTGACGCGGACGGAATAGGAAACCTCGCCGGTCTCCCCGGGCAGCAGGAGGCCCACATTGGGCCGGTCGGTCAACTGGCCCGTGTCGGCGTCGATGGCGCGGAAGTCCCAGGTGGCGATGCCGTTCGTGATGTCGATGCCCTCGACGACCTGCAGGACGTAGCCGCGGGTCGCGGTCAGGTCGAATTCGCCGGAGAAGGCTCCCCTGCCCTGCGGCACCGGCACGTTGTAGTCGCCGAAGTGGACCGGTCCAAGCTGGAAGGAATTCGCGTAAAGGTTCGGGTCGAGCTGCTCGACGATCTTGATCTCGCGCAACGGCGCACCCGAAACGGGATTGGCGAAATCGATCAGGAACGGCAGGGCGATGTCGCCGCCGGGCACATCGTTGGCCGGGCCGTAGCCGGTGGGCCCGGTCATGGTGACGCTCGTGGAAGGGCCCGCCGGGCCGTTGAGCAGCGCCCGCAGCGCCGAGTCCTGCGAGAGGCCCGCGGAACCGCCGTTGGAGGCACCGCCCGGGTTGTAGTCGCCCAACGCGGCGAAGAAATCATTGGGGACCGTGACGTGGACTGTGAAGGCCTCGAAGCGCGTCGGCTGCGTGAGCCCCTGATCGTATTGGGCAGCGGGCGGCGGACTGGCGCCGCCGTAGGCGTTGGGATTGTCGTTGGCCCATTTGCGGACGAGAGCGAAGAAGGGCGACAGGTCGCCGTTCGCGACCAACTGGGCTCCATCGGCGCCGCCCAGTAGCCCCGCGGTCAGCACCGCAACGGTGCTGTCGAAGACGGCCTTCGTACTGGCCGCGGGCGGCGTGTCCTGCGGCCGCAAGACTCCGGCCTGGACCAGCGACTGCAGATAGAAATTCTCGAAGCTAGACTGGTTGGAAGCGGCCGAAACGAGTTCCTGCGGCGCCGCGGGATCCGTCAGGATCTTGGTGCGCAGGTCGTCCGCCCGCTGGGTCTGGAAGGTCACGTATTCCGCCGATGTCATCGGCGTGACCGCGGCAAAGATGTGGAAGTCAAAAGCGAGTGAGGCCAAGGTGGAATCGTCCATGCTGCTCAGGAAGGTGGGATCCTTCGCCAACACCGCCTGGAGACCGGGATAAACCTGCACGCCGAAGGACAGCGAGCCGTAGCCCTTCGCGTTGAAGTCGAACGCAAAGCCCGAGGCCGTCAGTTCGCCGTTCAGGTTGAGGACGGAATTCAAGTCCGCCCACGGCACGCCGGCGACATTGGGCGCGCCCGCCAAATCGGTCTGGAAGAGCAGACGCTCGCCCGGAATGACCGTGTTGTTAGTCAGCCGCGGCACGCCATATTGGATGAAGAGGTACGGGGTATCGACATTGGTCAGGCTCTGGACCGAGACGCCGTAGTAGGCGTTGGGGAACCCGGCCTTGCTGAGCACAATGCTGTCGGGACCGCCGAGGCCGATGTCCGCGTCGGGCGGGGTCACCGCTTGCACGAGTACCCGATAAGGAATCGACTGGGTCGTGCCGTCGGGATTAGTCACCTGGAGATCGTAGAGTCCGACCGGGGCGCCCGTCAGGTCAAACACGGCGATGATCTTCGTCGCATTGACCACCGCATAGTTGACGGGAACGAATTCGCCGAAGTCGGGGCGGATCAATTTCACGGTCGCCTGAGGCGAGAACTGGGCACCGGTCACCGTCGTCGTGACATACTTCCCCGCCCCGATCGTGTCGGGCGTGACCCCGGTGATGCCAAAGGGCAGGAAACTGGCGTTGAGCGTCACCTGGCCGCCGCCGCCGCTCTGGCTGCGCACCAGTATATAATAGTAGCCGGCCACCGTCGTCGGCACGATGGCGACCTGCGAGGGCTGCAAGGCACCCGCGAACGCGCCGTCGTTGGTGATCGAATTGGGCAGCGATTCGTGCCCAAGGTAAAGTTCGTTGGCCCCGCCGGCGGCATCGAGCGAGACCTGGAGGGTCTGGCCGTCCGGCACGAGGACCCGATAGAGGAGCACTCCGCCGACCGGGAGGGTCGTCGTCACCGGGGCACCGACGATCAGCGTCGGCACCGCCACGCTGAGCGCGTCGGCCGAGGCGCGATCATTGTTGTTCTCGTTCGGGCCCTCGAAGATATCGTTATAGGCGTCGGCGCGCACGATGATCCGGTAGTTGCCGGGGAGCGCCGGCGGGAGCGTCGCCGTCAGTGTGCCCGTGTAGCTCTCGCCTGGCTGCAGGGTGCGGCCCCCCAGCGGCGGCCCGACGGTACCGAGCAGGATGTCGCTGTAATCCCAAGTATTATCCGTGGACAGATAGACCGAGTCGGTCCAGTTGCCCACCGCCGGCTGCGTGCCGTGATTGCTCTCGGTGTAGGTGACCGTGACCAAGTCGCCGACCGTAGCGTTGGCCGGGATGGACACCGAGTCCACCTGCAGGTCCGAAGGTGGCGGCAGGTCGATCAGCATCGGCGTGACCGTGGAGCGGGAATTGTTCGATTCGTTGCTCTCGACCACGTTGCCGCGGGTGCCGAAGGAGCCGCCGACGGGATCCGTCAGCACAAACACATAGTACGCTCCGGTGATGCCGTGGGGCAGCGTGAACGTGGTCGTGACCGTGTAACTTCCGTTCGGCTGCACTACCCCGACATGGTCGATCGAACCGAGATAAGGATCGCTGCGCACGTCGAGGAATTGATCGAGCGAGAGGTAGACGTAGTCATGCCAGAGGGCTTGGAGGGGGGGGACGGGACCGGCGCCGGCGTTGGTCACTGTCCAAGTCACGCTGAATTGCTGGCCAACGAGCACGTGCGCGTCGCTCGTGACCGACGAAACGACGAGATCGGGCAGCGGCACTGGGTTGACGTGCAGTCCGATAACGGTCTGGTTCGGGGCGACGCCCGCGTATTCGTTGAGGGCCGGATTGTTGCCAATGTAGATCGCACCCGGGAATCGCGAAGGATCGTCGCCCGAGACAGGCCCATAGCCCGCGTTGGTGATGACGATCAGGTGGAAGTCGCCGCCGATGTCGTCGGGCAGCTGCACGGTGATCGTGCCGGAATAGGTGGCGCCGGCGGCGAGGATCCCCTTGTGCGTAAACGAGCCGACCAGCTTGTCGGAGGAGTCGATACTCGTGTCAACGGACAGGTAGACGTTGTCGTACCAGGTGTCGGTCCGGGTCGCCCGCGTGCCGACGTTGGTCGTCGTGTAGTTGACCGTGAAAGTCGAACCGGAATCGGCGATCGCGGGCCCCGAGGCGCTGATGATCTGCAGATCGGCCTCCCGGTACGTCACCAGCGTGGAGGCGGAATTGATATTGTTCGCCTTGCTCGCACCCTCCCAAACCCGGACAGCAAACATTTCCGGCCAGGAGGGGAATGAGCCCGGACCGGTGCCGTCGAGATTGATCGAGAAATGGTACGGGTTGACGTTCGGATCCGTCGCCACGTAGATGTAGTAGGTGCCGGTGGCGATCCCCGCCGGGATGGTGAAGGTCGCGTGCGCGGTGTAACTCTGGCCCGGCTGCAGCGGAGTCGTCTGCACGTGCACCACGCTGCCGAGCGGCGAGACCGTGTCGGGCGAGAAAGTCGCCTGCGACGAGAAGAGCACCCAGTCGGACCATTGCTTCGTGCCCGCATACACCGGCGCCGGACCGATGTTGGTGACCGTCCAGGCAACATCGATCGATTCGCCGGAGAAGACCGAGGGTGTCACCGTGACGCTGCTCACCGTCAGATCCGGCGGCACGTTGGTGATGTCGGAAGCCGCGAAATTGGTGTTATTATAAGTGTACGGTCCCTCGAACACCGTGGTCGGCGCGCTGCTGTCGGGCCCGGTCAAGATTTGGCGCAGCTGGCCCGGGGTCAGCTGGCCGATCTGGGCGCTGCTCAGGTCGGTCACCGTGGTGCCCAGGGCTTGGGCCGCGCGCGCGACGATGGCATCCACCTGGGCCATCAGCGTATCATCCACCGACAACAAAATGTTCGGATCCTCGTTGGTCTTGACGATGAAGTAGCTGCCTGCCGCGGACGGCGGCAAGGTGAAGGTCACCGTCTGGGTGTAGGACTCTCCCGGCAATAACGTGCCGAAATTGGGGGCGGCAAAGACCCGCGTTGAAACGCCTCCGGGCGCGTCAAGGGTCGGAGCGGTGGAGATGTAGACGACATCGACCCAGCGATCGACATTGGTCGGGACGGCACCCTCGTTCTTCACCGTCCAAGAGAGCGTGACATCATTGCCGCCTAGGGCCGTGGCCGGGGCCGTGACGTTGGTGACGACCAAGTCGGCCGAGGGCTGCAGCGCGATCGCGATCGGCGAGGACGCCTTGAAATTATCGCCGAAGAGATCGTTCGGCGCGTCCGGATTGACGTTCGCCGACAGGTGCGTCTGGTAGACGCTGCCGTTGGGATTCGTCCACACCGTCACGTAGAAATTGCCCGTGATGCCCGAGGGCAAATTCACCGTGAGCGAGCCGTCGTAGCTGTCGCCCACGTTCAGGACCCCGGAGTGGCCCGCGTAGCCCAGCAGGATATCGCCCCGGAGGGGATCCGGCCGGTCCTTGCCCTTGGTCAGCCAGATCGCTTCGTACCACGAGCTCGGGTCGGTGGGACCGCTGCCCAGATTGGCGACATGGTATCGCACCGTGATCGGGGTGCCGTCAAAGGCCTGGGTCGGGACGGCGACATTGCTGACGACCAAGTCCGGCGGTGGCACGGGGACCGCGTCGATGGCGATCGCGACCACAAAATAATTGGGCGCCACATTCGGCCCCTGATCGACCGCATTGCCGTTGTCGGGCACGAAAATCAGAAAGGCATTACCCGACACGCCCTTTGGCAGCCGGTAATTCGCGTGGCTCGTGTAGCTCTGCCCCGGGGCCAGGGCCTGGCCATTGGGGCTGGTGCCTAATAAAAGATCACCGGGATCGAGTATATTGTTGAGCGAGAGATAAACCGCGTCACTCCACTGCGAACCACCCACTGGGGTCGCCGCCACCCCGAAGTTGGAAACCGTCCACGAAACATCAATTGCCGTATTGGAGGTAACACTTGGCGGCCCGGTGGCGGAGACCACTTCCAGCTGCGGACGATCGCGCAGGCTGACGACCAAGGCACCCGAGCTCAGGGTATTGTTGCCGACGGAGAGCGAATCCACCGAGCCATATAGGTCGGTGCGGACAATGATCGTGTAGACGCCCTGGATCTTCGTCGGGAGCGTGAAGGCGACGCTGCGCGTGTAGGAATGTCCCGGATCGAGCGGCGGATCGACCGTGAAAGTGCCCAGGACCGTCGCCTGGGCGAGGTTGCCGTTGGGGGCGAGGTAAACGGCATCGACCCAGGAACCCCCGACCGGGTCCGGGCCATTGCTGCGCACCGTCCAGGCAACATTAATGCTCTGGCCGTCGAGGGCGGTCGTGGGTGCCGTGACCGCAAGAACCTCGAGGTCCGTTTGCGGCGGCGGAATATAAGTCACGTTCACTGGGCCGGACCGGCCCGTGTTGTTCGTGGTGTAGATGAACTCGTACGGGCCGCCGGTCTGGACGAAGAAATAACCCGTCCCGCTGGCGGTCGACGGCAACGTCACGTTGACGGTGCGGGAGTAGTTGTCGTTGACGTTCAGCAGACCCGCATGGTCGAAGCTGCCGAGGAACTGCAGGCCCGTCGCTCCGGTCGGGTCCGCGGAATAATAGACGGCGTCGGACCAGTTCGCGCTATCGGTGATCCCCACGCCCTGATTCGTGACCGTCCAGCTCAGGGTGACGGATTGATTGTTGGTCGCGGTGGCCGGGCCGACCACGTTTTGGACCACCAGGTCCGCGTAAGGCTTAAGGGCGACCAGGACCGGTGCCGTCGCCGCCAAGGCATCGGGCGCAGTGTTCGGTCCCTGGAAAACGGCACCCGCCGCATCGGTTTTCACGAAGAGCGTAAAGCTGCCTTGGAGGTTGGCGGGCAGGGCCAGAATCTGCGTCGTGGAATAGGTGGCGCCCACCGGCAGCGCGCCCGAATGCGCCACCATGCCGATGACAATATCGTCGCCGTTGCCGAGCGTACTATCGCGCGAAAGCACGATTTCGTCATTCCAGTTTGAGGTCGTCCCGGCACCGGTGCCGTCGTTCTGGACCGTCCAGGATACGGTGAGGCTGGCCGGGTTACCGATCACCAAGTTGCTCGACGCGCTCACGCTGGTCACCGTCAGGTCGGCATAAGGCGCCAACGTCACCGCCACGGCGCCGGAGACCGCCGTATTGTTGGACTCCCCACTCGCACCCTCGTTAACCGTGTTGGCCGCATCGGTGACCACGATGATGCGATAATTTCCCTGAGTACCGTTCGGCATGGTCGCCGTGAGACTCGAATTGTAGCTCGCCCCAGCGCTGAGCGCGGCGGGGCGCGCCACCTCGCCCAGCAACGTATCACTGCCGTCCAGCGTTCCATCGGTGCTGAGGTAAACCCGATCGACCCAGTTGCCGTTCGCGGGTCCCGAGCCGGAATCGGTCACGCTCCAGTTTACCGTGATCGGTGTACCCGATTGGGCGCTGGCCGGCGCGGTCACGCTCTGCGGAACAAGATCGGGATGAGTCAGGGTAAACGCGCCGGGTGCGGCCGCTTGATTATTGGATACCGCGCCTTGCTCGTACACCGAATTAGTGGCGTTCGTGACCACCACAATGACGAAGGAACCATCCGCCATGACCGGGAGCGTGGCGTTCACCGATTGCGTATAGGAGCCGCCGACCACCAGCGTCGACGGGCGGGCAAAGTCACCCAGTGAGACCGCGCCATTGAGCGTGCCATCGGGTGACAGGTAAACCCGATCGACCCAGTTGCCGAAAGCCCCCGCTCCGCCCAAATTCGAAACGGTCCAGCTCACCGGGACTGGACTGCCAATATTTCCTGAAACCGGTGCGGTCACATTGGTCACCGCGAGGTCCGGCACCGGGGAGCGAGAAACGGCCACCACGGAGCTGACCGTCGTGTTGTTGTTCTCCGCACCCGGCTCCGGCACCTGATTGTCGGCGTCCGTGACGATGATGATATAATAGTTACCGGCGGCCAGTCCTTGCGGAATCGTCACCGGCTGGTTGCTTGTATAACTGGCGCCCGCGGCCAGCGCACCGTTATGGGCGAATGATCCCAGCACAATGTCGCTGGCATCGAGCGTCGTATCCGTCGAAAGGTAGACGCGGTCCGTCCACGCGCTCGTCGTGGTGGCGACGGTGCCCTGATTGACCACGGTCCACTGCACCTGCGCCGTCGTTCCGGTCGGAGCCGCAGCGGGAACGACCACCTGGTTGACCACGAGATCCACGGGGGGCGGACCGCCGGCGATCGTGATCGCAGCGGAAACCGTGTTGTTGGTCTCACTCGATTCGGCGACAGTGCCGCCTGAGTCGATCTGGACGAAGATCGTATAGCTGCCCGTGAAAGTGATCGGAATGGTGACATTGAGCGAACGGTCAACAAAAGTGCCGGGAGCGAGCGCCGCCGGGGCGGTGAACGTCCCGAGCACAACATCGTCACCGTTGCCGAGCACCCCGTCCGTTGAGGCGATGATGCGCTCCGTCCAGCCGGCCGCGGCGGCGGCCACTCCGGGGTTGCTCACCCGCCAACCCACCGTGATCGCCTGCCCGGCGGACGGTGAAGGCGGTACGACGAGGGCGGACGGGGCCAGATCGGGGAGACTGACGGTGACGGTGAAGGAATAGCTGTCGCCCGCTTCACCCGGCGTACCGTTGTTGTTCTGGTCCATCAATCCGCCCAGCAGGTCCGCAATCTGGGGACCGATGGTGACGGTATAAGTGCCGTTGGCGTTCTGCGCCGCAAAACCGACGCGGAAGGAGCTCCCTGTCAGCGCCGTGATGGTCGCCGCGGCGACCGGGCCCAACGGCCCCATGATGATCACGTCATCCGGGGTGAAGGTGGCCGCGTTGATGGGTTTGTCGAAGTTGACCGTAAACTGGCCGAACAAATTGTTGGTCACGCCGACCGGTGCCGCGGACAGGATACGCAGCGGCACCTGGGTCAGCTGCAGCGTGGCAGCGGAAACAGCGTTGTTGTTCGCGCGGTTGGTGTCCGGCACCGCCTTGCCGCTGTCGCTGACGACGATCAGGTAATAGTTGCCGTTGGCAATCGCCGGCAGCGCCGCCGTAATACTGCCATTATAAGATCCGCCGACCGCGACGTTACCGCTATGCACCGCGCTGCCCAACAACGTGTCGGTCGCGTCAAGGGTCTGGTCACTGGAAAGGTAGACCGAATCGGTCCACGGCCCCAGCGCCGTGGAACCACTGAGGTTCTGCACCGTGAAGTGGACCGTCACGGTGTCGCCCGGCGCGCCGCTCGCCGGTTCGGATACGGCCGAAGCCGCCAGGTCCGCCGCCGTGGCCACGGCGTTGAGGACGATCGCCCCCGCACTGATCGCGCTCGTAAACAGTGGGGCGATTCCGGTCTGCGTGGCAAAATTGCCGGTGTGCGCCCCGAAGGTGGCCACCGTGTAGCTGTCACCGGACACCGGCCCGTAACCATTGGCCAGCGCGACCGCCAGCGTGCCGTCGAGCGTGGTCGAACCCGCCACCGCGAGATGACCAAAAGCGTTGCTCGCCGGCGTGCCGCCCACATCGAATTCAAGGGTCGAGGTGGCCCCCTCCGTGAGATTGCCCCCGACGTTGACCGTGCCGCCCGCCCCCAGCGCCAGCCGGCCATTGTTCGCCAGATTGCCGGGCACCGTGAAGGTCGCACCACTTGCGACGGTCAGGGAACCGTTGTTCGTAGTGAGTCCGCCCAAGTTGCTGATCTGCGCCCCCGCGCCGCTCAGAAGCACGGTGGCCGCGTTGGTCGTTATCGTACTGTTCAAATTGATCGCGGCGCCGTTGATCGCGTTCCACGTGCCCCCCGTCAGCGTGCTGCCACTCACTTCCACGACACCGCCGCTGAGGTTGAGCGTACCCGAACTGCTTTGCACCACCCCGATGTTGTCGATCGCCAGATACGGCAGATTCGACGAGCCGCCGCCGGCCGTCTTCACCAGCAGGCCCGCGTTATTAAAGGCACTCGGGTCGGTCGCATCGTAAAAAAAGTTGCCGTCCGTCTGCACATCATAGACCCCGGTGCTCGCATTGTTGATCGTGCCGTTGCGGAATTGCACCTGGCCGCTGGCGTGCTCGATCGTCGCATTGTTCGTCAAAATCGCATTGGTCAGAAACAGCGTGCCGCCAGCGAACACCAGATCACCGGCGTTGGTGAAGTTGCCGATCGCGGGCCCGATGCCCGTTAGCGATCCGGCCCGCCACTGAAACAGGCCAGTTGGAAAATTGAAGGTCACACCGTCGGCGCCGGCCTGCAGCACCCCGCTGTCAAGGATGATGGCCCCACCGCCCGATCCCGTAATCGTGCCGTCCCAGGTCGCGGTCGCCCCCCCAGTGACGTTGATCGCCGCGTTAGTCGCGGCAATCAGGATGATCCCCGTGCTCGTGCCGCCACCATTGAGGTTCATCGTGCCGGTCTCCGCATCGATCACCGCACCCGGCGAGTTGTTCAACGGCAGATACGGCAGATTCGACGAACCCGTGCCCGCCGTCTTCTTGATCGTGCCGGCATTATTAAAGGCACTCGGGTCGGTCGCATCGTAAAAAAAGTTGCCGTCCGTCTGCA
>OCZT010000039.1_pt1 | contig 101899 bp, 76 predicted proteins | sample 1539031 | NCBI WGS metagenome assembly OCZT01 (sample SAMEA3539308, study PRJEB22396) | soil metagenome | biome: tundra; feature: field; material: soil | place: USA | collected 2010-05 | depth 0.15 m
ATTAACCGAACCGACAAAATCCTCGTCAGACAGGAAAAAACTCCTGACTCCATTAGATAAATGAGAATTAGATAAACCTTGGATTATAATGAATATTATCATTTATAAACCAAATAATGGAGTTTATCGCATCCTCGAATGGAATTTGCATTTCAACTCACACAATTGCTTCATATGAGGGATGTATACAAGACAGATCTTGTATATAAAGACTGGGATTGTATTCCTAAAGACTGAGATTATCCCCCCGCGTATCCCATTTGTGTGAGGACAATGTAATATGTTATAAAAGTATATAAATGTTATTATGTTAAGAAGATCGAACAAATTTACAGAAAGGAAAATAGGACATTTGTAAAGATTTCAATATAAACATATTTTATAATCTTTAATTTTGTTTTTCCCGCTCTTTCATGTCAAGAAGTTCCCCTATTGATCATGAGCCATATGGGATTACATGGATTTTATAGGGGCAATAAAATACCTTACTGTGGCAAGTTTTTTGTCCGATTCAGAATGAGTGAGATGTGACTCAAGACTTTTACGAAGCAGCTTTCTCGTTATTTTAGATTATAAACGTATCGGAAGTGTTGATTATCCAAAAGGGTCTACAACTTCGTTAAACTCTAATATTATTTTTGGTTTATGCAATGATCTGCAAACAATTTCAGCAAGAACCGCATATGTGCAACCAAACAAGTCCATCACTGCAAAACTATGATATCCGGCTTTTGCACTTTAAGAAAGCTGTATGCTTGAATCCAGATCAGTAGATGATTATAGCTACCGTTAAAAACAGGAATCCGGGGTGAAAAGTTAAGGTCTGAAATGTTTTTCCAACATAAGATTTTCCAGGAAAAAGAAAGATAGGAAACAACTGCCGGGAACAAATCACATATACATTTTTCCCGCAAAAATGGCATTTGCTAGGAGGATGTTGTAATAACTGCTACCACTTAAAAAAAATCCGACGATCCAACTATGCGATGCTTTTATTAGATGTCATTTACCAAAACTATCACATTATCTATATATTAAACTAAGGTATTATTTAGTATAAGTTTCAATAAAAAAGAGGTTCTCCTTGAAAATAGCCCAGATCTGCCCACGTTACTCCCCTAATATAGGAGGAGTGGAGACTCATGTAAAAGAGATCAGTGAAAAGCTGGTTAAAGCAGGACATGATGTCGAGGTCATAACAACTGATCCCACGATAAAATTGAATAAAAAGGATATGATAAATGGAGTGAAGGTTATCAGGTTCAGATCTTTTGCACCAGAAGATGCGTATTACTTTGCCCCCCATATCTATTTTTACCTGAAAAAACATAACTATGATATAATTCATGCACACAGCTACCATGCTCTTCCTGCATTCTTCGCGTCCTTATGCAGGAGTGGGGAGAAATTCGTATTTACGCCCCATTATCACCGGCATGGTCATACTGTTTTAAGGAACCTGCTTCATAAGCCGTATAGGCTTTTCGGGAAGATGATTTTTTCCAGGGCAGATTCCATAATATGTGTGTCTGAGTATGAAAAGAAACTTGTAGAATCGGATTTTAAAGTTGCCGCAAAAACTATAAAAATCCCTAACGGAATAAACCTCAAAGAGTTCGAAAATCTGAGGCAACTTGGAATAGACTCAGAAGAGAAAAAAGGAAGATTGAAAACTCTTCTCTATGTAGGCCGCTTGGAGGAGTATAAAGGGGTACAGTACATTATACAGGGTTTGCCTGAGCTTCATGATTTCAGGTTGAGTGTCGTGGGGAAGGGGCCATACGAAGCAGAACTTCGCAATATGGCGAAAAATCTTGGAGCGGAAAAAAAGATAGAATGGTTAAAAGACCTTTCAAGGAAAGAGCTACTTGAGTGCTATGCAAATGCGGATGTATTTCTTATGCTCTCTTCCCATGAGGCATACGGGATAACAGTTGCTGAGGCACTGGCTTCGGGAGCTCCGTGTATAGTGACAGAAGGAAGTGCACTTGAGGAGTTTGTGGACGGGAAAGCCTGTGTGGGGATTGAAATGCCTGTTACTGCAAAAAAGGTTGTGGAAGCCGTAAGGGACTTGAAGAAAGGTAAAAGAGTAAACAAAACTGATCCAAAATCAGTAATTGATTGGGAAGAAGTTGCTGAAAAAACAATACAGGTATATAGATTTTCTATTTAAACTGGAAGTTGCGTATGAAAGACCAGGTTGTATCAATAATTTTGCCAACTTACAACAGGGCCGGATTAATAAAAAGATGCGTTAATTCGGTATTGAACCAAACATATAGTAACTGGGAACTAATTATTTCAGATGATGGCTCAGAGGATGAGACACCAACTGTCGCTGAGGAATGTACTAAGCTTGACTCACGTATTAAAGCCATAATAAACAAAATAAATCACGGGACCCCTAGTAACCGGAACATTGGCTTATCCCAGTCTAAAGGAGATCTTGTTTTTTTCATAGAAGATGATTTAATTTTATTACCTGACTGTGTTGAAACTTTAGTCAAGACACATAATTCACTTGTTTCATCAGGAATTAAAGTCGGAGCAGTAGTTCCAAGATTACTTGAAGATAACCCTATTTTACACATTAATGCAGACCTTCACAAAAAAGAAGCTAATGCGAAAAAGCTTCCCTTTGTATTTAATAAATGGACAGGAGAGGTATATAATAATTATACTGAAGACTTTGAAGAGATTCAAGAAACTGTAACCGGCCATGCATGCTGTCTTTATTCAGCAAGTGCCCTGAGAATCTTGGGAGGCTACGAAGAAAAAGCGTATAAAGGCACATATAGCAGGGAAGAAACCGATCTGAACTTCAGGCTTAGTAAAGTGAACTATAAGTTCTTTTTTCAACCAAAAGCCGTAGCCGAACATAGAAAAATAAAAATGGGAGGATCAAGACAAAAAAATGAGCTCAAATTTTACTATTATCACATACGAAACCATATCGTTTTTTTGATCCGAATTTTCGGGATGAGAGCGGTTTATATGATGCCCTGTTTTGTAGCAAACATTGTTTTGCGTCTGATTAAGCAGTGCTGTAATAAATCATAATTACACCTATATTTCGCAGATATGCACAGATGTAGAATTAAGTTGCCTCTTGACCCAATATCACTCATAAAAGATCATACGAATTTTAAACTATTGTCATGGATAAAATCCGTGATATTTTTGTGGACTCGTGTGTGAAGTGACTTTCAGACCAAATCAATTAATACTTGAAAATTTTGAGAGTAAAAAATAAAAAAGTTATCTTTGGAAGCTTTTTAAGGATATAAGGAAAATTTTCAGGTTTTATATGGTTTAAATAAAAACTCAAATATTTTAGGTACAGATTTTTAGGTCTAATTTCGTATTTATCAATATAATAATTAGAAATGATTTCAGCTTCTTTTTCAAGAGTTGTTTTTGAACCTGCTCCACATGAGAGGGAGGATGCACGGATCATGAACTTCGTGAAACTTTGATCAATCCGCTTAACATGGCACCGCCTGCCGACTCTTATAAGATAATCATAATCTGAAGCATACCTGTAAGCGAGACTAAAATATCCAACTTTATCCACAACAGATTTCCGTAAAAAGGTGGCAGGCTGATTTATACATCGGCAACCACGGCTTAATACCAGAAAATTTAAATCAAACTTGAGTAAATATGAAGTATACTGAAATTTTCCGTTCTCACCAACTATGTCAAGATAACCATATACAACATCTACATCTTTACCTCGTCTAAACTCCTCAACGACTGCTGAAAAGACACCAGGATTATATTCGTCATCAGTATTTAAGCAAGCCCAGATATCCCCAGACATTGCCTTAAGCCCTTTATTAATGGCATCATACATACTTTTGTCTTTATCAACAATTATTTTTATGTCAACCTTATGGGAATCCCTAAACGTATTAATAATATTAAGAGTCTTATCTGCACTTCCTCCATCAACAATAATCTGTTCTATTGAAAAATCACCTTTTTGATTCAGATGAACACTTTTCAGGTTATTTAAGATATAGTCTTCAGAATTAAAAGACGGAGTGATTATTGAAATTTTCATCTTCTGCTCCCCATCCATTATAAGATAAGGGATCATTCTTTCAGATTTTCCCGATATTCATCGAAAACATTCTTTATACCCTCCCTCAAAGGTATTTTATTTTTCCAGCCCAAGTCGTGGAGTCTGGTTATATCAAGAAATTTTCGTAATGTACCATCGGGTTTTGAGGTATCGTAAATTATTCTACCTTTGTATCCCGTGATGTCTTTTATTATCTCAGCCAACTCTCTTATTGAGAGATCTTTCCCAACTCCAATATTGATAAATTCCCCGATTTCATCATAGTTATAATTTTCCATCAAATATATACACGCATCCGCCATGTCGTCTGCATGCAGAAACTCTCTCAGTGGTGTACCTGTCCCCCATACAACAACTTCTGGCTCGCTGTTGATTCTAGCTTCATAGAATTTACGGATTAAAGCAGGCATTACGTGAGAGGTATTCAAGTCAAAATTATCATTAGGGCCATAAAGGTTTGTAGGCATGACAGAGATAAAATTGGTTCCATACTGCTGGTTATAGTGTTTGCATAACCTTATCCCTGCGATCTTTGCAACAGCATATGCCTCGTTAGTGACTTCAAGCTCGCCTGTGAGTAAATATTCTTCTTTAAGAGGCTGAGGAGCAAATTTTGGATAAATACAAGATGAACCCAGGAAAAGAAGTTTCTTTACGCCATAAAGATATGCAGCATGGATCACATTAGCTTCGATCATAAGGTTTTCATATATGAATTCGGCAGGATATCTGCTATTAGCAAGAATTCCACCAACTTTTGCAGCGGCAAGAAATACATATTCCGGCCTTTCAATATTGAAAAATTCGTCTACAGCCTTTTGGTTTGTCAAATCAAGATCAGTATGAGTACGTAAAATAAAATTTGTATAACCTTTTGATTCCAGACTTCTTTTCATTGCGGAACCGACCATTCCACGGTGTCCAGCAATATAGATTTTAGAATTTGAAAGCATTTATTACCCACCTGACATTGATACATCAAAAACTATTCAACTCGATATGTTCAATGACATATTCATTTGTTCAATAATCTCTTACAGATCCTGACCATAGTTTTTCTCATAGAACTGTATATACTCACCAGAGATTAAGTTATTTAGCCATTCTTCATTGTTTAGATACCAATTGATCGTTTTTTCCATTCCTTGATCGAATTCAACAGTAGGTTTCCATCCGAATTCATCTCTTATTTTTGTTGAATCTATTGCATATCTTCTGTCATGACCGAGCCTATCTTTTATGTATTTAACTAAATTCTCGTTTATTTCATCATCAAAAGTCTTTTCTCGCAAAAAATTGATGATTTTTTTGATAATATAGATATTCTCTTTTTCATTGTGCCCCCCAATATTATAAACTTCACCAATTTTACCTTTTTCAAACACCATATCTACTGCTCTGCAGTGATCTTCCACATACAACCAATCTCTTATTTGTTTTCCATCTCCGTAAACAGGCAAACTTTGATGATTTAAAGCATTAACTATCATTAACGGGATTAACTTCTCTGGAAACTGATAAGGGCCATAGTTATTTGAACATCTTGTTATATTAATAGGCATTTTATATGTATAATAGTAGGCTTGAGTAATTAAATCTGCAGAAGCTTTACTTGCGGAATATGGACTTTGAGGATCAAGTGGTGTTTTTTCCGTGAAATACCCTGTTGTCCCTAGGGACCCATAAATTTCATCTGTAGAAACCTGAATAAATTTTTTATTTTTGCCCCATTTACCTTCCTTAAACCAGTATCTTTTGGATACATCAAGAAGATTTTGTGTACCAAGGACATTTGTTTTTATAAATATTGACGGATCGTGAATGGACCTGTCTACATGAGACTCAGCCGCAAAATTAATTACTCCATTAAAATCAGATTCATTAAACAAGTATTCTATGAGCGTGGAATCGCAGACATCTCCTTTTACAAATTGAAATCTGCACTTTTGATCTTCAGGTAAGTTGGAAAAGTTTTCGAGATTTCCAGCATATGTTAGTTTATCTAATCCTACTATTATTCTGTCTTTGTACTTGTTTAAGTAATAGTAAACAAAATTGCTTCCTATGAACCCAGCAGCCCCAGTAACTAGTAGAATCAACAAAATCACCATTAATTCGAAAAACTTTTTTCTTCAGATATGCTAAATAAATATTTTCCATAATCTGTTTTTTCCAGACCTTTGGCCAATTTCAATAGATTCTCTTTATCTATATACCCCATTCTGTAAGCAATTTCTTCTACACAGGAGATATAAAGGCCTTGCCTGTTTTGCAAAGTTTGAACAAAAGAAGAGGCTTCATGTAACCCTTCATAAGTCCCTGTGTCTAACCATGCGAACCCCCTTCCAAGCAACTCAACTTTTAACTTTTTTCTAGACAGATATATTCTATTTAAGTCTGTTATTTCAGTTTCTCCTCTTTGCGAAGGTTTCAAACTTTTTGCTATACTTACCACTTCATTATCATAGAAATAAAGCCCCGGAATAACATAATTTGATTTTGGGTTATCTGGCTTTTCTTCGATGGAAAGTGCATTACCTGCCTCATCAAATTCAACTACACCAAAAGATGAAGGGTCATGAACATGGTATCCAAAAATTATTGCTCCCTTTTTTAATTCAGCACACTCTTGCAATGTAGGTGAAAAACCTTGACCGTAAAAGACATTATCCCCCAGTATTAAGCAAACTTCAGAATCTCCTATAAATTCTGCCCCTAAAATAAAAGCTTCTGGTATACCTTTTGGGGCTTCCTGAGTTTTATACAAAATCGATAATCCTAGATGACTCCCATCACCTAAAAGGTTTATATAAAAACTAACAAATTCTGGATTAGTTATGATCAAGATGTCTTTGATACCTGCAAGCATCAAAGTTGATAGAGGATAGTATATCATCGGTTTATCGTAAACTGGTAACAATTGCTTACTTACAGATTTTGTAATTGGGTAAAGTCTAGTACCACTGCCGCCGGCTAGTATAATTCCTTTCACATTTATCACCTTAATTTCCAAATTTCTCCAATCTCGTATTACCAAAGATAAATTTGTATGACAAGTTATTCAAGAGGTTATAATCCATCATCGAGAAAATGTTTGTAGATAGAATATCTGCCTATATTTGAAAATTACGAAATAAGATAAAATATAAATAAAAATTTTTACTTAACTAACGTTTCAAATATAAATCCTAAATATTTTGCATCGATTCGATTATTTATTTTTATATTTTGACCTAGATAACCCTCAAATTTTTCCACTAAAGAATAATTATTTTTAAAAATACTAAGAAATTTTTCTTTATTCAAAAACCAGCATGGATAAGTTGCCTCATAGATACTCGGAGGGACTTTTTGAATAGTAAGTCTGTCTCTACTCCCATTAGAAATAAATCCAGTTAAGTCAAAAATAATATATTCAAACTTATTTTTTAATATATTGGCTAGGAGATCATAGGGCTTTTCAATGTATTGAATAGAACTGGAGAATAAAATTGTACTGGGGTTTGTCTCTTTCATGCAACTGCCTATGTCATAATAGAATTTTAGCATTTCATCTTCAAAATATTTTTTCCCACAGTTCACAAAGTTATCTTGTTCGACAATGTTCCACCTCAACTTTTTGACAGCACTTAAAAATTTACGATTTTGAAAGTATGTGCTTCCAAGGGAGCCACCAAAATCAATGATATTTAAGTAATTGCCTTTTTGCGCTGCAATCCAGAGTAGAGAGGCAAGTAAAGGCCAGGAATAATCAACCTTATCAAATAAGACTGAATCCCTTTCATAAACAGCCTCACCATTTTTAACTTTTAAAAGTGAATTTTTAACTTTTTCAAAAATAAGTTCACTATCATATCCAACTGAGTCTTTTTGTGCATCTTCCCAAGAAGGGTAATCTCCAAACCATCCATATTTAGAACGAAATCTCATATTATCCGATAGAATTGGAGGTATTATACTTTTTAAAATAGGTTTCCAGTTATTTCTCATGACCTTTTACCCTTTTTGTTAAAAATTGTTAATTATTTCTATTACTTTCTTTATATCATTTTCATTGTGACCATATGAAATTGGTAAACTTAAGGTTGAATCGTGTATTATTTCAGATACTTGATATTTTTCTCCGGGATCAATTATTCCCTCTAGAGCCTTTTGTCTGTGAGGTGGTATAGGATAATGAATTTCTGTTTTAATCCCGTTCTTTAATAGATATTCCCTTAATTTGTCCCTTTTTAGATGTCTGATATTAAAAACATGGTAGACATCATAATAATCCGGTTGAATCAAAGGCATTATGAATTCGTTTTTAAGATTTTTGAGATATATATTAGCTAATTTTCTTTTATGTTGATTTATTTCATTCAATTTTTTTAATTTTATACAGAGAAAACCTGCCTGAACTTCATCAAGTCTGGAGTTAAATCCTACAACTTCATTGTAATATTTAATATTTGATCCATAATTATTTAATTTTCGAATCACTGCAGCCAATTTTTCATCATCTGTGGTTATTGCCCCAGCATCTCCTAGTGCTCCCAGGTTTTTTGTGGGATAAAAACTAAAAGCTCCAAAGTCGCCAAAACTGCCAACCAGTTTACTTTTATACTTTGCACCATGCGCTTGTGCACAGTCTTCTATAATTTTCAGATCATATTTTTCAGCTAGCCGACAAATTTCACTCATGTCACAGGCTTTCCCATAAAGGTGTACTATAATAATAGCTTTAGTTTTACTCGTAATTTTTTTCTCGACTTCAATCGGATCGATGTTATATGTTCTGATGTCAGGTTCAACTAAAATCGGTTTTAAATTGTTGTGCACTATGGCTAAAATAGTAGCAATATATGTGTTAGAGGGAACAATAATCTCACTGCCCTGTGGAAATCCAAAAGCTCGCAAAGACAGGATAAGAGCATCCAAACCGGAGGCTACACCTATACAATACTTAGAACCAACATATTTTGCAAATTCGGTTTCAAACTTTTTTACATTACTCCCTAGAATATACCACCCGCTACGTAGTGTTTCCGAGAAAGATTTTTCAAAATCCTCAAAAAAAGACTGATTTACTTTTCTAAGGTCTTCATACTCAATTACCATTGTTTCCCTTCGTAATCTGTACGGATATAATCATTTGAGTCAAAATATTCCGAAGCCAAAACTAATAATATTGCTTTTTCGGAAAAACCATGCATTGTATGCCAATCCTCTGGATTTAAAACAAGACAGAGATCGGGTTTATCCAAAATAAAATCCTTCTTTAAATAATTGTTATCTGTTGACACAGTACATGTCCCATTTAAACAGATCAAAGCGAGTATGGTTTTATGATGCCTATGCCCACCTCTTTGGAGATTACTTATATTATTATATATATAAAAAACTCTTTTGATTTCGAATGGCAAAACATTTTCTAAAACTGTTAGATTTCCTCTCTCATCAGAGATTGTATTTAAATTTAGTAAATATGCCATAGAATACCTACATTAAATTTGATCACTAATTTAGCTGAATTAATTGAACTTATCTATAGAAATATAATTGAAGCGACTAGAAATTATAAAGTAAGTAGATTTATTTGGTAAAATCTTCAGAACAAATAAAATTATAAGTATGTTTTAATTTGTATTGCAAAAATAACCAATACATTTTTAAATTTTTATCTAATTTGATCGAACCGTTGGGATCAAACGTATTATCGATCTTGGATATTTCGTTTTTAACTTTATTTAATTTTTTTATGTAGCCTTTATATAATAAATCTTTAACGCTGTCTGGGATAAAATAACCTGAATTTATATCTACATATCCATTTTTAAAAAACTTTACTCCATGGAAGTGATAGAAAACGAGCTTCTCAGTTTTCAGGGTAAGATTATCTTTGATATATATGATATTGTTTAATTTATATAGATTGTATTGTTGTACATTCCAAGGAGCTACGCCTCCTCCAAGGTTCTGCAACACATGAATTTCTTCAAATCTTTCAGGCCAATCGTCTAGGTACTTTTGATCTCCAAACTTTCCATTTTCAGATATCATATAACACCAGTTTAAACAGGCATCTCTCCACCATTTCAATATCTTTAAACCTATATCATCATTTTTAAAAGTGACAAACTGAACGCAGTATATTCCAGAAACCTTTGTCTGATCGTATTTCGGGGTATATCTGTGTTCAGTGATAAGAACTGACCTGTCACCCAATTCCTGAACCAAACCATAAGGAGAAGAATAAAAATACAGATCTGCATCTAAATATGTACAGTGCGACAAATTAAATTTTTTTATTGAATATAATATGATAGAGGGAGTACAGGTCCAGCAATATTCTACATTTGATCTACTAGGCTTGACATTTAAAAGGTCATAGTCTTCAAATTCATCAAGTTTTATGACAGTTACATTATTTAAATCCATACCTGTTAAAATGTCATAACACTTATTATCAAAAGGGAAAATATACAAATGAAAATCCTTGCATTTACTTTTCAAAGATTCGTACATTGATAATCCCCTTGTCAAATAATTTGAATCAAAAAGCGTGCAAAAATATAGCATTAACTGTTACTCCACAATTTAAGAAAACTGTTCTAATTAATCATATTTATATAAATTTTATAATTCAGATGTTTTTATTGATTGTAACTATTCACTGATAATATAACAGATCAACACTTCATAAACTGAATTAGATACGTTTAATTATAATAAAGATTCGATTAATGTGTAATGGTACTAAAATTACAAGTATTCTCCTATTATTTTTAATAACTGTTTCATCCGATAATAATAGGTGTCCCCTTTTAGAACCCTTTTTTGTCCATTTATTGCTATATTTTTCCTTTCATTATCGTTGTCTAAAAAATAATTTACTTTGTCATTTAATTCTTCCACAGATTTAAAGGTTAAAATCTCTTTATCCAAATCGAAAATATTGGAGAGATTCTGCTTCCAATCTGTTATTAAACAAGTACCTACCCCGGTAGCTTCATATAAGCGCATATTACTCGCATAATTACCAGCTATTTCTTCATGACAATTTAGTGAAATCTTACTCTGTGCAAGTGTTCGGTACATTTCCAAGCCCCAGGTTTCCCCATGATGCTGTATATAAGCTTTTGAATTTTGATTCAATGAATTTTTCCCATATCCAAAAAGTTCCAATCCTGTTCCTTCACTTAGTGTATTAATAAGCGCGAATCTATTGGTATGAACTTTTGAGATCCCACCTACAAAAGTAAAATCAAATGTATGTTCTATTGGACCAATTTCCTTTAATATCCTCTCATCAAAAGCCAGTTGAAAATATTCTGATTTGATGCCTCTTTCATCAAAGCATTTTATAAAATGAGGAAGAGGGGTCAGTACCAAATCATAAGATTTGTATGTACGAGAAGAGGGAATTGAAGATGCGACCTGGCCTATAATCAATTTAACCATAGGTTTTAGTTTTAATATGAACTTATCGGACAGAATATTGCCTTCTTGAATGTAAAGTACATCGGGCTTAATTTTATCCACTTGAGCTTTAATAATTTTATATCGCCAATTATAGCCAAATGTATTAAAAATTCTGTGAACTGGCTCTGTGGTGTTAATCAATTTTAGTTGATTCTCCCGAGCCCACTTGAGTTGTAAAACATCGTCGTTAGTAACTATTTCCTGTGCATCATACCCCAATTTATTCAAGTTGTAAGAGTATGCATCAGAAGTACCAAAGCGTTCATCCATTAAAAATTTACGATGTGAATCAAAATCCATCCCCAAAACATTTGGATGTGACGAATAGAAATAAGATAAAAAATTGCTGTAATAACTGTCGAGTATTAGAATGTTCATGTAAGACACCACTAATTAGTTATAAAATCTATACCTTTGAAAGGCAAAATGAAGCATGAACGAATTTCTCATAAAACAATAAATCTTGAACAGATTGAAGTTTCATGCTACTGTATTCCAAATTTAGCTGAGTAAGTTATAGATTCCGAAATTCTCGTCTGTTTACCAAGTTTAGAATATATAAAGCCTTTACATTGCAAAAAACGTTTTTACAACCATAATTTAAGGATACCTAATTGGGTACAATGGATATGCAAATCACTATAAAGAGATCGATTACAGCCAACTAATAGTGATGAACAATCATTAGCCCTAAATACACATTCTATAGTAAATACTTCATCTTCATAAGATATTATTATTAGACATCATATTTAAGATTCAATGGACAAATCTCGGAGCCAATCTACTATATTTGGAATTATGTTGGAAAATTGTTAGATTTAACATTCAAATTTGTGCACAAAAATATTTAAATGATGATAGAAAATTAAGCTCTTCGCTAATTTGTATGGGTTGATAATAGTGTTCAGTTAGAAAGCAGCTACATCCAAGAGAGAAACGTAGATTATGAGTGTGATTTTTCCACAAAAATTGTTTTCATCTTTTATGGATCTGCGTTGCATCTGCATTTAGTAGTCACTATAAATCACCCACTCGAAATGGCGAAAAGCCAGAATCAAAGAAATGGCTAAGTGTTAGGATAAAACGTTGCCGTCATGATGAAAGCTTGAGAATTTTGATAAGTTTTACAAGTAAAAATAACATGAAATTATTTCAATATATATACAAATATAACTTTTATGTGGAAAAGTTTATTTTGTAGAGAAATTTATTACCCATTTGTATTTTTGTATTTGTTCTTCATCATGATACTTAAAAACCTATCTGAAAAGCGTTATGACTTAGGTAATTTTAACAATAGGCAACCGCCACAAACGGAAAGGATACTTGGATATTTTAGACCGATTGTAACTTTTCAATATGCATTACAAACTTTTTTAATAGTTTCTTAATCGCTTTTTTGAGAGTATATAAGAAAACTAAGAAGAACTCAAGCTACAAGCCTGTAATTATAGCACAAAACGGAAATTGTTTTCACAAAATTGCAATGTCAAAATTATATTCAGATAGATTGACATATTAAATAAAGCATAAGCTCCACGTCATCATAGCTAAATCGACCTTCAATGTATTATATCGTTTCTCCGGCTCATATTTAGTAGAGTTATCTAACATACAATTCATAACATTAATTAATTCTAAATTGTTTCCAGTTTCTATTAAAATTATATATTCAGTAGTTGTATATTCTCCCGGCCCCCCCCAGCATCTCGTAAATATAACAAATATTCCCCGCGAAAGTGCCTCTGTAAAAACAATTACAACAGCTTCATATCGACTATTTAAAACAAAAAATGAAGTTTTGCGAATTTTTCATTTCTTAGAATCATCTACTAGTTTCTGAAAAAAGATGCATCTATTAAATAATTTTAGATATGATGCCAACCTTTTAATTTTACTTTATCAAGACCATCACCCGCAAGTGTATCTGAAAGTACGTTCTGACGCTTAATAATTAATTTATAGCTTTTTTAATACAGTTACATTTTTTTTGCTCATTGCTAAGCAAAGACATATATGATATTTGTTAATTGATCTTCGCTTTTTGGAAATGTGATTCGAAATCAATAATGAGATATCAACCACATTTGGGATGACCAGATACTTATTTTATTGATTAGACCTCACACATGGGTTTCCCACGAATGCGAAACAGACAGTATTTGTCTAGCCCGATGCATCCTTTTCTGGCATAACAATTTATAGAAATTACTTGAATAATGATCGCTAAATATAATTGAATGTTCAGTTAAAGCATAAGAAATCCACATAAATATATTAACAAATATAGCCAAAATGAAAGCCTGTTGAATAACACGCGCGTGGATAATATCGGTTTTCAAATTATTTTTTAATCGCCTCAAGTCCTTCTAAATATGAATAATAATATTTGATCGCTCCAAATGAACTTTTTAAAAAAGAAAATCTGGATGCTGCATTATATATTCTTATTGTTTTTATACCATATTCGATTGTTGATCCAGCACTCGATTCTTTCGATGTTAACTCATATGCACATATAACACACATACATCGCAGTATTTAGATACAGCTTGAACATCTAATTTTATAGATAAGCTAGACAATATATTAGATAATCTTGGATACTAACTTGCCAAGAACAAGATTTTTAATTCAATGTAATTTTAATCACACATATGCCATCAAATTTTCATAAAGTTAAGAATACTCACAACAAATTATAGTTTTTTATTAATTAATATAGTCCATTTTTCGTAATAAGTCGAAAGCCAGCATCATTGAAATATCCAGATACTCATTGAAATTTCTATAAATTTGGTATAAACAATCTGTTTTTCGGCTCAAATGGATTCTTAGAGCCTATTACAAAATAACATAGTGCCATGGGGATGTAATTATTGATCATCAAAAGCATCATTATTTCATTGATTCCTTCCTCTACTAAGGAAGGAATGGTTTTATCATATGAAAGATTGCTAAAACATCCACAACAAAAGACTTTATTATAGAATAAACACTATATTTAAAGCGCCAATTTTTATTTGTATAAAAAATCTTTTCTAAATGTTTTGCAATATCGTCAATGCAGAAAGCTTACAGGATTGGCAAATTGAAGCACTTTCTATGCTAAGATAGCTATCTAGGGAGTCTTAGAAGAGTACTTTTTTATATGAAAACTACTTATAGCCATTAGAACTGCATGTCTGGCATTATTCAAAGTTGTCATTGTCGAATAAAAACAAGACCATATCATAGTTAGTGAAAAAAATACGCTTTAAAGTCAAAATTCTAATTTGAAGGGCTTGCAGAAAGAGGAGAAAATGCAGTATTCTGTCAATAAAAAACTTCAAAAGACCGAATCATTTAATTGGTTTATCTCTAAACGAGAAAGTGTTCAGGTTAAAAAATTCCTTTAAAGAAATGAATTCTTTTTTGTCAAATCCTTTTAACAACAATAAAACTATGAAATATACGACCGTACATATTCCGATTGTAATCATAACACTTACCCATTCAGTAGGATTAGATACAACGATTACTAGAGACATCATAATTGAAGCAAAAATACTTTTTAATATAAATTCAAAATTGGGATCAAGCTTATAAATTTTAGTTGAATAGTAAGCTGTAACTACAAAAGCGAATGTAAATGCAAATAGCGTTGTAATAGCTGCTCCAATTATTCCCGTGTAGGGAATAAGTAGAAAATTAAGTAGAATGTTAAATAGGCTTGCTATTAGCCAGGTTTTTCCTCCGACTTTAGTTTGCCCTTTTAAAATTAATATTTGCCAATAAATAGTCTGAACTCCATATATAAGAAAACTCAATGCAACAAAAGGCACTATAAGATATCCTTCTTCAGCTATTTTAGGAGTAGATAAAATATTCAGAATTGATTTTGACAAAAACGATAGACCAAATACTGCTGGGATTCCAATTGTCAGGAAGTATTTTAATGAATAGTACAGAGTTTTATTCACTTCTTCCAAATTATTTTCATCATAATATTTTGACAGAGTAACTGGCAACAAAATACTAATAGGAGCCAGAAACATAAGAATGAGACTGCCTAGAGAATAACCAGGGGAATAATATCCTACAGATGCAGCTCCTAGAACAAGACCAATAACATATCGATCACTTGAATTTACAACCCAACCTGAAACTACCATAGGCACAAGAGGAATTCCAAAAGACAGATACTCTTTCATATTTTTAAACTTAGGAATCTTGACCCCAATATTTAAGTAAATAATATATGCCATAATTAAAAATACTAGAACGTTGGTCAGTAAAAGCCCAAATATGGCTCCTAAAAGGCCTTTGCCCATAAGTATAAGGAAAGAGACTGAAAAAACCTGAACATAATTCTTAATAATTGATAAGAGAGAGTATTTTGTTATCATCTGCTTTGCTCGCAGATAATCCAAAAAAAGATTATTTATGCACTCAAAAAAGATAATGACAGATAAAATTTTGACAATCGGAACATAACCATAGAACAAGCTTGAACTTATCGTCCCCGAGAAAATATAGATAAGAGCTGACACAATTATGTAAACAGGTAATACTAAGAAAAAGATTGAATAGAATATTTCTTGAATTTCTTCTTTTTGAGTTAATGAAGGTAAATAACGAGCTATTGCAGAATCCAGTCCAAGTGATGCAACTGGAGTCACTATTGCAATTGTAACCGTAATCTGAGCCCAGATTCCATAATCCTGAATTGGTAAATTTTTTGTTAAAATTGGCAATAAGATAATTCCGCTTAAGCTTAAAAATAGATTTGTCACACCAATTAATCCAATTCTCTGTACAAACAATTTATAATCAGCCATAACCATTCACTGTATAAGAAATTTAAGACGTTAAAACGATACTCAATACTCAGTTCACAACTATTTACAAGATCAAGAATTAATTACGCTTATTCCATATAGTTAGGACCCTTCGTGAAATAACTTATGCACTTTTGGAAACTTATCCAACTATTTTCATAAATAAGTTTATCGAATTGGTTTCAAAATAATTATGCGTTGTACAGATTGTTTCGCAACGAAGTATTAATTACATAAAAATTAGACTAAATTTCCATTTGCGATAATAGGCAAATAATAAGCTTATCTGTGAACTGCACCAATCATGCAAAGATTTGCATGGCTATAGATTTATTCAAATTTAGTCAAAATATTTCCATATACATTCTAGATTTTTTAGAGTCTTGTTCTACCATCATCTTAACCAATTTCTCAAATCCGACTCTGGATTCCCAACCCAACTTTTCTCTAGCCTTTTTTGGGTCCCCGATCAAAATATCAACCTCTGTAGGCCTATAATATCTAGCATCAAGCGCAATTAAAACTTTTCCGGTAGAGGCATCCACTCCTACTTCATTTAATCCCTCCCCCCGCCACTCAATTTCAATTTCAGTCTCCTTGAAAGCGAGTTCTACGAACTCTCTTACCGAATGAGTCTCACCGGTAGCAATCACATAGTCTTCAGGCTTTTCCTGCTGAAGCATTAGCCACATGGCTTCCACATAATCTCCGGCGAATCCCCAATCTCTTTTTGCATCAAGGTTTCCGAGGTAAAGCTTTTCCTGCAGTCCATGTTTTATTTTTGTGGCTGCCATCGTAATTTTTCTGGTAACGAATGTCTCCCCCCGAATAGGAGATTCGTGGTTGAATAAAATGCCATTACATGCAAAAATATCATAGGCTTCCCGATAATTAACCGTAATCCAATATGCGTACAGTTTAGCTACTGCGTAAGGGCTTCTAGGATAAAAGGGAGTTGTTTCTTTCTGGGGAATTTCCTGAACCTGCCCGTAAAGTTCACTGGTTGAAGCTTGGTAAAATTTTGTTTTTGTCTCAAGACCCAGGATTCGAATAGCCTCCAAAAGGCGTAGTGTTCCCAGACCATCGGAATTTGCCGTATATTCCGGAGTTTCGAAAGATACTTGGACATGACTCTGAGCTGCCAGATTGTAAATTTCATTTGGCTGGGTTTCCTGTATTATACGGATAAGATTGGTAGAATCCGTAAGGTCGCCATAATGCATGAAAAAATTTACGTTTCTGTCATGAGGGTCTTCATAAAGATGATCGATCCTTGCAGTATTAAATGAAGAAGATCTCCGCTTTATACCGTGTACAGTATATCCCTTATTAAGAAGAAATTCAGCTAAGTAGGCTCCATCCTGACCTGTAATTCCGGTGATCAATGCAACTTTAAGCATCTTTTTGCTCCATTATATTAAAAATCCTTAGGACTTACGCACTTGAGATATAAAATCAAATCCAGTAAACATCATGGTTTAAATTTACATTTTAGACATTAGATGGTTTAAAGGCCACCGTTTTTCAGTTAAAATGTGTAAGTCATATAATCCTTAATTCATTATAACCCTGATTCAACAAAAACATATATTTTATAATGTATAAATAATCTGCGTGAGCCATATCTTTTACGACTACCTAGTGCTCACTCCTATAGCAATGAAACTGGAAACTTAACTTGTGATCAGAGGTTACAGTGAGATATTATCCAGATAGTTAAACAAGAGTCACCTATAATAAGTTGGGGTAGGGTGTCTATCTTAGTACTTATTTTTAAAATTTTGGATTAATTTGTACTCATAAATTTACAGTATAAAGGCAAGAAAAATCCTTAGCAGATCACCAATGAACATACTTAATTTACATTTATTGATTGAAATCAAAATTTGTATTCGAGCTTTTCCTTGTCTATGATATGCGAACAGCAAAATTTATCGAATAACTCTTGAGTTACCTTATTCAAAGTAGTGTAATTAATACATTACTGTAGGAACTTAAACAAAGATTAGATAGAGTTATCCACATATGAAGCGAGTTTATTAATAAAAAGGCTTATGAAAATATAGCTGGCGTGATCTATCACAAGTATAAAATTATACGTATAATAAACAATAAATCCAATCGGAATAGCATACAATAAAGGCAAGGAACCTATAGCGTGTTCCATAGTGATATTTGTTAATTAATTTTGTATAAGCTGATTTTCCGATTAGTTATTTGGTGACAAAAGATCATTAATCAGGTTCTTCAAAATAGGAAGATATTTCTTTTTTAATGGTATAAGGACCTCCTCGTCTAATTTTATAGCATAAAGTATTTTCACTTTTGAAAGCTAGTAAAATGATAAATTCTGAGCTTCTTTAATATTAGCCTTTTCAAGGTGAGCCTCCGGAAGGTTAGCCTCTATAAGGTCATTTCCTCGGAGGCTAGCTTCTCGAATGTATTTCCTCTCTGAAATTATCCATTTACAATTATCGACTTTGGACTAAAATAAACATTAATGTGCTAGGAGGAGACCTTTCTACCGTCAGAATTTAGTTTTTGAAATTTGTATAATTATAAACTGCATCTATGAATTCCGCACGAAATGATAGCTACATTCTTAAGAAAAAACAGTGATATTTTATAAATACTAATTATATCTGATTAAGATTTTATCCTAATTTGATCTGAAAAGAGAAGAAAAACTCTATTATAGCACCTTCATCTGAGAAATATCAACACTCTGGTTGATGAAAGAAAATAATAAAGTACAAAAGTTTACAAATAAATCCAAGTATTATAAGATATATCACAGTTGTTATCTAAGACTGGATAGTGATTTATATAAAAAGCGGAATCGAATCATTTTCTCAATTTCAACAACTAAGGCATATCTTAACATTTAAACAAAAAACTAATTTCACAAGTGATTAAGAGACTTGTTATTATTTTCTGGTTTTGCAGTATCCATATAAAAGAAAAAGTGATATTCTATATTCATGCTTAAGCTCAAATTGGTATTTATAAACCTATAATTCTAAAGAAAAAGAGTGAATTTTTCAAAGTATCGTGGAAAAAAGATATAAGTTCAGACTTTTCACATTTATATAATTTCTCATTAATAAGGACCATAGATTATTACTCTACCCTAAATTTCTCTGAAAGCATCTATGACTTTTGAACTCATTATTTCAATTTTGCTTTTACTTCAAATGTTGTCGGACCAAATTTCAGCTCATTTTCACTAAATCCTACAAAAATGGAGTGAACATAACATATAATTGTCATCAAACCAATATCATTGTTGATGAAGTAAAACAACAATGGGATCTGGAAATAACACAATCAAAGCTTGATAGTACTCGATATTTGTAGATTTGTATCAATAACTTTAAGGCTCCATCATTTTGCATTTTTAAATGGGAATTCTCAAGTTTATAGATTCATCTGAATGAATGTTTTCCAATGATATGAACTAAATTATGTAGTTACATCCACTACTAAATCCAAAATGTTATTCATGGATAACTGCCAAGTAGTATTGGATGAAATTACTAGATGGTTATTGAATGGAAAGGTATATATCATAAATAATTTACAGAACCTGCATCAAGATCTGCCTGTGTTATTGTACAAGTACCTGTTTCTCTAAAGCTTTTACATGTATCAGAATACGTATTTGGTATAGAGGGTTGACATTTATATCATATGTAACCAAAACAGTTCCTTTGAGGACCACATTTCCAGAGTTAGTTGCATACTAAGTGTGCGATACCTGTTATATAGAAAATAAACCTATCGAGATGATGACATCAGTTATAATCAAAACTGGCCTCTATAAGACTTTTACCGTTGCAGTATCACTAGTGATTCCTGATATCGATTGTGGAGTTGTTATATTCACTGAATTGGTTATAGAACCAGCATCAATATCTGCCTGGTTTATTGTATAGTTCGTCTGCCCTGTAACAAAAGGTGAAGAATATGTTCCACAAATAACATCCAGCTCTGGAATACCGTCAGATAGGACTACTAAGCCAGTTTTGTTGCCTGTAACATTAATATATCCTGAGATCGGGATAGATCCTATATTCATCACAGTGTAGTCAAATGTGATATTTTGCCCTACAGCACTATAAGTCATTGGAGATGCTGTTTCTACGATTAACACATTATATGTTTGGATTGCTGCAGCAGATGTCACAAATATCACAAAATAAACGGTCAATAGAACAGCGAGCAACCTCATTGTTTTGTATGATTTTAATTTCCCCATTAGATAACCTCCTCATTTTTTTACAAGTTTGTTAATAATCATTGTGATGAGTTAGACCACTTACACCCTTAGCCTAGAAACCAAATTTTTTGGAATTCATGCCTAAATTTATTCCAATAAGTATCATTATTTTATATTTATACAAAAATACCCATATATAAGAATATATAGGAGAGAATATATTTATTAGATTAATATATTCTAAAATATATAAATTCAATAGAATTTATTTTCCTTAATATAAACTGATTCTATATCATTTATAAAGACTCATGATAATTTATACTGCCACATATCTAAGAATATTTAATGACCATAGGTAACCACACAAAATAAGCAAGCACAATCCTCTTTTTAATAGTTTTTTGGTTCATAGAGTTACATTTTATTTGTATAGAATTTTCAAATTCAAGTCTGTATATTTTATCCATACAGAGACAATCTTGTGGCACTTAAAAATATAGACCCTGGAGAACCTTCAACCCTATGATATGGTGGGAATGTTCTGATCATAAAATACAGCTTGAGTAATCTTCAGCAAACGCATAAGTTTTGCCACAAAAATCTCTACATGGAAATAAATAGTAGTCAACTACCCTACAGCCTAGCGTGGGGTAGTTGACTAACATCATTAGCATAAATTCTAAAAAAGAAATAAAAAAGTTAAGAATTGATCTTAGAGCCAAATATTAAAAAATTAAATCAAAATAGGAAGCTAAATTCCTGATGATGATCCACAATAGTCAGATTTTTCAATCGAATCTAATACAAGAGAATCCACTTAACCTAGATACGCTTCATCACTAGTTATTACTTAATACAGAGAATACTCTCTTTATCCAACTGTGTAACAGTTAATTAATATTATGTCATATATCTTAGCTCGACCATCGATAATGATGATAAAGTTAAATGTATTCATCTGAAGTTGGTATTTATTTTATACTTAATACTCATACATTTGAGGCACAAAATCAAGTACTATAAATAAAGGATTGAACATGAATTTTAAACAGTTAAAAATTTAAACCTATTGATATTTCGATTCCGCTTTTGAGATTCAATATAATTTCGGTAGAATAAATTTTCTACGATCAATAATTCTAGAAAAGAAATGGACAATATCAATTAAAAAACATTAGCTTTTTACCCTGAATTTATATTCGCTTCTCGAATAAACCTTTTCAAGGAGCAAAACTTTATTAGCCGGAGAGAAAAGGTAATTTCAACTAATAGTTTGTAGTTTTAATAAAAATTTAAAAAACTCTAAAATTATGATTATGGGAAGTAAAATTCATGATATATACATATCTGAACCCAAGAGTAGCACTCATGGGAGCTGGCTGCGTAAAAAGAATCGGAAAGCAGGCAAAGGAACTTGGGGGCACGAAAGCCCTTATAGTTTCAGGTAAAAGTAAGCATGGAGAAAAGCTTGCAGAAGATATACGAAAAATCATTGAAAATTCAGGAGTTAAAACAGCAATCTTTGCGGGAGCAGAACCGAACCCCACTGACAATTCGATCATGGAAGGGGCAAAAGTCTACAAAAAAGAAAACTGTGATATGATCGTGGCTGTTGGAGGGGGGAGCCCGATGGACTGTGCAAAAGCAGTTGGCATTGTGGTTAGGAATGGAGGAAAGATTAATGATTACAAAGGCGTGGGGAAAGTTACGAAAGGGATTCCACCGCTTATTACGGTAAACACAACAGCGGGTACTGGAAGCGAGATGACGAGAGTTGCAATTATTACGGACACAAAGAGATGTATCAAGATGGCAATCGTTGACTCTCACATCACACCTGACGTAGCAGTTAACGATCCAGAGCTAATGGTAAGTATGCCGCCTGAACTCACGGCTGCAACCGGAATGGATGCCCTTACTCATGCAGTTGAAGCTTATGTTTCCACCATGGCTACCCCGACCACTGATGCAGCTGCCATCAAGGCAATCGAGCTTATTTCAAAATATCTGCGAAAAGCCGTTACTAATGGAGAGGACGTCAGAACGAGGGACATGATGGCACACGCTGAATATCTAGCAGGCATTGCTTTCAATAATGCAAGCCTTGGCTATGTACATTCAATGGCTCATCAACTCGGCGGATTTTATGACCTTCCACATGGAATCTGTAATGCAATACTTCTGCCCCATGTGGAGATTTACAACAAACAAGTCTGTTTAAAGCGTTTTGCAGATATCGCAAAGTCAATGGGGGAAAATATTGTCGGCTTAAGTCCGGAAGAAGCTGCAGATAAAGCCATCTGTGCCATCAAAAAACTTGCAGCTGAGATTGGAATTCCATCTGGCTTAAAAGAACTCGGAGCTAGGGAAGAAGACTTTGAGCTCTTGGCTGAAAATGCCATGAAGGATCACTGTCGCCTAACAAATCCCAGATGTTTCTCAAAAGAAGATATTATCGATATTTACAGGAAAGCCATGTAACATGGAATTTAGTGGTTAATTTCACTTATATTATAACCACGGAAAGCGCATAAATCCCTTAGCTCTTGATTCCCTTCTTTCGCGTTTTCCGTACTTTAGGAGGTAATCTTTTAATGTGACATCAGTCAAGTAATTTTGAACTTAATAATTTAGCACCTGCTATCGTTTTCGATAGTTTCAGCAGAAATTCACAATAAGTAGCGGGGAGATATCGCAAATTTTATACGGTTCATGAGAAAGGTCCTATCCCAGAGCGTGCATTTACATAAAAATGTGCATCAAAAAAGAAGAGTAGCAAATTAATTGTAAAGTTTGCAGACATTAGGCAAACAAATGAATTATGGTCCGAATTAATCGAGAACTGCACATGCAAAATGCTCATGCTCATAATGTCCATACGTGTGGCCTTGTAAGTGACGTTCTTCGATATCTGTTGGACTCAGACCCCCATATAGCTGAAATCCTAAATCTGTGAGCTCTTCGGCCAAGTTTGACGGATTGAAGCCTCTACTTTTTATTGGTCCACCTATTTTACTTAAATACTCAAATAGCTCTCGCATTTGTGGAGATAATTTTACGGGGATAAATGCAACCGTTATCTATATAATCGAAAACTAAAGTGCCGCCAGCAGGAGCAAGGTCAGAGATGAAATGCAGTATGGCAAATGCATCTCTTTGGGGCAAGTATGGGTGACACCGAACCAGCTGAAGAAACTTTTAATTTGTGGATCATAAGATGATTACTGTTCTCTTAAAAATGAAAAATAACCAGAAAAAATTAAAAGGACTCCTGATCCGAGAGAAAAGATTTGGCTAACAAACCCCGGAAATTTGAAGAATACTATCTAGAAATAGACGATCTATTTTGTTGAGAAGTATCAGGCAAAAAACTAATCATATAGAGAATATAGAGAATATAGAGTATATAGTGTAATATAAAGCCTATTATTTATAAGGTCAAGTCCTTGACTTGGTCAGCTAATTTAGATTGCTTGATCTTGTCCTTTGATTGATTAATCAATTTTATTTAATCTATTTAGAACGAGGCTTTTATAAATCCAAGCATTTGAATTCTGTGGGTTGATTACAATTACTTCCTCATATACCCTTGCCCCATTTAATTTATTTAAAATAGTTAGCAGAGAAAATTATAGTTTTAAGAAAGAATAAAATGAGGCACCACCAAATTCTGGAATTGTTCATTCTAATGAAGTTTGTTCCTAAATTGAGTAATTTCTCATATTAAGTTAATCACTAGATTTTTGAACAGAATCGATTGGGATGCGCAAACATTTAAGAATACTTAAATCAAATTTAGAATAATAATTGAATTTTGTATTTACGTTAACATGGGGTAAAATAAATGGCTAGGGTCTTAACTGGTGCACTTATAGGTATGGCTTGTACAGTTATTTTTTATTTCATCCCAGCTATAAATGCTATAGCTCCTCTGCTGGGTGGTCTTTTAGCTGGCTACTATGCAGAAGGAGATTTTGAAGGAGGCCTTAAAACTGGAGTTCTAATGATTATATTTATGGTCATTCCTGGGATCCTTTTCGGAGGGATGCTTGGATCAATGTTTATAGGTGCTCCGATTATTGGGACTTTTGTAGCTGCCTCTACTTTTATATTAACACTGATTATTGTAGCACATACCGCTGTGATAGGTATCATCGGTTCAGTACTTGGAGCCATTCTGGGAGAAAAGAAGGGAATCTGACATTGGATATGTTTCTTAAATTTTGAATCTAAAAATCTAGAAAACACTTAAAAAATTTGATTAAATGCGAGAGACTCAATTCCAAAATGAACATGAAATTCTTCGAATTCTCCACCTTTCGGTAGTGTGTCAAAAGTTTTGTAAAGTGTGATTGATTCTATATCTTTTTTTCTCAATGAAAAACAGGGATGGCTCAGTCTGTTAGCAGAATGAGTTAAACCATTAGAGAAAAATAAGTTTAAAAGCATCGGGCTGATCATCTCACTAACTACACAAACAATATTTTATTGTTGTTAATTTCATGTTGATACATGTTACCCCATGTATAATTTAGAATGGTTGGTCGCCTAATTTTTAGGGCAATAATGACATTCCTTAAGATAAACAATATTGCCCTATTTTAATTTTTGAGCCTTCTACAGTACTCATTTTTTTGTCTATAACTTATACACTGGGTACTATTAAGGAAATAAACAAATCGAAGAATTCAAAGATACTATGGAAAAAAATCGCACAAACGAAAAGAATAATTTGAAGCCACCACTTCCCTATACACTATGTCAGCGGGGTTACTCCAGGTAATTGTAAGAGTCACTTGTATTACATTAATTAAAACATTCGCTGATATGTTAAAATAATGAATCAGATCATCTGGTATGAAAGTAGTACTTAATGTCTGTTGCTGACCTGCACTTAATATAGTGCCTTCTGCTGGATTATATACCAAATTCCCAGGTACTACGGCTTTGGATACTGTATCTAAAGCAGATGCATTCAAATTACATGATACAGATACAGACATTAATTAATCAGAAGTCAATTGAAGCACAAGGAGCAAAAAAACCATGATCACGATTTTGGTAACATGTCTTGTAGCATGAAGGAAGATTATATCCCCTTGCCATATAGTGATAAATATTAAGTCTACAGTAACTCTTTAATAGATCACTTACTCTTGATTGTCGGATCGATTATACATAACTATGCATTCCAATTGACAAGCCCTATGTACATTAATATGAATCGAGTATTGCAGTAATATTCTTAAAGTTAACATATTCCTTAGCGAATATAAATGATGTACACTCACTCAAATTATGAAATCTTCCTAAACAAATAAGATGCAAGGGAGAAACTAAAAAACACTGACATCTTTCAATTGGCTTAGATCCTAAAGATCCGCATAGTCCTGATTATTACTAGTTAAGTTCCTTTTTGGAGAAAACAAAAATGAATGTACTACGAAAAGCTTGGTATTCATCACTTATAATATTTCTAATTTGGTTGATTGTTATAATGAGGGTACAAGATTTACCGTTTGTAGTCCATCACAGACCACTACATCAATTTACAGGAAAATCTATTAATTTTCTAGAGCTTGAGTCAATGATCTTTTTTTTTGGAGCTATTACTTACTTAAAATGGTGGCATAAAGTTGGATGGAAAGGTCTAAATAATTCACGATATTTACGTTTTTTATGGTTACCTGCCTTGTTTCTTCTCATTCAGGTACTATCAGTTTTATTTGCAGGTCTACCGTCAACCCGAGTTCTTATGTTTGTACTCATCAATACTTTGATGGTAGGGATCTGCGAAGAGTTACTGTTTCGAGGCATATTGTTTCATGGATCTTCATCATCATTCGGGATCTGGCGTGCAGTGTGGATAACAACAATTATTTTCGGCGCAGTACACGTATTAAGTGGTTTTGTCAGTGGTAACTTTAATGCGAGTATACTTCAGGCTTTTTATGCATTTATGTTTGGTTTCTATATGGTAGCTTTGAGAATCCGTCTGGACACCATTGTTCCAGGAATCATTATTCATTGGCTGTGGGATTACTGGATAGATCTAACACATTTCAATGGGTATTCAGGAATATGGATAGAATCGATTCTGTATTATATTGCTTTTTTCGCGTACGGTTTCTGGTTACTTCGAGACTATATACCTAAAAGATACAATGATGGATCGCAAACAAAATATTTTTAAAGAATACTTCAATAGCAGTATAGGTGAGGACAAAATTAAATTCATTTGTGACTCATGAATTTCTCAAATCCGATCAAACTTCGCTAAAATTTATTTTCTAATTTTATCTGCTTTCTTGACTGTTAATTTCAAATTTTTATTTTTATTCTCTGAAACAACACTCACTTTCCTGTATAACCGCCGTTCAGATTCATCAGGAAACCGTCGTTTAAGAATTCACATACAAACCTGGCAGTCTCCTGCATCAACTGCTGTGTTTAAGCACGCAATAATTTTTTAGTCGCATTAGCATTCCGCTTTTCAACATATTGTGAGAACTGAGAATATTCTCCAGATGTTGAATTTTTACATTTTGTCATCCAGTCATTGAATGTATGAGATGTTGTGCCAGCAGATTCTGCTGCAGGAGCATACGGAAGTACTGAAGGAACATTTTCACCGATTTCTTGTTATGTCTGGAATTATTTTAGAAGGACATACCATCTTTACACGGTTTTTATTTATAATAATTAATGCGAATAAGTATTATATTTAATATTTATTTAGTTTTCTTCGACAAGCAAGTGGTATTTATATTAGCCAAATCAAATATGAGCCATTATTAGACGTTTATAGACGTTTTATAGGAAGGACAATTACTCTGTGTTTTTAACAACAGTCTTCTTGGTAAGCCTATAGTAGGTCATTGTTCAGACAAAACGGAAACACCATAAGTTTGCTGCTATACAGCCATAGGCAAATTCTAGGGATTTTATGAATAATTATATAATTTTGAAAGAATATAAATTAAATCCAATCGGATATTTGCTTAGATTTTTAGCTAAAATTTAATAAGTTCCCCATAATATTTAGTTAAAATTATCATTATGTAGAACATACGCAAAAAATATATGCATGACTAAATATAGTCATAATTTATAGGCTCTCAAACCTTTAAAGTGAGTCTCTACCGGATACAAGCAACGACACCTCGCAATTCACGAGATCAACTTTTCTACACCCAAAATCAACCGGATCACTAATACTATCCAAATGAATTTTGATCTTTAAATTAATACCATTATTTTTTGCAGTATGACCGATCATGTTAATTAATTAGAATCAATAACAGTACCACCGTCCTTCGGCCCTTCAGAGCCTACAAGACAATTTTTCTTTATGCAGTTTTTTATGCTACGATACATATCTTCCCACTATACTTCATTGATTTTCATTTAGTCTCTGACGTTTCATAATTTAGAGATGACATCTGGAATTAAACCATTAAAAGTGGTTATTTTCCAATTTCTACTTATTTAAATTCTGTATTTAAAAAACAAAGTTTATATGTGGAATAGTTAATCTAAAACCCTCTGTCCACAGTATACGGGCAAGACGATCAGAACAATATAGAACTCATTCAATTTATTAAAAAATCATATGCTTAAAAATTTAAATTATCTAAGTCGTAATATTTATGATTAACTTGCTAGTGTTTTTTGCATATCAAATGCATCAGTCCTAAGGAGAACTCAATATGAGAAAACATTTATCATTGATGGTTTTATTGGTACTAATTTTAATGCCAGTATTTTTAGCAGCAGGCAATGTAAAAATTCATGATTTTTCTACTAATGTCACATATGGGACGCTTCCTTTACATACACGATTTATTGGTGACGTCACAGGTAATGTTACTTCTTGGCGCTGGATATTTGAAAATATAGGGACCGGAGCCACTACTTATAGTGGTTCAAATATAACAACTCATCATAATTTTGGAAAGCCTGGAATTTATAATGTCACATTGAATGTATGGGGACCTGATGGCAATGATACACTTCTAAAACCAGAGTATGTAACTGCCATGCCAGTAAGTACAAAAATTGCAACCAAAATTGAAAATATTAAACCAATAAGCATGAATGCAAAACATAAAAATGAAACTACTGAATCAGTAATCAGCAACAATAAAAAAAGCAAAACAGAAGCTGTTGTGCCAATGAGCTTAACAATGAACCCAAATTTGGAATCAATAGATGAACAGCTTTATTTGAATGGATACCGTGATGGTTATCCGATTGAAGAAAGATATCCGATTGGATTTATAAACAGATATGATCGTGGATACAATATTAGATATAACATGCAGTTCCTTCCAGGATACACTATTGGATACAATATTTTTTGAGCATCAATATTTGAAATAAATTAACAACAATCATTCTGAAAACGAAACTGTAAAAAACTCGTTGCTTAATAATTGTTTTATAGGTTTTAATAAAAACCTATTTCCTTAATTTTAAATAATGATATATTATAATAAACTTGCAAGCCCACAAAAAGATATTATGGTTGCTGCCGTAAGAGCATAATACAGTCTGGAGAGCCACACTATCAATTCTTTACTGGCGTATCGGCGGATCAGCTTACGATGTTGTTACACTGATTTTTTTTTAAAAGAACATATATCTTCTGTTTGATAGTTATCTGATCTTTCAGACATTGCCTCACATAGAAATCAAAATTGAATACATTGCACATAAAACTTAACTGCGAATCTACAGAAATTTTGTTTAGGCTTGAAGGCTGTGGGTAAACTGATTAAGTCATAAATTAATGATTACAGGGCCTTTTAAGGCATTTTATTGATAGGGTGGGATAACTCACAAGAAGTATTAAAAACCTACATTATGGGCTAAGATCAAGTCATTTATTAACTGGCTGTGAAAGGCACAGCTGTTATAATCAATGAGCCAAGAATTACACAATTTTATTGCTAATTAATTTCAATTAAAACAATTTAGAATATATACAAAATATATATAATCTATTTAAGTCTAGTTACAATTTAACAATTTTTTAATCTTTCGAGCAAACTTTTAGTTGGCTGCAGGCATTTCCTCACCTGCAGCTCACAAAACCAACTTTTTGACATTAAATATCGGCCAGACCACTTAAATTTATATAAATAATTTATATCAAATTGGTAATATTTAATTTGGCAGATTATGTAGATAACAGAAAAAATAGTTATAAACATGTAAGAAATTAGAAAGGAAAATGTTGAAAATAAATCAAATCTTTATATTCAAATATTTTTTTAGACATTATGAATTGGAAACTAGCATATCCTAAATTATTTTAATAATATTTTTGAAAACTATCAAAGTACTTTTTGATGAAAATATGAGGTTTCATTCCAAATGTAATTTGTGCTGTTAAATTAATTTTATTTTTAAAAATGATATTTTTATATAAAAAATATAAAGTGAAATTTTATCCAAAATCAATAAAGGAATGCCACAAACAAAATAGGGAATTAATAACTAGATGGGTATGGAAATCAGAAACGTCGAAAAATTAAACGACGAGAGGGGGATTCGAACCCCCGAGATGTGAAACATCACGGGATTAGCAATCCCGCGCCATACCGGGCTTGGCTATCTCGTCACTTAGATGATTAAAAAATACGTTTCATAAATGTATACTATATATTTAATTTTTTTCAGAGAGATGTTTCCTATAAACAATTTTTTTTGCAGCATCATTAATTATATAATTATAACTAACTGTAAATAGTTTCAAGTGATGAGCATACCTCAAGTCGTTGAATCTTGGAGATCCCAGGAGACTGGATCCTCTTCTCCACCCCGTGCCCCCGTAAGCGACAGTTGCCCACAGTGAGTCTGCTCCCTTCCGGGCCTCGACCGATTTCCGCAGTTAGGGTACGAAGATCTGTTTTCCAGCAAATCCACATACCTGCACTATCCAAACAGGACGAAGCTTCTTAGTTGAGGCTCCAGGCTGAAATTTCTTCGACACATCTTCCATCGGTTTCGCCCCCCGCATATCGACGATTTCAGGTTACAGGTAACGCCGGGCTACCCGGACTAGCTCATCAGCTATACAAAGACACTTGTAATTTATAAAACTATCCCCACTGATATTTATTTTTTTGGCAAAAAGATCAGAAAGACTAAAAGTGCCTTATAAAGAAGGAAAAAAAATGGACATTAAAGGCTCTTTAACCTAATTTTTACAATTGAGTCAAATGGTTACTCTTTAGTTTGTGTTATTGGGTCCAAGGGATACAAAAACAATGCATAAGACATCCCCTTTAATTTATTCAGAAGATATATACGTTCCTATCAGAGAGAGACTCTTGATGTTTAATTTTTTATAAAAAACTTGAATTCTGTGAGATCCTTAGCAAACATAACAGAAAAAATTTGGATATCAACAACTTATGATTGATCTAATTGGCTATAAGCCCATAGATAATTTTAGGATCAAAGAATTTGGCAGATATCTAATCAGAAAGAAATTTGCGACTTCTCGAATCTTTAAAAATTTCATGCAATCGTATCTCATATAAATTTTGAAATTTTTGAGAGCATCATGGAAACGATTTTCCCGGATGTTTGGAGCAATCAGTTTTCGGTTTGTGATCTGAAGGAATATATCTAAACTTGGATTGGATAAAGTATAGCTATTCACTTAACTCGATCTAGATTTGGTAGGCATAGATACAGTAGAGATCACATCATTGATAAGTTACAGAATATTGGGAGTTAGTAACTTTGAGAAAACCATATACATAGCTTTTGGAGATCAAATAATCGAACGACTTTTTTGACTTTTATTATTTTGTTAACACTTATTTTTAGGTGAAAAGTAGATTTCACACAAACTCTTCGATCTTTTTAAGTCTATACTTTTTAACGAAAACGTTTTCTGAGACGTATCTAAAGCTGAAGTAATTATTATGTTCAAAATGCTTGTTTTACAGCAATGACAGATCTTTCAGACTTTGAACTTGAGAAACAGTGTATTGATCGAATTTTTTTCAGGATTTTTTTGATTTTTCAGAGTACATAACAGACAGTATCCGAGTCTGTTAATTTATAAAAATCATGATCGATAACTACAAAGAAGAGGAAATATGAGACCAGTTTCAAAGTTAACTTGGTTATTTTGTCTTGAAAATAAAAAAGAGACAGATGCGGAAAGCTACTATTATCCAGTCAAATACTAAATCTGCAAGAGAGGATAAACTTCGATAAAATGAAAAGCAAAAATAAGGTAAAATATAAACTTTAGTGAGAAAGGTTTGGACAGGATTCTCGCTAAAAAAAGTTAGATATAAATCGAAATTCTCTATTGTTTGTTAATTGTATTTTTCATTTTCATGCTATTTGGAAAATATTAGTCAGCTCGGATTTTAAATCACATCCACTGAACTACATATAGGCAAGATGAATAATTACTTCGTTTTAAAAATAATACTTCAGTTTGTCAATGACTGAATTGGAGCAGGAATTCTCCCACCCCGCTTTACAAAAAGTTCCGAACTGAAATTGCTTACAGACATAATAGGTGCGCGTCCAAGCAACCCGCCAAATTCAACGACGTCCCCCACTCCCTTTCCAGGAGCTGGGATGATCCTTACAGCAGTGGTTTTTCTGTTAATTACCCCTATTGCCATCTCGTCAGCTATTATTGCAGAAAGGATGGATGTAGGCGTATCTCCAGGCACTGCGATCATATCCAGCCCGACTGAACAAATGCTTGTCATAGCTTCTAGTTTTTCGAGGGTGAGAGCTCCAGCTTCAACAGCTTCTATCATGCCCGCGTCCTCACTTACAGGAATGAAAGCCCCGCTCAGACCCCCCCACTGAGGAAGAAGCCATTGCACCCCCTTTTTTCACTGCATCATTCAGAAGGGCAAGTACTGCAGTCGTTCCATGGGTTCCACAGCGTTCGAGTCCCATTGCTTCTAGAATGGCAGCAACGCTGTCCCCTATTGCAGGAGTCGGAGCTATGGATAAATCAAGGATTCCGAACTCAATTCCGAGCCTCCGAGAAACTTCCTTTCCTATCATTTCTCCCATACGAGTTATTTTAAAGGTTGTCTTTTTGATAATCTCTGAAATCTCCGTGAGATTCGGGTTTTCAAGTTCCCGAATGGCAGCATTTATAACACCTGGTCCGCTTACACCCACATTGATCACGCACTCAGGTTCGCCAATTCCATGAAAGGCTCCGGCCATGAAGGGATTATCTTCCGGAGCATTGGCAAAGATCACAAGTTTGGCACAGCCAATTCCATCTCTATCAGCAGTCAGTTCTGCAGTTTTTTTGATGATATTTCCCATCAAGCCAATAGCATCCATATTAATCCCGGCTCTTGTGGTAGCAACATTTACTGACGAGCAAACTGTTTCAGTACTTGCGAGAGATTCGGGAATAGAATTAATGAGTTTCAGGTCTCCCGGAGTTGTGCCTTTGTGGACAAGGGCACTAAATCCTCCTATAAAATCTACACCGGTATCTTTTGCAGCTTCATCCATCGTTTTTGCAACGGAAACCAAATCTGGATCTTTACAACTTTCAGCCACTATGGCTATTGGAGTTACAGAAATTTTTTTGTTGATTATAGGAATTCCATAGAAACTCTGAATTTAATTCGTTGTGCTGACAAGCCTTTTTGCAGAGGCAGTTATTTTATCATAGATATTCTCATTGAAAGTTTCTATATTAGGATGGCTACAGTCCCTGAAGCTGACCCCCAGTGTCACTGTCCTGATATCCAGGTGTTCCATTTTGACCATCCGGATTGTTTCCATAATTTCATAAGGATTTATATGCATGAAAATCCTCCTAATTTACTCAGTTAGATCCTGTGCATGAAACGAAATGCATCTTCATGCTGTACCTTGACCTCAACTCCTATTTTTCCCCCCACTTTATCCATGGCTTCCTGAAAAGCTGCGAGGTCAAAATTTTCCTTTGGGGCTTCTGCAAGCATAATCATTGTGAAAATGCCCTGCATAATGGTCTGACTGATATCTACAATGTTTACATTGAAACTCGCCATCACTGTAGTGATCCCAGCAACTATTCCTACACGATCGCTGCCTATAACCGTGATAATGAAACGACTTGATGTCATTATATATCTCCTATAGCTTGAAAATGTTCTTCCGAGTTGATTTTCATACTATAAACTGAGATATTTTATTCAGTTTGAAGACTTGATGACTAATAAAATAAACTATTAGTAATTATCCAAATACTCTTATTTCTAGCTTGGAATTGAAGCATTAAAAGTAGAAATTTATGTTTATTTTACAGATTTGGAAAACTTTATTGAAAAATTGAAAATGACACGTGAGAAAAGAGCGCTGGAAAAGAAGAACAGAAACCCGACACTTAACAAGGTGTTGATAATCGGTGAAATTAACTACTTACCATTTCATGAGGACGAATCTCACTATCTATTTCAGCTAAGCTCCAGCCTTTATTGATAAAATTACAACAAGATTTACCTAAGACAAGTCATCGGAAGTATGGGGAAATATATTCAAGGACTGTGTAATGAAAGCTAATGTACTTGACATGAGACTCCATTATTGTATATAACGAGTAATATCGAGGAGAATAATTATATGTTAAAGTAAAGGAAGAGACAGAGAATCAAAACGATAAATCTCGCTCAGTAATTTTGAGTGAATTCATGAAATATTGGGTAAAATTTACATCCGATATTCAACAGATGTACACAGATATTTGTCTATTTGTTCATATTATTCTTTGAAAATCAGATTAATTTTTAATCTACTGTTATATTGAGAAATTAGATGGCGTTCTTATGTAACCTATGGAAAGTGGGTTGTACCAAAAGATGGGTAAATTCAAACCTAGCACAGTTTGGAAAATTAAATCAACTTTTACATTCATGCTAGACACATTTTATGCAGGCATAAAGAACCTCAAAGCTATCAGTAAAAAAATGTCATTTTTAACGGGATTGAAATCAAATCTTTTGGTGAATCCTTCTTTATAGTACAAAAAATATTCAGCTCGAAGCATTTGAAATCCCTCATGGTGGAATTGCCATTTCTTTTAAAGCTTATGGATTTGCGAAAATAGTTATAATAATTTCCAAAAACTAAACGTGAAATACTGGATCAAAAATATATTGGCTATGCTTGAGTCCATGAGAAAAGATCTTAGCAGCAAGTGTTGGAGAATTTAAGAGATTATAGAGAAATAAAAAAGTTATGTAATATGGAAAAGTGACAGGCAAGACGAAAGAGTCCTATCAAGAACATTTAATTTTTCTAATAGAGAGATTTTCTAAAGCTAGAGTTTTGAAGGATCAAAACTGGAATTTATTCATTTGAAATTAATATCAAAACTTTTAAATTCGTAACAATTGAATATATAAGCTGACCAAAATACAACTCAAATAAAATTTATGTTAATTATTACACTATATTTAAAGATAACTATAATTCAGAAGATACATGAACAGTAAACGGTCTAGGTGTATCTCATAAATATAGTCATTTTTCGTTATCATAATCAACAATTTCATTAACTTATCCGTTTTTTTACTGCTTTTAAGTGATATTCTTCTGTATTTGTAGAAATGATTTTCGGAACTGAAGAGATTTGGATATACTGGAAGAAACTCTGCAATTTCAATATATTATCTACAGGGAAAGCAGCTTGAACATATTCTAAATACAAACAATTATCTGGGGCTCTTGTTTCATTCTTTGAACTTTATTTAAGCATCTTGACTCTACTAAATAGAGAACTAATATCACGATCCTGAATATACAACAATGAAACATTATTAAAAGTTCTAATGAGGGGAAATATCGGAGAAAACAGAAAAAAATGCATTGAAGCGCAGTGCTTTGCTTTTTTACTTCAAGAATCTTTAACCAAAAAAAAGAAACATATATATATTGCCAAATAGGTACTAATTTACTTACTTCCCCTAGCGGGGACCCTCTCAATCCATATAAATGGAGCGAAATCGAAGATAAGAGAGATGTTACATACATATATTAACTGCACTTTTGATAGTGCCCTTGAATTATTAATTCAATCCGAATATATTAGTATATCTCCAATTTTTGGAAAATGTAAAGAGATTTTTTTAAGTTAACGATTCCCAATAACTCATGTACACTACCTCCATCTAGATCAAATAAATTTAGTTCAAAATCTCCTTAATTGTGATAATTTCTAAAAATTGCCCTTAAGACCCAGTTATCCAACTGGCAAGTTTTGTGACTATTTCTCAAAAACTAGCCACATAAATTATTCAGAAAATGATAAAGAAAATTATCCGAGAATTATACTTTGGATAGAGTTTATTTTTATTCATTTATAGAGTGATCAAAATGTGTGGAATAATAGGATTTATAGATAGAACAAAGTCCAAAATTGATGGGTCGAGCATAAAAGCCGCCCTCAGCCTCATGAATGAAAGAGGAAGTGGAGACGGTGCCGGCTATGCTGCATACGGAATTTATCCAGAGTATGCGAACTATTATGCCCTTCATGTTTTCTTTGACAATCTAGCTGAACCAAAAAATAAAGTTGATGAACTTCTCCAGCAATGGGGAGAAATCGTTCACCAGGAAGAGATCCCGAACACCCCGCAGATGGGCATAAGAAAAATTCATATTCCCTGGAGATACTTTTTCAAACCCTCCGAAAATCTCAAAGGAAAAATTGTTTCCGAAAAAAACGTTGTTATGTACATAGTCATGCAGGTAAACGCCAATATAATAGGAGCCACAATTTTTTCCTCAGGGAAAAATATGGGAGTCTTTAAGGCTTCAGGCTGGCCAGAGGATGTAGCAAACTTCTATAGAATCGAAAATTATATGGGGTATGTCTGGCTGGCACATAACCGTTATCCTACCAACTCGCCTGGCTGGTGGGGAGGAGCCCATCCATTCAACCTACTTAATTGGTCAGTGGTACATAATGGAGAAATCACATCATATGGTACAAACCAGCGCTACGTCGAAGGCTTTGGATACAAATGTACACTGTTTACTGATACTGAGGTTGTAGCCTACCTATTCGACCTACTTGGAAGGCAACATGAGCTCCCGCATGAGATAGTTGTTCGAGCTCTTGCTCCACCATTCTGGGATGACATAGACCATATGCCTGCAAGGGAGGCCGAACTAAACAAGACAATTCGCCTTACCTATGGATCTGCTCTTATGAATGGACCCTTTGCAATCGTAATCGGAACTGATGACGGTATTGTTGGCTTTACTGATAGAATCAAACTACGTCCCCTAGTTGTTGGTGAAAATGGGAACAGACTATACATCTCCAGTGAAGAAGCTGCAATAAGGGGCCTTGATCCAGAAGTTAAAAATGTTTACACCCCCAGGGCAGGAGAACCCATAATAGGGAGGTTTATCGAATGACTCTTGGAAGTGTACCACCTAAATTTAAGGTCGGAATTGACCGAGACCAGTGCATGGACTGTGGGCGCTGCATTGAAAACTGCTCCTATGGAGTATACCATAGGGAAGGCGACAAAATTCTGATACAACCCAGGAAATGTACGGCTTGTCTTCGTTGTGTTGCTATGTGTCCGAGGGATGCGATAACCATTATGGAAAAACCAGTGGATTATCGCAGTCACCCTGTCTGGACAAGAGAGGTAAGGGAAGACATAATAAACCAGGCTCGTAGTGGTAAGATCATCCTTTCAGGAATGGGAAACGCCAAAGATTTACCAATTATCTATGATCGCCTTCTCCTTGATGCCTGTCAAGTCACAAATCCAAGCATTGATCCCCTGAGAGAGCCGATGGAACTCAGGACCTATATCGGAAAAAAACCATCAAAACTCAAATTAAGAAAAACCGAAATTGGTGATGTAGAACTGGAAACAAAAATTGCTCCAAATCTCAAGTTAGACACACCAATTATGATTGGACACATGAGTTTTGGAGCTATCAGCCTTAACTCCCATCTCAGCATGGCAAAGGCAGTAACAGAGACCGGAACTTATATGGGGACCGGGGAAGGTGGGCTTCACAAAGCTCTCTATCCATACCAAGATCGTTTGATCGTTCAGGTTGCTTCAGGTCGTTTCGGTGTGAACATTGATTACCTTGAGAGAGGTGCTGCTATTGAGATCAAGATCGGGCAGGGAGCAAAGCCGGGTATAGGAGGACATCTCCCCGGAGAAAAAGTTAACGATGAAGTATCAAAGACTCGTATGATTCCTTTTGGTAGTGATGCGATCAGCCCGGCTCCGCATCATGATATTTACAGTATCGAAGACCTAGTTCAGCTTATAAGAGGCCTGAAAGAAGCAACCGAATGGAAAAAACCTGTCTTTGTAAAAATTGCAGCTGTGCATAACGTGGCGTCTATTGCTGCAGGTATTGCTCGTTCATCCGCAGACGCAGTAGTGATTGATGGATTCCGTGGTGGTACCGGAGCAGCTCCGAAAGTCTTCAGAGACAATGTCGGAATTCCCATAGAAGTTGCAATTGCAAGTGTTGACCAAAAACTTAGGGATCAAGGCGTCAGAAACGAGATCTCGGTTATCGGAAGTGGTGGAATAAGGAGCAGCGCTGATCTTGCCAAGTCAATCGCACTTGGTGCGGATGCTGTTTATATAGGAACTGCTGCCCTTATTTCTCTGGGCTGCAGAGTATGTGGTAACTGCTACAGAAACCTTTGTCCCTGGGGAATTGCTACCCAGCAACCGGACTTAATGAATAGGATTGACACAGAGAAGGGAGCAGTTCAGGTTGCAAATTTGATCAAAGGGTGGACTCTGGAACTTAGCGAGCTTATGGGAGCTGCAGGAATCAACAGTATAGAAAGTCTGCGTGGTAACAGGGACCGCCTGCGTGGATACATGTTGGATGAAGCAATGCTTAAAGTATTGGATGTACTTCCTGCAGGGGCATGATTGAAATGAAGACGATAAGAATCGATGCAAAGGGCATACATTACACGCCCCTTAACCAAAAAATAAGGGCTGCAGTTGCTGACGGTGTGGGAGAGATTATCCTTGACAATGTCCTAGGACAACGTTTTATTGGAACTGGCTTAAAGAATAATGTTTTGATCATAATAAACGGAGTCCCAGGAGGGGACTTAGGGATGTTCATGAGCGGGCCGATTTGTATTATAAAGGGGAATGCAGAGCATGCTCCAGGAAATACGATGGATAGCGGTATGCTTGTAATCCATGGGAGTGCAGGAGACGCAGTGGCCCATAGTATGCGAGGAGGAAAAGTTTTCATAAGAGATAATATTGGATACCGGGGCGGCATCCACATGAAACAATATAGAGAAGAAAACAGGCCTATACTTGTTGTAGGCGGCACAGCCCACTCATTTCTTGGAGAATATATGGCAGGAGGCCTAGTGCTTGTGCTGGGTATAGGCAAGGAAAAATCCATTACCGACAGGGGTATAGGAAGTGGAATACACGGTGGAGAGATCATTATCCGCGGAGAAGTGGACGACTATCTTCTTGGCGTAGGTGCCAAGAAATTTAATTTTAATGAAAGCGACCTCGAACGTATTGCTCCGGTGATTAAGAGTTTCTGTGAACACTTCAAGCTTGACCCCGCAGAGTTTCTGGACACTAACTACACGAGAATCGCACCTTCAAGCAGCCGTCCTTTTGCAAACAAATACGTTTGGGAGTGATCATAAATGGTAGAACAGAAACCAATCAGTAAGAATTACCTTGACCTTAAATCAAGAGTATGGGATGAAGGCATTTGCTCAGGCTGCGGAGCCTGTATTGCAGTCTGCCCTGCTGATGCCTTGTACTTCGAAATTGGGGTCAATTCCCTCCATCCACAGAGCAACAACTACTGTAAATCTGCTGTTGATGATGTACCCTGTGGAGCCTGCTATGAAGTCTGCCCACGAGTCGATGAACAGCAGTCAGGTCTTCTTGGAGACTATCTGGAAATTACCGCCGGAAAAGCCAAATTTGATATCCCTAAAAAGCAGAGTGGAGGTGCTGTCACGGCACTTCTTGCAAATGCTCTAGATATAGGCCTTTTAGATGCTGTGATTACGGTAACTGAAGACCTCTGGACTCTCAAGCCTCACTCGATGATAATCACCAGAAGCGAAGCCCTTATTGCCAAGGCTGGCAGCCGTTACAACTGGTGGGTCCCGCTGATCTCTTCCCTCAAAGAAGCGGTCGTAAAGAAGAAATATAGAAATATTGCAGTTGTCGGAGTTCCCTGCGTAGTCCAAGCAGTTCGTAAGATACTTGAAACCGACAACCAGCTTGTAAGCCCCTATAAAAAATCTATTCGTTTTGTGCTTGGGCTTTTCTGCACTGAAAGTTTTGACTACGATAAACTAGTTGTAGGCAAGCTGAAAAGCGAGTACGCTCTGGAGCCCATGACAGTTTGTCGTATTGATGTGAAAGGTAAACTTGAAATCACTTGTAATGATGGGACTCAGTATGTAATTCCTCTTGCCGACATCCAAGACACCGTCCGCCTCGGATGTAGTGTCTGCATAGACTTTACTGCCCTCAAAGCTGACATTTCAGCCGGATCTGTTGGGAGTCCAGAGGGTTATACAACCATTATCGTCCGTACTCTTGTAGGCCAGCATCTCCTTGACAGCGCGGTTGCCAACAAGAAGCTGATCGTAGGCGGTGAAGTCGACATTGGAGCAATCGAAAAGCTTGCGAAGAAGAAGCTTAAAAGGAAACCTGCATAAATTTACATCGTAGGGTAGAAACGTGAAATTCCATGCTTCATCTTTATCTTCTTTTTTTATCGAGCATAGTTTGAGGATTATTCGATCAAATTTATCAAACTGTGTTCTGGAAAATAATTCAGTTATGCCTTATTTATTCCCAGGTTGGATAGTTACTTTAGGTTCTTAATTGTTTTTTTCTTGCTTGGATTTCGATACCCCCTAAATTTCGTCATATGCTTATACATGATGCAGAGTGACTATTAAAAATCAGACACTCATTGAAATCATCTGATATATGCTTTTTTCTTTCTTAAATAGATCAATAGTTTTTTTCAGGTATAAAATGTCAAATTTATAGCCAAAGAAAGTTTTCTTTTTTTCGAATTTAGAACCCGACAATTGAATTTATATATCCAATATTATGTATAGACTTCTCAGTGAATATCGTAGTAGGATATAACTAAAGAAAAGCAATAATTTAGACGGATATTTGCATGAAAAGCAAGCCAATTACGCCGAAAATGAAAGCTTTCCTCATTTCTATAGGCGCAGTTTCCATAGAATCAGCTCTCATTCCAAGAGTCGGAGGCTCTACTGCGGGTCCGGGGGCAGGAACGAGTTCAATTTTTTTTAGATCAGGAGATAAAAGGGTAAGGTTGAGCATTAAAAATGATTCTTCGCTTTCTATCCGAGGGGGAGGAGATAATGAAAATGTCGCAATTTTCTATGGAGGGAAAGAACTTGTTCGAGGAAAACTTGAGTTTGCTCCTTCTCACTGCCCTGAACAAGCATTCATAACCCTCTGCGAAAAGTGTATATTTGACTGTAAATACTGCCCTGTACCAAAGTTACAGGGGCATGTTAAGAGTGAGGACGAGGTATTGAGCATAGTGAATGAGGTTTTTAACACAAGAAATCTAAAAGCTATATCGCTTACCTCAGGAGTTGAAACTTCGGTTGAAGGAGAAGTAGATCGTGTACTCAAACTGCTTCCTGCACTCAAAAAATATAATGTTCCCATCGGGGTTTCTGTGTACCCTATAAAAGGCTGCTCCAGAAAATTCTATGAAGCAGGTATTTCCGAAGTTAAGTACAATGTTGAGACGATGAATAGTGAGATTTTTAAAACCGTTTGTGAGAATCTTACACTTTATGATATCTTGGACAACCTCAAAGAAGCTGTGGAGGTTTTCGGAAAAAATAAGGTTTTTAGCAACTTTATAATCGGACTTGGAGAAAATGATACTTCTGTCATGGAAGGTATCGAAAGCCTTGCAAAAATGGGAGTTATTCCTATCTTGCGACCAATAAACCCGCATCCTCTTAGAGTTGGAGACTGTTTTACTGAACGTCCATCTGCTGAGCGACTTTTAAAGCTTGCAAAAATTGAAGCTAAGGTCCTCAAGAAGCATGGACTCAATCCAGAACTTGCAATGACTATGTGCTTGAGATGCACAGGCTGTGATCTTGTTCCTTTTGTTGACCTCTAATTTAGCATTACAGTACATGAGATTATCTTTCTCAGATGCTCTCTTAGCCCTCGTTATCATAATTGAGATGATTCTACCAATTATTTTTGCGCATTAATTAACTGACAAGGTCCCAGTATCAACAATCCCCTTGTTTTGAATTTTTCCTTTTTTTATCCAATTTCATCTTTGAATATCTCGTAATTTGCAATCACATGCTTTATTATTGTGACAAATTTTCTTATCAGTGCAGCAATTACCTTTGCATGTCCAATCGATTTCTTCTTACGATTGAAAGACTATCTTAACTTGCCATTTTTATTTCTCGCTGCTGCTTGAACAATCTGTATTAGAATCCACATCGCTTCCATTGATTCCCCTTGTATGATCCTGCAATAGTATAATTTATATTAATGTTTAGATATTTTCCGGAACCATTGCAAAATAAAAAGCAAACTTGTCTCTTCAAGGAAATTCCTTTAAATTATCTATTTCAGCAATTAAAATTGCTGCACCAATTTCTTCAATACCATGAAAATAAATCAAAATTTTCATTCACATTAAAATAGTAGCTGTGACAGAAAAAAATTGAAAACTAATAAAATTTCAATTTAGAGGAAATCCGAAATGGTAATAAAGAATCTCTGCAATTACAGATTCAATGACGCTTCTATCCAGCACTGAACTGAGGAAACTTATACAGGCAAATCCTTCTTTGCTTGAAAATGCAATTGATATCGAAACACAGATCCAGCCTAATGGACTTGAACTTACTCTAAAAGAAGTAAAAACAATGGAAGGTACAGGAGCCTTAGATTTTGATAATACTGAAAGAAAACTCCCAGACGCAAAAACTATTAAATTCTGCAGCGATGGTTGGATTCACCTACCAAAAGGTATTTACAAAATACTTTTCAATGAGGTACTAAATATTCCCATGAATTTAGCTGCAATAGCAAAGCCACGATCAAGCCTTATTCGTTGCGGGGCTACTCTTGAAACAGCAGTGTGGGATGCGGGATATAGGGGACGCAGTGAGTCGATGCTTGTAGTTTATAATTATGCAGGTTTCAGGGTGAAGAGGAATGCTCGAATTATACAGCTCCTATTCTATACTTTGGAAAAAGAAGTAGAAAAAGGATATTCAGGTGTATATCAGAACGAGAACACAAAATGAGCTTTTAGGAGGAAAATGTATTTTGCTTATTTCTCAAAAGCAAGCTCATGCAGAGTAAACTAATAAATTCAAAATCCAGCATCCAAATAATATATTGCTAAAGTATATTTTTCTATAAACCTGTATTTCATCAATTTTTACTTTTCCATAATCTACACTTGTATATATTAATACCTGCTGTGAACGTACCTCAATATATTCTTTGAAGTATAAATATTGTTGGATATATTTAGAATAAAATTTCGGTGAAAATAATCACTTGACTTTAGATTACCCCTCTCGTGAAGAGATAATTATAAAAATCAATGGTCTATTAATACATAGATTTATAAAATAAGAGATATGGCAATCAATAATAATCCTGTTAAATCAGTCTCAAGACGGTACTAAGATGCTGCTTGTGAAACATTCATGCGTACCATCTTAAAAACTAAGCATCTAAGAGCTTATCCAATTGAATAAAAAAATATAAAATTTAAAGCAAGATATGAAACTAAATTGAAGTATTATTAGAGAGCAGAGAAAAATAGGAAAAACTAAACTAGCCCATCAAATAAGATAAGATCTGAGCGGAGGAAAACCATTAAAACTCACAGAACAGTAGCTTTGAGTATATGCACCCGTTGTAAAGATATATACACGATCGCCGTCCCTCATTGTATGTGGGAAAGAAATATTTATGATGTTCATAGAGAATATCCATGCAGTCACAAGTCGGACCTGCAAGGATCGCTTCCTCAGCATAACCCTTTTTATTGCAATATATAGGATATTTAATACTCTCATCAAGAGTCTCGATGAGACCTCCAAACTTTCCAATATCTATATAAACCCATTTGTACTGATTGAATCGTGCCTTTTTGGCGACCATTATAACTTCGCTTACAATTACACCGGCATTGGCAACAAGAGAACGCCCTAGTTCGATAAGGATTTCAGGCAGTTGTTCTCCAAAGTCCACATGTAAAAAACGACGAATTTCCTTGGCATAGGTTTCTAAGTCATTAGCCTGTGCCTTATATTTTGCAAGAAAACCCCCACCAAGGTTAATCATTCTCAGATGAATCCCTCTTTTAGCTACTGCTTCAAAGAGGTACTTGCATTTGGAAATAGCATTATCCCATTGACCAATGTCTCTCTGCTGAGAGCCAACATGAAAAGAAAGCCCATAAGGATCGAGCCCCAATTTTTTGGCTTCTAAGATCAGCTGATATATAAGGTCTGGATGCGAGCCAAATTTTTTAGAAAGAGGCCAGTCTGCACCGTCGCCCTCAGTAAGGATCCTGAAAAAGATCTTAGAACCAGGGGCTTTCCTAGCTAATTTTTTCAAGTCACTTTCAGAATCAGTAACAAAAAGCTTCACTCCCTTTTCATACGCATAGGCTATATGCTATTCTTTCTTGATAGTATTGCCGTAACTGATCCTTTCAGGTTCCACCCCAAGCCTGAGAACCTGATCAAATTCATAAACACTTACCACATCAAAATTAGAGCCTTTGTTTTTCAGGGTGAGCACTACTTCATCCATAGGGTTTACTTTTACAGCATAGTGAATCTTTGCAAAGGGCATGCTTTCCAGCAGCTCTTCATAACTTTGCTCTATCTTCCTTAGATTAATGATCAAAAAAGGTATCTTCTTATCCCGGGAAACCTTTTTGATTTTGTTGAAGTCATCTTTTGAAATAAAGTCCTCTACAGGAAACTTATACTGCTCTTTTCTCATATTTACTCTTTTAGTATATTCAAACTTATCTATAATTAAATTTTTGCATATTCTGACGATTGATTTATAAAAACTGCTTTGTATCACTTATCAAGCCTATCATCAATTATTTTGATAAAAAGATGGACAGAAGCTATCTAGATATAAATTAATTTATATATACTAATTATTGTTGAATATCAAAGTCTGATTCCCGAGGGGACTCAGTGAAAAAAATTTCACTTGTCCCTATTCTTCATCTTCTAAAAAATATTTGTTTCTAAAAAAATAACACCCCTAGATTTCCACTGCAAAAGTTTTACTAAATTTCCTCTTTCTGATTTTAGATTTCTGTCCGATTTTGGATTCCATTTTTAACACTAAATGAATTTTTTTTATTCTTTGATTTACTTACCTATCCTCATCAATTTTTCTGTGCTCAAAACCTCATAAACGATTTTTGGAATTATTTAAACCAAATCTATACAATCTTTTGAATGGGGAAAATTCTTCATGTTGCGACATCTTGCCTACGATATTTGGAAGATAATTCAATCAGGTCCAACAACTTATTTTTCAGATTCTCATTTGGCTCACCTGCAATGATCACAGATACTGGGCATCCAGCAAACACTTCTTTAAACTTATAGAAGCTTATTATGTATTTTGGTTTGATTATAACTGTACCAAGTTCGATGTCGATTCTTTATGTATATTTTACAACATCTACATAATATTCAAACTAATTTTATTCTTGCGTAGGTGCATCATGGCAAGGAGGAGCATCCCCATCCATCTCAGCTGCTGCTTTGATATGGACAGATCAAGAATCTCAGCTAAAATTTTATAGAGTATTTTTAGAACCTCCTATGCAGTAGATTATGGGAGAGTTAAACTTTTTTGTCAATAATGGTTACTCATGAAAATTTTTACTGATTTTGCTCTTAAATAAGAATACACAATTCTTCAATTAGTTGGAAACAAGCTCGATAATAATTGATTTCTTAATTGATTAAAAATTTTTTTTATTGCTTTTGAGTCCATATATTTCAAAAAACAATCTCCTGAGACAGGCCTGTAGCTAAAGTATAATTATTTTTAAAATACTTATTTTACAGTACTGTTTTGTATCTTTCAGATTTTGAATTTTGGAAACAGGATATTTTTTGTTCATTAAAAAAAAAAAATGTTGATAATGTAAAGAAAACTAAATAGAGGACAGTTACAAAGCCAATTTGATTACCTTTTTTTTGAAAATAAAAAAGTGGATGATTTTGGAAGCCATTATTATATATCCAGATTTTGGACATGCAAAAGTGGGTAAACATTGAGAAAGCGAAGCAAAAACAACGAAAAGCAGGGATGGAACCTGGATATAATAAAATGTTATGTTACACTTTGGGTATAAATTTCATAACATAATAGACAGAAACTATGAGCTAATTAGAAAATTCAAAACAACAAATTCACCATTTAATGATTTTCAGACAAAATAATACTTAAAAAAAATAAATTGTTTAAAGGATGGAAGAAACTCTGAAGCAAAATCAAAAGGTTATGATACAGCAATGAAAAGAGCAGTTAAAGAACATTTACTGGGAGTGAATAATGTATTAAAAAGAAAGAAATAGCTAAAAATAGCTCCAAGGTAACGAGTTTATTCTGTAACTAAAAAAAAATGTTTGAAGTTAGACAAGTTCTTATCACTGTTGTTCAAAGAGTGAATCTAAATATTTTGTGTACAGCTTTTGATTATAATCTCAATCAATTAATTCCATTAAAATAAAAGGAGTATTTTGAGGATAGCTGAAGCTATCTTTAAAATTGAATAATAATGAATCAGAAAAAAAATCTGTTCAAATAAATAAATTAGAGAGATAGATTTTGGACAGGATTTCTGTGAAGAAAAAATTAGAAGTAAATTGAAATCCTCTACAGTTTTGCTTTATAGCACAAAAGTAGCTTAAAAACTGAGTTCGTTAGTTAATAACAGTTATCTGGGAAGTTTTCACCCCAGCATCATGCTACAGGGTATTCTACTGAAATAAAATGTGTAATTAATTAGTAAGTTGACTCTATAAAATAGACCTCATGGATTCGTTTGTACGAAGGATGAGAAATTGTGGAAAATATAGTAAGTGGAGATAAAGAAATTAGATAAAATGATTTAACTAATTTTTGAGAAAGGTTGTGAAATTAATTATGAAACAATTTTTCTAGCCTCTACATAATATCTTTTTTCATTTTCTTTTCCAAGAGAAAATGACTTTCTCGGAAGGATCCCCTTCTCTATTATAAGAGAACAAAATTCACTTTTTTCTAAGGGCGGGAGAAAGAAACCAATATTACCCTGTTTTTTCCCGATCTTTTCTACAATTTCAGGATCATGCTCATATTCAATAGAGCAATTATCAATCACCGCATCAAGAATTTCAACCTCCAGATCACAACCAACGGTATCTAAAATAAGCTTCCCACAATTGTTTTTGGTAACAAATCCAATTGAATGACTATCAACTGAAGAATTATAAAATGTGTGACATGTTGGTGATTCTATAATCTTTGCATTGAACTTTTTGAGCAGTTCGTCAGGCTTAACTCCTATTACAACTCTATGGATTGGTTCAAATGAAAGCCCTGGATCATGGATATTCATAAGTTCTACTAATGCGTATCTTGCAGGATGAAGGTTATGTACAGTTCCTTTAATTTTTTCCCAGAAATTTTTTGCTGCAGCAAGGCTGTGGTTTCCATCACCAACCAGAAACAGTCCAAAATTATTAACTTTACTGGAGATTTCTTTAATAAGCTTTTCGTCGCATATCTTATAGCCGATGATATGGCCACCTTTTTCCATTAGATCAAAATCATAAATCTTATTAACTTCATAAATTGTATCATCTGTATTTTTGGGAATAACAGAAAAAGCAGGATCATTATATAATACCAGAATATGGGAAAGCTCTAACTCCGAATTTTCTCTTATCTGGACTCTTGCAGGAAGCCTTTCTTTAATTGTCCCTTCAGTTGGTCGGATCAACGAATCAGATCCATCAAATTCGTACTCATCCAAGTCAATTGCAGCCACAAGCCCGATTCTTTCTTTGCTGTCAACAGAACGTTTTACAAGGATAAAACAAGATCCATGGTCAACAAGAATTTCTTTGTAATCATGGCTAGCTTTACGAATGTTATTCAATCTTTTTTCATCGAGAGGAAGATATATTTCTGGACAAATAAGATTGAAAGTAGAAGAACTATTCCCGACGAATTCCTCAACCCTTTTCCAGTATTCTATATCCTGAGTATGTTGATCACAAGCAATTACTGCCCATTTTTCCAAATTATTATTTGGGAGAAGAATATGAGGAACATTTAGTATCATGATTACTTAAAAAAAGAAATAGGATATAAAGATTTCGAAGACTACTTTTTCAAAATATAACTTTTAGAATATGAATTCCCAAACAGAAATTTGTCCATATTTGTCCATAATGCTTTTCAGTTAATGTGGAATGCATTCTGAATTCCATCCCTTTATCTATTCTTAGTTTGAGTCTGCTTTTTGACTATATATATTTAGATCGTTTTTCGTGATCTGGGCAATATTACCCTTTCCTTACTTTTCCTAAAGTCTCCTAAAAGTTAGAAACCTTTAGTAAGGCATCTATTCTTAATCATTTCAGCCTGCAAAATATTTATCTACTAATATTTGTGAGTCTGAGAATCTTTTTTGGATGAAAGATTAATATATAAACAGTTGCTTGATTGAGCTACTGTATCTTGATATTTCTGGAATTCTAAATATGGAATTTATTATGATAATATAACATTATATCCATAAATTAAGTTAGTTAGGTACATTAACTAGATTTTGGTAAAAGAATATTAAGTGTTAAAAATATTATATATGATGACGGAGTAGTATAAATTACGTTCTCATCTCTTTAACACCCACTAGCAAGCAACACCTACTACAAAACTACTCGACAGTTAAGAGATCGAAAGAGAAATTCGAAATTCATAAATAAAAAAATACCTCAGCACCTCTCCCCAACCTAAACAAAGTGAGTCCATTGAATATCGTCTGAAATTCCTTGCTTTTTTTGATGAGAACGCTACCTCCTTTTAAATTAAAATTCCAAAATTAAAAAATCAATACTTTATGAAATGAAAAAAATGCATTCATTTCATCCTTTAATAATCTTAACTTAGAAATAAACCACTATAAACACAGAAAATAGGACGAAAAGAGAATATAGGGGCCTTTTCCCCGTATTTTCTGCGGTTTCCATGATTATAGAATTTTGAGTGACTTTAAGCATAGAAAATATTGTTTTAAAAATCGATTTTTAAAAGTGTAATTATATGCATTTGAATATTTGATAGTTTAAGATTTTCAACAATAATTTTTACTATGAAAACTTTTACTGATTTTGCCCTTAAAAAATAATGAAAAAAATATTCAGTCAGTTGAAGATAAATTTTTTGAAATTGATTCATTCATTGATTGGAAATCTGTTAGTGTCATTTTGGAATTCATATGTTTTTCACAAAATATTTTACTGAATCCAACATGAAGCTAAAGTAATCATCATGTTTAAAATGTTTGTTTTTCAACAATTGCTTGTCTTTCAGACTTTGAACTTGGGGAAAAAATGCATTTATCGAATTTCCCTCAGGAAATCTCCCAGAGAACCATAACTAACTTACTGATTGAAATGCTCAGCTTACTCATAATCAGTTGGAAGATATCCATTTTGATGCAATATGTATTCCTGATTACTGATTGATGAAAAAATGAAATATATAATCAATAGTCGACGGTTAAATAAAAAGAACCTACCAAAATTTGTTCATCGAATCTTAGTAAGATGGTGAATGATAATGTTTTGTATAGGGTGAATGGTTACATAAATATTATATAAGAATGTGAGGAACCTACCAAAGTAGGAAAAAATCGCTTTTAAAACTCAAGAATGGACTTACCAAGAAAGAAATAATAAAATTTATGGATGCCATAGTTATTACTTCAAGAGTACCTGCTGTAGCAACTTGCAAGAATACATTGAAGTTGCTCAAGTATAAATAGTTAGTTTCAACATTCTTTTAAAAGACCGTAAGAACTCGAAAGTATTTCCAGAAATGTCTGACTTGCGAGAGCTCCTAAATGAAACATTATCTCGAATTTATTAAAATATATATTGAGATTACAAAATATTATCTGACAATATGCCGAAATGAAAAAGAAGTTTACAAGACCAGTTACAGATAATTTCTGTAGCCCGTCTTTTTTGAAGTTTATCCCTCGAGTACTATTTCGATGTTGATATCCTTGGGTACCTGAATTCTCATGAGCTGGCGCAGTGCTCTTTCGTCAGCTGCGATATCTATAAGCCTCTTGTGTACACGCATTTCCCAGTGATCCCAGGTTGCCGTTCCATCTCCACTCGGGCTTTTTCTTGTGGGAACGACAAGCTTTTTTGTAGGAAGTGGAACAGGCCCGGAAATATTAACTCCGGTCCTCTCTGCAATAGATTTTACCTGATTGCAGACTCCATCCAGGTCCTTGGGACTGATTCCTGACAATCTTATTCTAGCTTTTTGCATACCTTTTGTTCTCCTTAAAAAATGAAAACAGGAGAGTGTTATCTCTTTTTAACACTCATACACATACCTGCAGCAATTGTCATACCCATATCACGGATAGCAAATCTGCCGAGTTGTGGAATATCCTTTACTGGTTCAATAACCATCGGCTTTGTCGGCTTGATGGTAACGATTGCTGCATCTCCGGCCTTGATGAATGCTGGGTTTTCTTCCTTAACCTGGCCAGTCTTAGGATCCAGTTTTTTATTAAGAGCGATCAGTTGACATGCTATCTGAGATGTGTGGGCATGAAACACAGGTGTATATCCCGCAGTTATTGCAGATGGATGCTGGAGAATTACGATCTGTCCTACAAACTCGTCAGCAACAGTTGGCGGATTGTCAACGTGGCCACAGACATCTCCTCTACGAACATCGTTTTTACCGATACCTCGTATATTCCATCCGATATTATCACCTGGGAGGGCCTGTGGAATTTCTTCATGGTGCATTTCAATGGATTTGACTTCACCGGTTGTTCCTCCGGGCATAAAAACGACTTTGTCGCCTTTTTTCATGACACCGGTCTCCACTCTGCCTACAGGTACAGTTCCTATACCTGAGATGGTGTATGCATCTTCAACAGGGATCCTGAGCGGAAGATTGGAAGGTTTATCGGGCTCTTTTAGGTTGTTGAGGGTATCCATCATTGTTGGACCCTTATACCAAGAGGTCTTCGAACTTAGCGTGACGACATTATCACCAAAGAATGCAGAAGTCGGAACGAAGGGAATTTCACTTGGCTTGAATCCGACCATCTTAAGAATGCCGGATACCTGTTCCACGACTTCCTTGAATTTTGCTTCACTATAGTCTACTGCATCCATCTTATTGATTGCGACAATCAGCTGGTTAATACCTAGGGTTCTGGAAAGGAAAATGTGCTCCTTTGTCTGCGCCATGACACCATCAGGAGCGGCGACAACGAGAACAGCAGCGTCAGCCTGGGAAGCACCTGTAATCATGTTCTTGACGAAGTCACGATGTCCTGGGCAATCTACTACTGTGAAATAGAACTTGTCAGTATCGAATCTCTTGTGAGCGATGTCAATAGTAATGCCTCTTTCCCGCTCTTCCTTAAGAGAGTCCATCACCCATGCAAAGGCGAAGGATTCCTTCCCCTTCTGCTTTGCTTCTTCCCTAAACTTATCGATGATATGTGGAGCTACAGCTCCTGCATCGTACATTAAACGTCCTACAAATGTTGATTTACCGTGGTCAATGTGACCAATCACTGCTAAATTCAAGTGCGGTTTTCCTGCTGCCATATTCTAATTCTCCTGTAATTATAGATGAGTTGCAACCGTATATCAAATATTTACTATATTAATATTAGGCCAAATCTCCCTATTGATGCATCGGTTTATATATTTTTTTGTGAAATCAATATTGTTAATTTCCCTTTTTCATTGAGTCAATCTTTTATTAATATCCAACAACCTGGACTGTTTTCCCCAATATAGGCATACATTGTCTTAAAGCTTTCCGATTGGCTTTATCCTCAAACTGATAGAGATTCGTTTCCCTCTCAGATCGGTCAAAATTTAATTCCATTCAACGTAAAGTGGATATTACCTTAAAAATATTAAGAAGACACGGAAAATTTCGCTTACTTAAATTGAAAGGAAGTCAGTGACTTTTGGAAGTTCCTTCTTGAGACCTTTTCTCTCTCTGATCTGGCCTACCACTTCGATTTGGATACTAGATGGTAATATATCAAAACCACCAAATTCAGTGCTCCACATAGCACGTCCTTCGGTTGCGGATCTGATTTCTCCGGCAAATCCGAACAGCTCAGCTACAGGCACCCTGGCCTCGATAATTGCTAGGTCTCCTTCAGTGGTCATATTAAGGATAATTCCGCGACGGCCTTGCAATTCCTTTGTTGCACCACCCATTGTGAGCTGGGGCACCTGAACAAAGACTTTCTGATAAGGTTCAAGCAAACTGTCCTCTGCCATAAGCATGCCAGCCTGGATTGCCTGTCTTGCAGCGGGAATAACCTGAGCTGGACCCCTATGGATAGCATCCTCGTGAAGTTTTGCATCCACGAGTACGCATTTCACATTTGCCACAGGTTCCCTCGTCAGAGGGCCTGCTCGCATAACTTCTTCGAACCCATCTAGAACCAGTTCCATTGTCTCGTTCAGATACTGAATTCCTTTGGTCATATCTATGAAAATATTGGAATTAAAAATTCCAGCAATGCCCTTTGCTTCATCTTTGTCCATTCCGAGTTTCATGAGCTTCTGTCGGCGTTCAAGTTCGGGCAAATTCATGCTGATATCTCCTGACTTGATGAGGCTGACAATCTCAGTGTCAAGGGGTTCCACATAGATATAAAATCTGTTATGCCTGTTAGGGGATTTTCCTTCTACGGATTCAATCTTCCTTTTTATGGTTTCCCTGTAGACTACAATCGGTTTGCTTGTTGTGATTTCAACATTCTTATCTCTCTGAATCCTATGGCCGATGACTTCTAGATGAAGTTCTCCCATTCCTGCCATAAGGTGTTCCCCTGTTTCCTCATCAAGAGTAATCTGAAGAGTCGGATCTTCTTTTGCGACCTGCCTAAGAACCTCAATAAGCTTAGGCAGATCTTTGGTGTGCTTGGCTTCCACAGCCACAGTCACAACAGGTTCGCTTACATGCCTGATACTTTCGAAAGGTATCATGCTGTCAAGTGTTGTGACTGTAGAACCTACAACTGCATCTTTTAAGCCCGTGACTGCTGCAATATTGCCTGCAGGGATTTTTTCCACTTCGAGCCTTTCCGGACCCATGAATATGCCTACTTGCTGTACCCTGCTCTTTTTTGCAGTCCCGGATGTATAAACTTCCATTCCACGGGTGAGAGATCCACTAAATAGTCTCCCGGTTGCGACTTCTCCTGCATGAGGGTCAACGGAAATATCTGTAACCATGAAAGCAAGATCTCCATCTGCATTTGCATTGGCCATGGATTTGCCTATCTCAGTATTAGCATCTCCATGCCAGATAACTGGCACCCTTAATTTTTGTGCATCAAGAGGGTTAGGTAGGAACCTAATAACCATACCAAGGACAGCTTCATGTAGAGGACATTTTTCTGCCAGCGATTTCATGTCTCCTACTTTACAACATTCATATACTTCCTTAAAGGAAATCCCAGTCTTCTTCATCATAGGCACACTGATAGCCCAGTTGTAAAGGGCTGATCCAAAACCTACAGTTCCTTCTGAGGCATCGACTTTCCAACCTGACTTGAATTTATCTGGGTTCATGTTTTTGATGAGCTTGTTCACGTGATCAATGACTTTTCCAAGACGAATCTGCATTTCCTGGGAATCGACTTGTAGCTCATTTATCAATCTATCCACCTTATTAATGAAAAGCACAGGCCTGACATGTTCTCTGAGTGCCTGCCTCAGCACTGTTTCGGTCTGTGGCATAGTACCTTCTACAGCATCTACTACCACAACTGCACCGTCCACAGCTCTCATGGCACGTGTGACATCTCCACCGAAATCAACATGTCCAGGAGTATCTATCAAATTGATAAGATAGTCTTCATTATCGAAAGTGTGAACCATAGAAACGTTGGAAGCATCGATTGTTATTCCCCTGGATTGTTCCTCTTCATCGGAATCCATGAATAACTGCCTTCCAGCAAGCTCTTTGGAAATCATACCGGCGCCTGCTAGCAGGTTATCCGACAACGTCGTTTTTCCGTGGTCAATATGCGCGACTATTCCGATGTTTCTAATTTTTTCTGGTTCATTCATAAGCGTTGTAACGCGCTCGACCATTTTTTTCCTTCTTCCCATGCTGATACCTTTTAAACAAAAATAATTTTGTGATATAGTATTTTCTCAAATCTGGGCAAATCGCATAATTAATTAGCGTGCTGCCTTTGCAACTCTTTCCTTTGCATCCTTCCGGTTGATAGAGAAAGATTTTGTATCGCGGTTTGCAGCACCTATAAGTTCGGTTGCCAGGCATTCTGCGACAGAACGCTTGGATTTGAAGGCTACGTTTTTGGTTCCCATGCTGATATAACGTAGAGCTGTGTCAACACGTCTTTGAGGTGCAGTATCCACTGCCTTTGGCACGGATATTCCGCCATACTTAAGCCTGACCACTTCTTCCCTTGGACCAGCATTAGAAACCGCATCCACCAGGACCTGAATTGGGTTTTGTTTTGTCTTCCTGTTAACGATGTCAAAAGCTTCTTCAACTGCATGAAGTGTTAATTGCTTCTTTCCACTGTTTATTTCTGTTCGCATCAGGTTGTTAGCCAGACGTTCCACAATAGATATTTCTGACTTGTTAAATTGCTGCCTGGCATGCTTTCCACTGCTGTGAGGAATAATTACAGGCGTAAGGCCGACGTAGCGCTTAATTCCGAGGTCTCTTATCTCAACTTCTGTGGGGTCCCATTTACCAAAAATTTTGTACAAGAAAATCATCTCCTAGGCTTTTCAAGCCTGCCGATTACTAACTGGTTTAATGATACGTTATTTACGGCAATCACTTTGAAGCGTACGCCTGGAATGTCACCCATCGCACCTCCCATGCGACCTCCTATCCTCTCTACGGTCACTTCATCGTGTTCATCAATGAAGTTCACTGCCCCATCTCCAGGACAGAAAGCAGTTACTTGGCGCCCATTTTTGATAAGCTGGATTCTTACGCACTTGCGGATTGCAGAATTTGGCTGCTTTGCTTCAACTCCTACTTTTTCTAACACTATACCCTGCCCCTGTGGTGCGCCACCTAGAGGGTCAGCTTTCACGTTCAGGCCAAGAACACGCCTGCCATAGTATGTATCTTTCCAACGAGCATCTTTTCTGGCTTGTTTGAGAATATTGGCTGCATATTTTCCTTTAGCCATTGTTAATATCTCCAAGTTAAAAATTGATAACTATTTTTAGTAAGGCATTCAATACCATATTGTACTTCAACACCTGATTAATAGATCAAACGTAAATTATACAGATTACTGCAGGATTATATCTTCTATGTTATGATGGCGACGAGCGAGCATCTTTACCTTCTCGATATTCTTGCCATTGCGACCTATTGCAAGCCCCTTTTCTTTATTGGGAACCTCGACATAAGCTAATCGCTTATCATTTTTAATTACAATGTTTACCGAATTCAAGGACACGGGACCGAAGGCATTCTTTAGAAAGATTATAGGATCATCTGAATATTCAATAAGCTCTATAGGTTTGTCCATAGCTTTTTTAACGCGATTTATATTTTCACCATTTTTGCCTATCGCAAGCCCCATATCACCCTGTTTTACGACATATACGAGCCTTTCCTCTTCCAATATACAGTCGAGAATCTTGGCCTTCGTCATATTTTCAAATAATGTAATGAACTGGATGCTTTCTGTGGTAAGTCTTATTTCACCCAAGACGTTGCCAACTCCTTCATCAAACTGTAGCTGCCAGAATATCCGATTCTCCTACATCGAGAATTGCCATGGCTGCGATCGTAAAGGGCTTACCGCAAACGGGCCCCAGCTCCACACTTGTGCCTTCATATTCCATGATCGGAACATTTGTTTCCTGACTTTTCTTTTTAATATCTTCAGGGCAGTTTGATGCCAGGATCACAATTTTTGCCGAGCCATTTGCTGCTGCCTCCACGGTCCGATTGGCTCCAAAGATTACTTTTCCTGTTTTCACAGCCTTGATAAGAGATTTATCAACATTAATTTTCATTTCATCAACTCTGTCTCAAATTAGCTAGTTTACGGAGCTTTTTTTTACTTTTTGCTTGAAATATCTTAATTCTCACCGATTATATCACAAATTAGCTAATTCACTCTATTTTATTATTAGTAAGATCTAAGATCAACGATTATATGGTATTTTTAAATATCTTATGCCTTATATTTATTTTCGGGTTATGAGCATCGAATACACCATTTTTTGCAACAGGATTTTAATTAATTTCAGAAAATAATGTAACTTGATATGGGCGGATATTCTATCAGTTTATACATTAAATAATTATAGGTTAGGATTCGAGCTTTTCTAGAACCTTCATTCATTTTCTACTTCTAGTTTCATTTCTGCTTCTTCTTTCCTTCTGCTTATGAGATGCACATCGCCTGTACCCATGCGGATAGGCTGACCAACGATGATATTCTCTGTAACACCTTCCAGCTTGTCCACATCTCCGCGCATTCCTGCATCCAATAAGTGGTTGACAGTCACTTCGAAAGCTGCGCGTGCAAATACGCTGGCCTTTTCACCTGAGATACCATGTCTCCCGATCTGTTTTACTTCTCCATCGCATGTCATGAGATCAGCTACAAGCATTATATGTCGGATATCCACTGTAAGACCCTGTTCACGCAGAGTATCTGTGGCTTCCTTTATAATTGCGTTTCTTGCAGCTTCCACCCCTAACACTTCGTAAATTTCATTAATATTATTTGTGCTTGTTCTTGTCTTGTCCACTCCTTCGAACTGAAACACATCATTTAGAGCTGAACCTTCGGTATATAGAGTATACTCCTCTCCTTCCTTTCGAACCACCACTCGCTTGATCCCCTCTATCCCTTTCAGTGTGACACTATGAATACTTTTTGCAAGCTGGAGAAGTTCTCTGTAAGAGGGTTCTTCGGGGGCGATAATGATTTGATTATCTATAGCAGAAGATATAGTGACCATCACATTCAGTTTTTCGTTGAATTTCTCCTTTACCTGTTCTATAGTAATGTTTCTGCTTTCCATCGCTTTCTCGTGCAGGTCTATTATCAGTTTCATCTGGGAAAGATCCGTTGTCACGTCAGCGATGTGATCTATTTTTGTAGCTTCAATTTCCCAGGCAAGTGCTCTTGTTTTTTCCCGATCATAAGCGTAATCTTCAGGATATTCTTTTGAGAGAGCAATCGTCATCATCGGAGTGCTCGGAATTTTCCGGGCATCTACAATTTCTATAAGTCGCGGAAGACCGAGAGTGACATTAATCTCAGCCACACCCGCGTAGTGGAAAGTACGCATGGTCATTTGAGTACCTGGCTCTCCTATGGACTGTGCTGCAATCACACCTGCAGCATCACAGGGCTCGATGCATGATACCTCATATTCCTCCATTATCTTTTCTATAATCTCTTCCATTTCCTTTTTACTCACTCCGGCTTCGATGACATCGTCCTTGAGCACTGTGAGGACATTTGAAGGAAAAGGCAGATCTTTTATCATGCTATCTATTGTAGCTTTACTAATACTCATCATGTCACCTCCCTGTTCAACACGGAACGTACAATTTTGTGGATAGTATCAGGTTTGCTAAAATCACTTTTTGTGGAGTTAATCCCATCTTCTCCATACTTGAACTGTACAAGCACACCTCTGGTATCCCTGACGGTAAGGTCATACTGGACTTCAAGATCCTGCAGGGCATTGACGAGTCTTCTCTGCAGGTATCCTGACTGAGACGTCCTGACCGCAGTGTCTACAAGTCCTTCCCTACCACCTATTGCGTGGAAGAAGTATTCAGTCGGGTTTAACCCGCTTTTATAGCTTGCCTTTACGAATCCATGGGCGTCAGACCCCAAATCTCCCTCTTCGAAGTGAGGCAGAGTTCTGCCTGTATATCCTCTACGGATACGTTCTCCACGTACGGCCTGCTGACCGACACAGGCTGCCATCTGAGTAAGGTTTAGGATTGAACCTCTGGCTCCAGAGCGAGCCATGATAACTGCTGAATTTTCTAGCCCCATATGACTGTCTGCAATTCCACCAGTTTCATCCCTGGCTTTCCCAAGCTTCTGCATGATGCTCATCTCAATCGTCTCATCAAGTGTTCTGCCAGGTAGGGGTTCAAGCTCCTTATTCTGGTAAGATTTTATAAGGTTCTGTACGGCTTCTTCGGCTTTTCCAAGGACCTCATTAATCTGGATTCGGGCCTCTTTTGGAATATCTTCGTCAGCTATTCCGAAACTCAGGCCTGTTCGCATTATCGCCCGAATTGCAAGCTTTGTCATATCATCTATAAAGCGAGCTCCAGCTTCAGGTCCGATTTCTTTGATGATACGATCCTGGATTTTTCCTTTGAAGGCCCCTATAGCTGCTTCGTCTATTGTACCCATAAGGAGTTCACCATTCCGGATTATCACGTAGGCATCATGTGGACATCCTTCTTTTTTACAGGTGTCACAGTGTGCGCATACTTGGGCTGAAAAATGTACGTTCAGATTTTCGGGCAGTATCTGGCTGAATATCTGTTTTCCTGTCCAGTAAGGTTTCCCGTCGTTATCATAGCCTGCAGCTTTAGGCAAATTGCGGGCATTGCTCTTCCGAAGAATATCGTAAGCTTCGTGGCGAGTGATGTGATTTTCGAAACGAGTCAGCAAAAAAAGCCCTGAGATATGGTCGTGAATTCCACCAATAATTGGACCACCAAAACGCGGGGAAAGGATATTTTCTTGAACCTGCATGAGGATCTTCGCTTCAGCCCTGGATTCTTCTGTCTGTAGGGCATGCATATTCATTTCGTCCCCGTCAAAATCAGCATTATATGGAGGACATACTGCGGGGTTCAGTCTGAAAGTCTTGTTTGGGAGCACCTTTACAGAATGAGCCATGATGCTCATCTTGTGCAAAGAAGGCTGCCTATTAAAAAGTACTGTATCTCCATCTTTCAACTGGCGTTCCACTACCCATCCGAATTCCAGCTTCTCAGCAAGATCATCTTTGTTTACGTTGGTTACCTTTATGCGTCTTCCATCAGCACGTAGTACATAGTTTGCTCCTGGGTGTATATCCTCACCGTTTCGCACAAAGACTTTAAGACGTTCGATATTTCTGGGCGTCACTACGGATGGCATTGTCAGAATTCGTGCAATCGGCAGCGGGACACCCACTTCGTTAATACTAAGGTTGGGATCCGGGGATATCACCGTACGGGCAGAGAAATTAACACGTTTACCTGAGAGACTCCCTCTGAAACGCCCTTCTTTACCCTTTAAACGCTGAGAAAGGGTTTTTAGGGGTCTACCGGATCTATGCCTCGCAGGAGGTATCCCTGAGACCGAATTGTCAAAGAATGTAGTAACATGATACTGAAGGAGTTCCCATAGGTCTTCAATTATAAGCTGAGGGGCACCAGCTTCTCTGTTTTCCTGGAAACGTTGATTGATCCTTATAATATCAACCAGTTTGTGGGTCAGATCGTCTTCACTGCGTTGTCCTGATTCAAGGGTAATCGAGGGCCTTACTGTAACAGGAGGAACCGGCAAGACAGTAAGAATCATCCATTCCGGCCTCGCATTCTTAGGATCCATTCCGATAACTATTATGTCCTCATCAGGGACATTTTCGAAGCGATCCCTTATCTCAGTTGGAGTCAATTTTTCTCCGTTTTCAAGATATTCGCTTGGTTTTTCGAATTTGATTTCGAGCTGTTCCTCATTGCAATAAGAACAGGTCTTTACTTTACTAGCTTCTTTATATGCTTCGTTGATAAGGTCATCGGGCATATGTCTAATTTCCTCAATACCGGTAAGCAGATCCAGAAATTTCTGTTTTTGTACAGGTTCAAGCAAAAGTTTACTACATTTCCGGCAGGTTGCTCGAAGAAGTTTTCTGATAACTTTGTTAAAGCCAACGTGGATTACAGGGGCAACAAGTTCGATATGCCCAAAGTGTCCTGGACACTCGCCCGCTCGACCTGAACATGTCTTGCAACGAAGTCCGGGGTCAATAACACCTAGTTTTGTGTCCATGAGCCCCATGTCAATTGGAAATCCATCGTCATCGTAAGTATCAGCTGTGATTACGGGCGTTGAACTCATCTTACGGATCTCTTTTGGAGACAACAAACCGAATTTAATCGAAGAAATTCTTTTCGGAATCGGAGGTACGTTTGCCATCTTCTACCTCACACTGCATCTTCAAGATTAAGCCTGGGAGCAACCCCAAGGGATTTTATTTCATCCAGAAGCAACTTGAATGCATAACTCATTTCTACTGGGTATATATCTGTGTCAGCACCACAGGCAGAGCAGAAAGCAACATTCCTTTGCTTGTCAAATGTTGCAATCATCCCGCAGTGAGAACAGACAAGTTCCACTACCTTATCAGACTCATCTAATAGTCTCTCTTTTAAGGACATTGCAGCTCCGTGTCCTACCAACACATCACGTTCCATTTCACCGAATCTGAGACCACCCTCTCTAGCTCTACCTTCTGTTGGCTGGCGAGTAAGAACCTGTACTGGACCGCGGGACCTGGCATGCATCTTAGAGGTAACCATGTGATGTAGTTTCTGGTAAAGGATTACACCAACGAAGACATCTGCAGGGATCATCCTGCCTGTTGCCCCATCGTAGAAAACTTCTTTCCCAGTGTGTGCGAATCCGTGCTCCTTTAAAGCTTCTCTCAGATCATCTTCTTTTTCTCCTGAGAAGGCAGTTGCATTAACTCTTCTACCTTCCATTGAGCCGACCTTTCCTCCAATCATTTCCAGTACGTGTCCAACAGTCATACGGGAAGGAATTGCATGCGGATTAATCATTAGATCCGGGGTCAGGCCATATTCAGTAAAGGGCATGTCTGCAATCGGCACCTTCAAACCAATAACTCCTTTTTGTCCGTGTCTTGAAGCGAACTTATCCCCTATATCAGGGATTCTTTCGTCTCTCACCTTTACTTTGGCAAGACGGGTTCCATTAATGGATTCAGTTAGAATGACGGTATCTACAATCCCGGTTTCATTTGATCTCATTGTGATTGAACTTTCTCTTCTCTGCTCGACTGCAATCCCGAAATCAGAAGGTTCTTCAAGGAATCTAGGGGGGCTGGTCTTTCCGATCAGCACATCGTTGGGACCAACCGGAGTTTCAGGATTTACAAGCCCATCGACATCAAGGTTTGCATATGCATCCGAACTGCGAGCACCGCGATACTCAGAGTCAGGGATCTCGAATTTATCTTCCTGTCCTCCTGGATACCTCCTTTCTTCTCCTTCGAAAGTCCTGAGAAAATGACTCCTTCCGAGTCCTCTGTCGATTGAACCCTTGTTGAAAATCAGGGCATCTTCAATATTATATCCTTCATAAGAAAGGATTGCAACTACAAAGTTCTGGCCTGCAGGTCTTTCATCAAAACCTATCGCTTCAGAGGTTCTGGTCTTTGTAAGTGCCCTCTGAGGGTAGTGAAGGACGTGGGCACGGGTATCGGGCCTGAGTTTTTGATTTGCTGTAGAAACCCCTATACACTGCTTTATCATAGCTGCTCCCATGGTATTACGAGGTGATGCGTTATGTTCTGGATAAGGAACCATCCCTGTACAAATCCCTAGCATAAGTTCAGGGTCAATTTCAATATGAGTATGCCTGGGGGTAACGTCAGCTTCATATAGTGCAATGTAAGCATTTACCTCTTCTTCGGCGTCTAGATACTCTATACAGCCTTCTTTTACAAGATCATCAAAGTTGATATCCTTGTTCTTCAGTTTCTGTATATGTTCTTCAGTTACCTTTGAAACTCCATTTTCCACAACTACCATAGGCCTTCTTGCTCTGCCCATATCGGAGTTTATAATTACTTCCCTAGTGTTATCGTTAAGAGCTATGTTTACCTGCCTGGATATGAACCCCTGCTGTCTCATCTTGCGGACATCATTTACGAGTTCTGTAGGGTTATCATGGATCCCAACAAGCTCTCCGTTTATGAATACTTTTGCTTTAGTCATCTGGCATCGATCCCTTAATCACCAAAATTTGATCCGACATAGTCAGCATCTGAATAATCGTAGAATTCATCATCTTTGAATTTACTGTCGATTTCCGGAGTTTCTTCAAACTCTTCAATTATCTCTTCTCCGAACTCGTCGAGTAGGATTTCCTTTATTCTAGCTGGGATTTCCGGCACCTTTACAACCACGCGTTCGACGTTCAGATCATAGAGTATTTTCTTTACGCCTTCTGTTTCTTCGATACCTGTCGATAATTCAACCATCTCAGCAAAGTTCTTCACTAAACCACAATTCGGTCCTTCGGGGGTTTCTGAAGGACAAAGCCGTCCCCATTGAGTTGCATGCAGATCTCTAGCCTCGAAATGCGGTTGTGCACGTGAAAGGGGAGAAATAACGCGACGCAGGTGAGATAAAGTAGAGATATAGTCGTTCCTATCTAGAAGTTGAGACACACCTGTTCTCCCTCCAACCCAGTTCCCGGTTGCTAATGGATGTTGCAGGCGATCAGTCAGGACATCTGCTCTGACTATTGTGGCGACATTTAGTTCTCTGTTCCGCATATTTGCGCGCTCAAGCTGGTATTTGATATCTCTTGCTAGCCTATTGAAAGATACTCTAAAGAGGTCTTCCATCAAGTCACCTGCAAGTTTGAGCCTTTTATTTGCATAGTGGTCTTTGTCGTCTTCCAAACGCTTACCAAGGGCCAGTTCAAAACAAGATTCAGCCATCCTTGCTAAGAAGTGAGCTTTTGAAACCCTATCAATTATATCATTCCCGAGATGTGGGAAAAGATACCTATCAATTACATAGTTTGCTCTTTTTATCTGGTATTCCTTGGCCTGCCCTGCAGCAACCCTTGCCCCTATCTTTTCGATTGCTTCTTCCTGAGTCTCGACCTCAGCTTCTTCAAGGTTCTCTAGCATGAATTTGATAATTTCTGGATCGCTTGAAACTGCGTTTACTATATCCTCATCAGTTACAATCCCAAGAGCTCTCATGAGGGTAATAAAAAATACTCTTCCTGAAATCGAAGGGAAGGAAACCTCGAGCAGGGACTTTCTCCCTCTTTCTACAACTACTAACGCTCTATACCCACGTTTTTGGGAAAAAACTTTTGCAACCTCTATAGCATCACCATATCTTTCGCCATACTCTACAAGAATTTTGTTAGGCGCAAGGTCTTCAAGAGTCATGATCACTCTCTCGGTGCCTCCGACAATGAAATACCCCCCAGGATCAAGGGGATCTTCCCCATAACGTACTTTTTCAGTCTCACTAAGTCCCAGGAGATTGCAGACCTTGGACTTAACCATGATTGGAAGCTGCCCGATCTTTGCCTCCATTACCTCGGACTCCATTCCATCTTTAACCACACTCATTTCTAGATAGAGAGGGCCTGAGTATGATAGATTTCGGAGTCTTCCTTCATTTGGATAAAGCTTTTCGATTGCTCCGTCTGCTTCCTTCACCACCGGATGTTCTACTCTGATCTTACCTAGTTTGAGATACGTATCCTCAATGTCAGTTTCTATTATTTTCTGTTCGTCTATAATCTTTTGCAACCCATAATCTATAAATTTATTAAAAGAATCGATATGGTGCTGCACTATTTTGTCCCGTGTAAAATAAGCCTGCGACAGTATACTGCTTCCTAACGCGATGATAGCACCCTCTTTGCTTTATTAAAATGAAAATTGATCAGATATGATCTTCAGATGTCTGAAGCGTTGAATATTTCCTTGCGATGGTGCATGGAATTCAAAAAAAACTTATTCGTAAAAAATTTTGATCTCGAATGAGGTTATGTTTTCATCCGCTTTATTCGATCACAAATCTATAATATTCTGCCTCCCCTGCAGTTTGACTTTTTCTTGTGATTTTAATTACATCTCCGACTGTAGCTCCTATTTCTTTACAAACAGGGTCATGCACTTTTATTTTCGGAAGTTGTTCTTTTTCAACAAAAAAATTGCTTAAAACAGATTTTAACTCACCCTCAGACATGATTTCATGTTTTGGTACCGACTCATGGTTGAGTAGGGTAAATTTTGTCAAATCCTTCCCTCCAAAATAAAGTATCCCAAAAGACTTCCCGGGAATGAAATGATTTTTCCATCGGGTACAATTAATGATAATGACGGGCCCGTAGGGATTTGAACCCTAGGCCGTCTGGTTAAAAGCCAGACGCTCTGCCGGACTGAGCTACGGGCCCAGCTGTTATCTTAGGTTCTTTTTGCACCTCATAGGTTCATTTTCCACGCCGTCCTACTGCATTAGGAAGCACCTCTTACATCGATGCATCCCTCTAATCACAACTATTGCATAAATAGTTTGTGATGAGCGCACTCTTATTCTTGGATTTTTTTGCGAATATTCAATAATTTATATATTGAATAATAAATTTATTCAAAAATGATTACGAACATCCAATAAAAATTTATGTAGTATAAATATTATTCTAAATAAATAAGTTAAATTGAGTTAAAATAAGTTAGAATACGAAGGGATATATCCCTTTTCAGCCTCGCAAGTTCAGATAACTAAAAAAGATATTGATGAGCTTACACATTCTTCCCACACTGAAGAAGTCGAAATTTTGCTTTGATCCCTGAAAGTAATTTTTTTGTCTTATTTTAACGTACTGATTAACTATCTATCACTGACGTAACAGCTATGGTTATCCCTGATAAATCAGATCAGATAATCCGTATGGGTGGCTGACATACATCCTTAAGACTCTAACATATACTAATATATTCGATTTTTCTAGCGCAGTTCAAATCGGCGTTAAGTTCAAAACCACAAGCCTTACACAGGAATTTCAATCCATTCTATTATTTTAAGAGATATGATTATACCTGCAACAAACCTTGAGAATATAGTTATATACACAAACTAAATTTGTTTTGAATATTATAACTACTTGAGACTTCAAACCGAGGTTTCCTCGAAGATGAGCATCTGAAACCATAGGTAGTAATTTTATAGCTGGAATGATTTTTCCATTATCAGAAACCACACTAGAAACGTAGTCCATCCCATTTGCATATCTTTTTTATAGTCTCTATGAATCAAAACCTGCACCTATTAGTTTCATTTGTATTGTTTAAATAGATTCCATTATAAGTTTACTCATGAAAGCAAATTTATAACTTTCGTTTGGATATTGTACTAAAACAGAGATTTTATACGATTCGCATTCCTTCCACATCTAGAAAGTCTGGATCCTGTCTCCCATCCTCGAATATACATTCCTGAATATATATAATTTTGAAGTCTTTAAAATATTATGATAAACATCTGATTTTCGCGAATTATATATATACTACTAGATGAGTATCTGACGAAGTTTAGGAGTTTATCGAAATCGTCTTATTACTCGGACTCCGTCAATGAACACTTCTATTTATAAGCTAGATAGGAAAATCGAGATTCAATGAGGTCATCGAACAAAATCTAAAATTAATTTCAATCTAGCTAAGGGATCATAAGCCTTATGAATTGATAAACGAAAAAGTTTCTTTACAACAAGATCTGTGAGGGCAGTTTTTCTCTGGAAGCAATGCTAATTTCATCAATCCTTTTTCTCAAAGTTTATATCAAATGCATAGATGTATGGAAAAAAAATAGATGTCAAGAAAAAAGGCTAATAGACAAATTATTCTTGATAATTTGAACTTGTAGCCTTCAGCCTAAGAAATGAACGCAGAATTAAACCTCTCAAGAAAGCTTTATTTGCCAGTGGGTACTCTGGTTGACTCATGATTGTTGATTAATTTGTAGTTGACTTGCCAACTAATTCACACTCATTACTGATCAATTTACTAATTGATCACTGAGATATTGATTATTTATTCATTGGTTTGTTTATTCATATTCAACTGAAGAGGATGTACTGATTAGATGAGCACGGACATTAACAATACAGAACTGTCGGATAATGTTTCACAGTCTGATAATACTGTTATATCAGATAAAAATATTTTTGACAACTCAAAAATTGCAAAATTGAATTATATAAGAACCAAGGGACTCAATCCTTATCCTTATAAGTTTGAAAAGAGTGAGGATATCTGTGACATACTAAAAAAATTTGAAAATTATGAAAAGAATGAAAGTTTAGCTGTCAGAACTGCAGGAAGACTGTATAATATCCGCAAGCATGGTAAAATGATATTTGCCGATCTTGGAGATCAAGATGGCAGGATTCAGATTCTTTTCAGGAAAGGGAACCTTCCAGATGAGGATTTCGAAATTTTTAAAAACCTTGTGGATTCGGGAGATATCATAGGAATTCAGGGCAAACTTTTCAGGACTAAAAGAGGTGAAAACTCTGTCAGCGTGTTTAAATTCTCCCTACTTTCAAAATCTCTTTGTGCAATTCCTGAAAAATTCCATGGCTTAAAAGATGTCGAGACAAGGTACAGGAAAAGATACCTTGACCTGATATTTAATGTTGAAAAAAGAAACATTTTCGTCATGAGGAGTAAACTCATATCTGAGATCAGAAGATTCCTCATAGAAAAAGGGTTTCTGGAATTTGAAACCCCTGTGCTCCAGACCGTTTATGGAGGTGCAAATGCAAGGCCTTTCATGACTTACCATAACTTTCTTGGCCAAAATTTATTCCTAAGGATTGCTCCTGAACTCTATCTCAAGAGGCTTATTGTTGGAGGATACGAGAAAGTTTTTGAAATATGTAAAAATTTCAGGAACGAAGATATCGACACAACTCACAATCCTGAATTCACGATGATAGAGATCTACGAAGCTTATAGCGATTACAATGACATGATGGATATAACCGAAAGCCTGATATCTGAACTTGTGTTGAACCTGAATGGGAGCTACGAAATCAAAATGGGGGAAAAAACGATTAATCTATGCCCTCCCTGGAAACGGATTTCCATGGAAGAAGCCTTGAAAGAATATTCTGAGCTTGATATCTTTGCCCACTCGCTCGAAGAACTTAAAAAAATCACGTTCGAAAACAGGATAGAAGGTCATGAAAAAGCAAAAACCTATGGAGAGTTCCTTTCCCTTCTCTTTGAAGGCCTGGTAGAAGATAAGTTAATAAATCCGACTTTCATATATGATTTCCCGATGGAAAACTCTCCTCTCGCCAAAAAACACAGGGAAAAAACAGGTTTTGTCGAGAGATTTGAACTCTTCATAAATGGCTGGGAAATGGCAAATGGCTATTCAGAATTAAATGACCCTCTTGAGCAAGAGCTGAGGTTCGAAGAACAAGATCAGAAAAGGAAGCTAGGAGACATGGAAGCCCAGACAATAGATTACGACTTCATAAATGCCCTTGGATACGGCTTGCCCCCGACCGGAGGTATTGGACTCGGAATCGATCGACTTACCATGATCCTTGCAGGTCTTGAATCCATTAAGGAAGTAATTCTCTTCCCTCAGATGAAAAAGGAAGATTGAATTGCGATTTAGATTTTAGAAAGCTAATTCCCGTCATTAAAATGTTGGGATACGGCCGTCAACTTCTGCATCATTCTTTTTCTTAATGAATAGTTTAACTTCATATTTATCAACTAGTTTTCTTCCAGCATATAAATACCCATTTGATTGTATTTTTGGTTCCGTTGCAAAAAAAACATGAGATCGATACTCTGAAATAAATCGGAATTTAAGAGTATACAATATGCCATTAAATGCCTTTAAATGGAAACACTCTGTAGACGAGATCATTCTGCAAACAGTAAGATGGTACTTAAAATATCCATTGAGATATAGAAATTTAAAGGAAATGATGGCAGAAAGATGAATAAAAGTTGATCACACTACTATAATGAAACGGGTACATCAATATTCACCTTAAATAGAAAAGAAGATAGAAGGCATTTAAAATCAATGAATGATTCATGAAGAGTTGATTAAACCTATATGAAAGTAAAAGATAAATAGAAATATCTTTACCGAGCAATGACTCAGATGAAGATATAATTGATTTCATGTTAAGATCAAAACGAGATAGAAAAGCAGCAAAGAGATTCTTTAAAAAAGCTTTGAGTTCTAATCATAACCAAATTTCAAGAGTAATAACAGTCAATAAGAATCCAGCTTATCCACCTGCTATGGATGGACTGAAAAATGAGAAAAACTTTTCTAAAAATATTTAAATTAGACAAGTCAAGTATTTGAATAACATTGTAGGATAAGATCACAGGTCTATAAAGCAGATAATTATTCCAATGCTAGGCTTTCGGTCTTTTCGCTCTGCATGTAAGACTTTAAAAGGAATTGAAGCTATGAATATGATTAAAAAAGGCAAGTCAATAATCTAAATTGCTCCGTTCTTAATGAAGTCAAATATATTAATCAATTGTTTGGTATTATTTCATAATGTTGGTATATTTCCCCCTTATTTTTAATATTTTTATATTCATAGATTTACATGCCTATTCTGAAGTTTTTGCAACAGAACCTCTTAATGCAGTATTAATATTCTTAGATTGAGATTATAATCTGTTCGTAAAACTGATAGATGCCCCAAATTTTAGTGAGGGAAGTAGTCATCAAGTGTACATATCTACAGAACATTGGCTCTATGAAAATTTTTCAATAATTTCATCTAAAGTCAGAAGCTCCTGTTCCCCGGAGATCATGTCTTTGAGAGTAAGCTTCCCTGCTCCAAGTTCGTTTTCCCCGACTATGATCACGTAATCGGCATTGATGATATTTGCGAAAGAGAGTTGGGTTTTGAAATTGCGTTCCATTAGATCTACACGGACTGGCAGATACTTCCTTAATTCAGTTGCAAGTTTTATGGCTTCGAGGTGGGTTTTGGGCTTTGATATAAGCACAACTTTTTTAGGTGCGGGATTTACTAAAGTACATATCTCTATTATTCTGTCAAAGCCTATTCCGAAACCTGTTGAAGGAACATCCCCACCTCCAAAAAGCTGAATGAGCTGGTAAGAACCTCCTCCACATATTTGTTTTTGGGCACCAAGCCCATCTGCATATACCTCAAATACCATACCCGTATAGTAATCAAGTCCTCGTGCAATTCCGAAGTCAAGAAAGTAATCAACCCCATACGCATCTAGAAGTTTAAGGGTTTTCTCAAAGGCCACAAGCTCAGGGATATTCCCAACTATTTCCTTCACCTGAGGTATAATATATCTACCTTCAAGCTTAATCAGCTTGAAAAGGTTGAATTTTAATTGGTCTTCTAATTCAATCTCTTCAATTAGGCCTTCAAGACCTGCATATTCTTTCTTGTCGATAAGCCGCATGACCTTGCTTACTATTTCTGGCTCCAGTCCTCTTAAAAGCGTGCGTATCACTGCAAGGTTCCCAATTTTCATGTAGCAGCTGACTCCAACTGCTTTTAAGAGGGCGTCGGCAAGAGCAATGACCTCTGCATCAGCATCTGGTTTTTCGCTTCCAATAAGTTCAACTCCGAACTGCCAGAACTCTCTAAAACGACTTTTTTGGGGCCTCTCATAGCGGAAGCAGTTCTCAAAATAAAATAAATTCAAAGGTTTCGGAAATGATTGAAGTTCGTTTACGTACAGGCGCATGACAGGAGCGGTCAGTTCCGGCCTTAGGGTCATTGCTCTTCCCCCCTTGTCCATGAAGTTATAAAGTTCTTTTTCAATTCCTTCTCCGGACTTAAGGGTAAAAAGATCAAGAGATTCAAACGTGGGTGTAATAATTTCACTGTATCCCCAGTTGCAGGCAATATTTCGCATAATATTTTCCACGTATCTTCTCCGAACAGTATCTTCAGGTAAAAAATCCCGAGTTCCTCTTGGTCTATTGACTGTCATCTTTAAATGCACCCTTATTTTCCGTGTCTATCGAATTAAAGGATTGTCTAGGTATAAACCATTGGCTCATTATATAAGCTAATATATTCCCTGAGCTGCTGTTGAAACGCAGTATTCAGGCTATTTTAGTTTTGAAGATTCTAATTAGTTTTTAAGACCCATAAGATCTCTGTAATACAGCTTTGTTTAAAAATATATATCCAAATGGAAATTATGTTGGGAGAACAGATTGCCGCCTTTAAAAGAAGTGAAGAGTAATTTGTGACACTTAATTTAAATACTTCCCAATTATCAAAAATACTCTGTTGTTCTTCAACTTTTCAGCTGATACTAGTTCAAAACATGATATTTTATTTTTTTGATAGATATACCTTGAATGGTTATAAACATTTATGGAGTTTAGAGCGCAGAAGGGGCAAAAAATTCGGTTTATTTAGCGCTGGGATAAATTACAGCCTCGGCTTTTAGCGAAGTATACATATTTACAAAGCATTGTGTTAACGCAATGCTAAATTTGACGAACAATCTTAGATCAGGTAAAAATCAATTTAAAGTCATAAGAACGCTTAGCAGAACCTCACAAAATGGATCTAATCTAGGGTTGTCTAATGCGAGAAAGTACTTTTTCCAGAACAATTCTTTTTTGAAATATCCTTCAAATTCTCATCTTTGCAAAGATAATTAAAACTACAAGTTAACGCATGCTGCAATGGGTCAGCAATCTCTAAAATACATTGAGAGAAGCATGAGAAGTTGGTTTTGATTCTTGGAACTGTATAAAAACTGGCAATTGGATAAACCAGATATACTTCATTACCTTAACAAAGAAAAGTATTTTAGGATATCGTTTCCAAAAAATACTTTCTCTATTAAAACTGGAAACGTTAGATTAGGAATTTCAAAGGAGTTCATAAAAAAGTTTCAAATGCAAAGAAACTTTTAACCTTTAAGATTTCAAATATTCTTAAAATCCGAAAAATCTTACATCCAAAAGATACCTCTCCTTCCGATGTACGATGGAAAATATTTCAAAATTAGATATAGTTATCAAGAAAAAAAGAAACACTAGACCTTGCATTATTCTATATGCCTTAACATGAACTTTAGGATTTCTAATTTTGTTACGTTTGTTGATACCGATGGAACCGCTTCAATCATCGATGGCAATTATATAATATATCTCAACCAATGGTATAAACAAGGAAAATGCTAGATTGCAGAGTATCCATTGTTTTTAAAAATTTTAATGAGTTATCCCCCGGCAAATAAAAATATCAACCAGACTGTCCACTAAAATTACTGAATCTGAACCAGCAAATAACTATCTAGTTAAACAATGACTAAAAAATAATATAGGCAATGTTCTAATTGGAGAATTAACCGGAATTAAACAGAAATCAATTAAAACAGACGTAATAACCAAAACTTTGTACGGATCCCATTTGGTACATTCAGAGGTAAATTGATAAGCAAATGTATTTTCTAATGTATTAAATACCACTTACAAATGAAACATATACAGGTCAAGTGAGTTCCCTTGCACTATGGATCCGATTAAAAAACCTGAATAGGTAGATCACGAAAAATTAAGAGGGGATTGTACAAAAGTTATGTAGGTAAGTTAATAAATGATGATATCAATGGAACAATTAATATACTCCGAATAATAGTTGATGATTCGATTTTAGAACTGATAAATGACAGAAGTCCCGTCAACAGACCAAATAGACTTGAATTAGCCTTTTAGTCCACTGAATTAAATTGCGAACTCTGAAGAGCCATCAAGCCTACAGCTTTAGCGTACTGTAGTTGATTTCATCATCATCAAGAGGTTATTTGGGTCAGCCAAGATTCGAGCCAATCAGAGGTTTATTATAAGCATCATGGTATTCCTTCAAGATCCGTTGATCTTGGTGAACTGAGATTCAAAGATCTCAGCTATAGTGAGGTATTTGCGTCGTTCTTTTTGTGAACGATGATTCACCTGCTCTTTCTAGCACTGTGATTCGCAACATAAAATTAATTCAACCTAATATATTTAATGAGAACTCATCTCAGGATAAAATATTTGAGGCTCATATTTTTTTTACATTTATATTGATTGAAACTTCTGCGATATCAGCACTATATTCGGCTACCCTACGCAGGCTCTCCAGGATCATGCTAATTTCAACATTATCCGGACTTTCACATTCCTGTGCCTCCAGGGAAACTCCTAGTTGAGAAATATTTTTTGCTTCCACAACGATTCTGTTTATAATCTGAAGATCTTCCTCTGTCAATGAATTTATTGAGCTATCGAAAACCTTTCGAGAGAGTTCAGCCATTTTAAAGATAGGATCATTAACATTTCTTCCTGCACCCATTTTTAAGATGTTTTTAGCTATCTTGACAGCATGATCTCCTATACGCTCAATACACTTTGTAATGAGCCTGTATCCCAGACAATCTCGTGGATGTTGGATTCCGATGTTTTCAGAGAGTTCAATATCTTCAATTGCAGCTTTGAGTTGGCGAACAGCAAGAAGATAAAAGCGATCCACATCGTCATCTCTCTGGATTACATCTTCGGCAATTTCCAAATTATGACCCTGAAGGGCGGTCATAGAATCTTCGAGCATGGAGATTACAAGGCCATGCATGTTTTTGATTACTCGGTTAAGAGGAAGGTCATTGTAATTGAGCAAGCATTGGAAAACCAGTTCATTTCTGGATTCTTCTACAAGTTCAAGACCTATCAATTTTTGACGCACCGCATCCTTGATAAACTTGCGGTCATAAGCATTAAAACCTTTTTTGGTAGTCAACCTAATAGAATCATAACCTGTAAGATAATGAGATATAAGAATCCGAAGGTTGTTTTCCGCACTATCGGAGTGAATATATTCAATCGTAGACTTGCAGTAATCCCTTGAAGTTTTACTGTAAGATACTAGCAGGGTTTTATTAGGCATGGAGGCAAGAGTAAGCGTGTCTCCGGCTTCAAGACCTATTTCTCGCACCCATTTTATGGGGAGAGACACAATATATGTAGAATTTCCAGTAAACTGAACTTTTCGTTTATCCTTCATAATAAATAATCCCCTTCAAAGATTCTAATCAATTTGGCATAATCTATAGAAACAATTGAGATATATAAAAATATCCTAAAAAATGAGATGTTAAGATGTTAAAATGATAAATAAACCAAATGATCTTATCTAGGTGTAAATGTATATGGTTAATAACTGGATCATAGAGAACGTAGAGTCAGCTCATTTATATTCAGCTGCTGCATTTTTACAGTATACATTTAATTAAGAATGAATTGTTATTTTTTATTACGGGATATTCCCCAGCTTTCAAATATTTTATTATCATTGTCGCAAATTTGTCAGCTTTCAGTTAAAAAGCTGAAAAAAGATGCTTTAGCATATCAGTTTTCCTGAAATATCTTTAATCTGTTAAATTTAATATCGAAAATTTGAAAAAATGAAACTCAAATGACAGAAAATTTTTGGATCAGAATAATTATTTCTTTAATTTATATCAAGTATGAATATTCCTTTGAATACCAATATTAAACTATCAAATTAAGGTTTTTAAGGGTTCTAAACGCCAACAATATTCTTTTTATGCTAAATATCAATCTTTATGCTAAATACCTGTATTACGATTGGGAAATCATTGAACATGGTATTTGAAGTTATACGTGAGACTCAGTAACCTATTACATATTAAAAATGAAGCAAGAAAACACATCAAAGGAGGAAAGGAGGAAAGTAGGAAGCCTCACAATTGTACAATTATTTATTTTGAAAAATATTTTTTACACTCTAACAGATAAATCCCAATGGATCTAGATCAGGTGAATAAAGTGATAGAAATACAAACATTCATCCAATCAATCTGCTTTCTTGACCATAATCTTCACATGATGTATTTTGGAGTCATTATTCATTGAAAGTTGAGTTAATTTTTAATCTAGTTTTATATCTAGAAAATAGCTGATATTTTTGTGTGCATTTGTGAAAATAGGTTATAAATACAATACAATTGAACATTTATATTAACCGTAATTTTTTGCTTTTTATTTATAAAAAAGGTTTTGATAAAGTTCCGAGTTTCCCTAATCATTTATGTATAATTTATACGCATATTACGAAATTGAGGAATTTATCTAAATACTGTATAGCTAATTTTAGATAAGCTCCTTCGATCCCACATACAAGTGTTCCGGAACCAAAAGAGGCATCAGAATGTGTACTCGCGTCATGAGCATCCCCTACTAGTGTTTCATTGACTGCCAATTCAATGCCTTTCGTAAATGGTTCATTCAGCACAACATTCGCAGAGATGTGTTACCAGAGCCTGACAAAAACAAATTTCCATTTTGGACATCTACTATTGAATTATTGCTTCCCTCTTTGTAAGCTGTCCAATTTGATTTATTCCAGCGGCTGGAGCTAAAGTTATCGTATGTCTACAGGACTGTATCCCCGTTGGGGGAATATCCAGGTGTACTATACACATTGAAATTTTGTGTGCTATCATTCATGTTGGCTCTGAGCCACAAATTATGCTGTGGAGTTAGGTAATAAAGCTGTGCAACAGATTTCAAGGCAATGATTACTTTAAATACAGTCGCAGACAATAAAACATGCGGGTTAATAAAAAAAAAATTATATTTAATGGCCGTGGGATCTAACTTATTATTATTATTATTATTATTATTATTATTATTATTATTATTATTATTATTATAACTTATTGATATTTATTGACTTACTATTAGAAAATCTGTACAGCACATTATTTATATATTGTCAATAATATTCTAAATAATCAACCATTTATTTCAGAAAGAAGCGACCTATATATTCAATTTTATTCCAGCTGTTGAATTACATTATAGAGTCCTATAATTTATCGGAAAATATTCCTTTTTTTACCTCTCTGAAAACATAAGAAGATTCCTCAAGTTCAAAAATATTTTCTGCACTTCTCCCTCTTTTCTGCCTAATATACTGGATTTCCCCTAAATTTTGCAGAAATTTCTCATAAACTTCCATAAACCGCTCAAATTCAAGATCCTTAAGTTCGATTAACCCTTCTCTGCAAGCAAGCCAGTCAAAAACCTGAAGAAGAATTATTTTCCTCACCCTTTTTAGGTTCTCATTTTCAGGCAGTTTTTCAAAATATAAGGTTTTTTTCAGCTCTGGTGACCACGCTGCAAATAGTCTTCCAAAATTGAGGACTTGTACAGGAATTTTCACTCCCGGCTCAGGTTTTGGATAAAAATATATATTTCGGAGAAGATCCTCCTCACGCAGACTAATCACCTACCCATTTGCTCGAATTTGGAATATTTTGTATGAACTTTCTTTATGCGAAAACCCATATAGAGTCCAACCAAAAGTCCGCTAAGATGAGCTGTATGAGCTATCATATCCGATGAATTAGCCATATAAAAATCAAACAGAGCAAAAACCAAGAGGGCATATTTAAGACTCATTGGAATAAAATAGACATAAACCCTTAAATTCGGCTCAAGGATTGTGAGAGCTGCAAAGATGCCATATATCGCTCCACTTGCGCCAATCATCGAGCCTGGAGATACATTAAAAATGGGCTGGCTTAAGAAACTGTACCCTATTGCGGATAGGATCCCTGAAGCAAAAAAAATACCCAAAAACTGCCTTTTTCCAATAATTCTCTCAAGTGTAGTTCCTAAGAAGAATAGAACGAACATATTGAAAAAAAGGTGCCCTAAACCGTTATGCAAAAAGATGTATGTGACAAGTGTCCAAGGTCTAGTCACAATTGAACTAGGATCAAATTCAAAAGTACTTAAATAGGAAGATCCTATGATAAGTTCTAAAAAGAAAGAAAGTGTGCAGAGAGTAATGATTGCTATTGATGGACTTCTCAAAATATTCTGAATTTTGTCACTTTCCCCATCACTCGGTAGATAAGATGTGTTCATATCAAACATATTTTCCATTTACTCTTTATTTGGTATAGTATAAAACTACATGGATGTAAATTACATGGATATTTAAGCAATTAGAGCACTTGCTGACAAACCAAGTTAATAATAATATCAATAACAAAGTAATATGAGGATTCCGATTTACTCTTAAAATCAAAGAATAATGAACCAGAAAAATCAAAAATCAGGCAATTTTGAGCTCTGACAAAGCAATGACAATAACCAACTTTACTAATACTCACTGAGTATATTTTGGTTTATTGATTGTATTTAGCTGTTGGCTATTAATTGTGTTTTTGAGCTTAGAATCAGTTATTAACCTACAGTTTCTATTGCTTCAAAATATATATGATTAAACTGAGTTTTATTAAGATGGATAGTTACGAATGATAACCAAAAAAAATAAAATTAAATACAGGATTAGCAAGCAAGATTTTGAGAGGATTCCCACAAAGAATAAAATCAAGGATGAATTTGAATTTTATATATATATATAATGATACAAATTCAACAAATATAATATACTTATTCAACAATAATATAAATTTATTATCCCCCTATTTTTGGGTCCTAAAGACCCTTCGTGTTAAATCTTTAACGCACAAACAGAGGATCCCCTATATTTCAAAGTTTTTTGAAAATCCTCTAAGCATAACTACGAGGTAGAAAATGAGTAAAAATATATGTTTCATCGACGGGTTGGAAGGCATTCTAAAATACAGGGAAATAGATATCAACCAACTGGTTAAGCTGACCTATGATTCTGTTTCCTATCTGCTTATCCAGGGAGAACTACCAGGAACTCAAGAACTTGCCGTTTACTCAGCCCATCTGCATGGGGAGCGTGAAATCAACAGGGAAATAATTAACATTATCAACATGTATAACTTCAATATCGACGCTATAGAAACTCTGCGTACGATTGTTTCATTCATGGCACAATTCGATCCTGATATATACGACAGCACTCCTGAAGGAAACATGAGAAAAGCCATACGATTAATCGCCAAGATTCCAACCATCATTGCTGCGTATTACAGAGTGGCAAATGGAAAGGAACCTATACCTCCTGATATATCCCTCTCCCACGGAGCCAACTTCCTATACATGATAAGAGGAAGCAAGCCAAGTAAATTAGAAGCTGAGGTAATGGAAAAAGACTTTATTCTCAGTGCCGAACATGAGCTAAATGCTTCAACGTTCTCATCAAGAGTCACAGCTTCCACACTTGCAGATTTGTACTCAGTTGTTGTTTCCGGGCTATGTGCCCTCAAAGGCCCCTTGCATGGAGGAGCGAGGACAGAAGTTATGAATATGATAGAAGAAAATCGCCTGCCCAGAAAATGCAGAAAAAATTGTTCTCGAAAAAATTTCAAAAAATGAGAAAATAATGGGTTTTGGCCACAGAGTATACAAAACTTATGATCCAAGAGGTACGGTATTCAAGCAACTTTCCAAGCAGCTAGCAGAAACAAAAGGAAATATGCATTGGTATGAAACAGCCGAAGCAATTGAAATAACCGTTATTCGCGAGATTGTGGAAAAAAAAGGGAAGCCAATATATCCAAATGTGGACTTCTACTCAGGAGTTATCTATAGATATATGGACATTCCCCCACAACTTGCAACATCAATCTTTGCAATTGGCAGAGTCTCAGGTTGGATCGCCCACTGTTTCGACCAGTATGAGAAGAGAAGGATCATAAGGCCCAGAGCTTTCATGCTTGATGAATGCTAAGATTTCAAAAAGTTAAGTTTTCCCTGAAATTCAATAATACAGGAAGAAAAATAAAATAAACTATAACTCATTATCAAACAGAACTTTATATAAAATATGACCTTAAGATAAAATTGGATTCGCAGGCATAATATCTCTTTTTCATCCTGTTCTATTTGATAAATGATAGTTAGTAAGCATAAAGAAATTTGTTTTTGATGAGCCGATAATCTTTTTATCATCTAACAACTTTTTGATATTCAGATATTCATGAGTTTTAGATCTTTTATCAACCAATTGAAAGAAAGCGGAAAATTGGTAGAAATTCCACAACCCATTTCTCCAAAATTCGAAGCTTCAAGAATTGCGAAAACTACCTCATCCCCGGTTTTTTTTCATAATATCTCAGGGTCAAAGGTTATAATGAATCTTCTAGGATCAAGAGAGGAACTGGCTTCCATGCTAGGAGTTCCAAAAAAAGAGATTATAAAGAAACTTTCTGAAGTTTGCCCTGAAGGCACAGTCAAATTAGTATCAGAGTCTCCTACCCTGGAAGTTGTGGAAGATCAGGTTGATCTGACGAAACTACCGATTCTTACCCATTTTGAAAAAGACGGGGCACCTTATATAACTGCAGGCATTATAGTCTCAGAATACGGGAGCATCATGAATGCCTCAATTCACCGTCTTATGCTTGTAGGAAAAGATAAACTTGCAGTCCGTTTGGTTTCCCCAAGACATACATATCTCCTGCATAAAAAAGCCGCCGAAAAAGGCGAACATCTACCTATTGCAATCGTTCTTGGGTGCGACCCAAAGATCATTTATGCTACATCGACAAGAGTTCCTGTGGGAAAAGAATTTGAATATGCATCCGCCTTGCGAGGAGCACCTGTTGAGCTTTTTGAATGCTCAAACAGAATAAAGGTCCCTCATGCTGAGATTGTGCTTGAGGGATATATCAGTTCTGTGGAAAAAATTGATGAAGGGCCCTTTGTGGATATTACCGGAACCTACGACGTGGTAAGAAAAGAACCTGTAGCAAATATCACCAGAATTATTCACAGAAAAGACCCGATTTACCACGGGATTCTACCAGCTAGCCCCGAACACCACCTGATGATGGGCGTGCCTTACGAACCCAGGATTTACAAAGCTGTAGGAGAAGTCACAAATGTTAGAAATGTAGTTTTAACGGAGGGAGGCTGCTGCTACCTCCATGCAATTATCCAAATAGAAAAACAGACCGAAGGAGACGGAAAAAATGCTATTATGGCAGCTTTTGCCGCCCATACGAGCCTTAAGCATTTAGTGGTTGTGGACGATGATATAAACATCTTTGACCCTAAAGATGTTGATTTTGCAATCGCTACACGGGTAAAAGGAGATCTAGATATCCTGATTATTCCAAATGTTCACGGCAGTTCCTTAGACCCAAGGGGAGCTCCTGACGGAACCACCACAAAGGTTGGAATCGACGCTACAAAGGTCCTGAAAGAAAAAGAAAAATTTGAAAGAGCGGTAATCCCGGAAGAACAAATAAAAGACACCTAATCAGAGCCTCTATAATATTACTGTAGAGAGGGAAGAAGTCTGTCAAGTATTATTAATATAGAATGAGTTTTCATGTACCTCACACAAGAAGAAGAGCAGATCCTGAATGGAGAAGCTGGGAATACTCTAAGGCAGGCCATTGAGATCCTAGTGACCCTGGGAGATATTTACGGTGCCGAAAGGCTTATTCCTATAAAAAGTGCCCAGATAGCAGGCGTCTCCTATAAAACTATAGGCGATGCAGGTCTTGAATGGATTTCAGGTCTACAGAGTAGAGTTAAGGTTCCTGCGATTCTGAATCCTGCGGGAATGGATCTCAAAGATTGGAAAAAACTCAGGATTTCACCTGATTTTGCGGAAAAGCAAAAATCAATTGTTCAGGCCTATGAAAAGTTAGGGATCAGCTGCGAATGCACATGCACACCATATACTCTTGAGGGCTTTGAAGTTTGTTATGGTGATAATCTGGCATGGAGTGAGTCATCAGCTGTCTCCTATGTAAATTCTGTGATTGGAGCTCGGACAAATCGAGAAGGGGGACCTTCGGCTCTTTCTGCGGCCCTTATAGGGAAAACTGCAAATTACGGATTCCACCTGGATAAAAATCGCGTACCTAAAGTCTCAGTTAATGTAGGATGTCCGTTACAGGAATCGGATTATGGAGCACTTGGCTACGTGGCTGGCAAACTTATAAAGAACAGAGTGCCAGTTTTTTATCTCAGATGTGCTCCAAAAGCAGACGAATTAAAAACTCTTGGAGCTGCAATGGCAGCCTCAGGATCAGTTGCCCTTTACCATGTAGATGGGGTTACTCCTGAGATCTGCAGATTGAACTTTGAGGAACCAGAGGAAAAAATTACTATCGAAAGAGACCAGCTAGACGAAATTTATGAAAGTCGGAGAAAAGACTGCATCGAGCCTGACTTGATCGCTATTGGATGTCCTCATTGCTCTGCAGCCGAACTTAGAAGGGTAACCGACCTTCTAGTTGGAAAAACAGTTTCAAAAGAGTTATGGATTTTCACCTCGAGGGAAATTGCAAAACGCTATCCTGACTACATTCGGATCATTGAAAAAAGTGGAGCGAAAGTTGTCTGTGATACTTGCATGGTGGTCTCGCCAGCTACTAACAGTTACTCCTGCGTTATGGTTAATTCAGGAAAAGCATTTTTTTATATACCAGGAATGTGCAGTGCTGAAGCAGTATACGGCCGTGTGGAAGATTGCATCGATGAGGCACTCGGCAGGACTGAGACAAAGGCAGGTGAGTCCCATTAAATTGAAAGGCAGGAGAATTTCCAGAGGGTGCGCAAAAGGAGAAGCGCTGCTTTCCACAGATCCAATTTCCTTCCTTGGCAGTGTAGACCCAAAAACTGGGGTTGTATCTGAAGAAAATCATGCTATTGTAGGGAAATCAATCAAAAATAAAATTCTTATTTTTCCCTACGGAAAAGGCTCGACAGTTGGCTCGTATGTGATGTATCAACTTAAAAAAAATGGTGTTGCACCTGCAGCTATTATAAATCTGGAAACTGAACCCATAGTAGCTGTCGGTGCCATTATTTCCGAAATCCCACTCATTGATATGCTCGAAAAAAATCCTTACAAAATTTTAAAGGATGGAGACCTTGTTTTGGTGAATGGAAGCGAGGGCTATATAGAAGTTATCGGACAGGAAGTCAATGAGATCAAAAAATAATAAGTAAAATAGAAAATGATACATTAAAGAGAATTTATACAAACTACAATTTTTGGCTGGTTGATTATAAAGCCTATATAAGCAATTTATTGAAATTTGAGATTTATCAAAATTTGCGAAATTTTAAATTGAAAATGCATAAACTTGCAAATGAAACATCAAGCTGCAGAAACATGAACTTCGAAGTGAGCCAGGAAAGAAAAATATCATGAAAATAGTGATAAGAAATTAAATGCTGAAAAATCGATTTCACACTTATATCCTTCCATAATCAGAGTATTTAAAGTGTATGAGATCCAAAAATATGGCGAAGTCCCCTACTTATATGAAATTCCAAAAATAGATTATGAAAACATTGAAAGAGAACTCTGGGCACAGTTCCACCATTCTGGGTTTCAGTGTAATAAAATATGAACTTGGAGAATATTTTCTGCTCTTTGTCCCTCAAGAAATGACAACGGAAAATATCTGGATAATCCTTGTCCTTTTCATAGTGACTTTTTTACAACCACGGTTTGTGGAGCTTGGTTGTTCGGAGTGGGCCCCCTGAACAAACCTCTACAACTATTCAAATGTATTACCTTTTACTCTTGCAATAATGGCGATTCTCGGTTCCCAGAAAATGACTCATTATGTGATGGCCAAGTACTTATGGAATGAAGGTATCACTCCCCTACTTCATACCATTACCAATTTTTATTGGCACCATGGGAGCAATAATTTGTTATAAAGAAACTTTTCCTAGTAGGAAAGCCATTTTTGATATTGGAATTGCAGGACCTTTGGCAGAATTACTGCTGTCTATTGCAGTTACTTTAATAGGATTTAATCTTAAATTGCCTTCATCTAAACATTTATCGGATCTCCTAATGTTTAATATAGGCCTACCCCCTCTTTTTGTATTTATCCAGAACCTTACAGGTGCTGAAGGTTGAAACCCACATCTTGTAGCCTTTGAAAGCTGAATAAGAATGTTAATAACTCTTCTAAATCTTCTTCCTGCAGATCAGCTTGATGGAAAACATCTGATTAGAACTATGTTGAGCAAAAAAGACAGATAATATTTATGTTCTAATGCCGAGTATCCTGTTTCTTGTAGGCCTCTATGTAATTTGTTGGCTGAGGAAGGAAGGATTTATATGGATTTTCTGAGCTGTACTTCTATGGGCTTTCGCAACAATGGGTCACCCATCTCCCCTCAATAATGAAGTAAAACTAGATAGAAAACGCATCCTCATTGGAATTGTTATGTGTATCATTAGGCTCTATGCTTCACTCTGACTACTTTTAAACTCATGACATGAAGAGAACCGACATTTCTAAAAAAAGGAGCAAAAAATAATGGATGTGCACTTTCGCTACACTAAGAAAAACTCCTATAGCTTCGCGGTCCTTGCTCCTTTGGTACCAGAAGTCTTGTTCGCAGATAGGCCGCTAAAAGGTATCATGATTTACAGTTTTGCAACACGACAAGCAGTAAAGGTTTTCACGGAAGTCAAAAATACAGAAATAGATTCGATTTTCATTGCAGGAGGCCCTCACCCATCAGGAGATCCAGATGGAGTGCTTAAATACTTTGATTATGTTGTTCTCGGAGAAGGTGAAGAAACTCTTCCAGAACTTGTGAGGATTTTGCAGAAAGGGGGAGATCCAACAAAAATAAGGGGTATTGCTTATAAAGACTCCGAAACAAGCAAAATTGTCACAACCCCAAAAAGACCCTATGTAAATCTAGATAGCTACCCCTGTTTTGACCCAAAAAAACTTCATGCCCCAATTGAAATCAGTAGGGGATGCCCCTGGGGCTGTAAATACTGTCAGACCCCCAGGCTTTTTGGAAGAGAAATCAGGCACAGAAGCATTAATTCCATATTGAAAAATTCCGTGTACTATAGAGACCTTCGATTTATAGCCTCCAATGCTTTCGCTTATGGAAGTGATGGAATTCACCCCAGATTTGACGAAGTGGAAAGACTATTATCTTCCCTTCACGAAATGCCCCATAAGAAACTATTTTTTGGGACTTTTCCTTCAGAGGTACGCCCCGAATTTGTGACTGAAGAGTCGATTGAACTTGTGAGGAAATATTGCGCGAACCACAACCTTAGCTTTGGTGCCCAGTCCGGAAGCAATCGCATTCTCAAAGAGATACAGAGGGGGCATACTGTAGAAGATAGTATCTCAGCAGTAGAGTGTTGCCTGGCGTATAAAATTATTCCAACAGTTGATTTTATCTTCGGCTTCCCAACCGAAACCGAAGAGGATCAGGAAAAAAGTCTTGACATGATTCACTGGATCTGCAGAAAAGGAGGAATTGTCAGGGTACATTACCTGACACCACTCCCAGGAACACCTTATTCATCTGCAGTTCCAACAGAAGTAAGTGGCAGAGTTCGGAGTGAGCTCGGGAAACTTGCTCTTGAAGGCAAACTCACAGGGTACTGGGAAAAACACCGGAAAATGTGAAAAAAGAACCTCTACAAATAGAGCTAAAACTTATTTTGTTAATTAGAATATATGTCTTTGAAACTCTTGGTTTGAATAATTATTGTGAATTCGCGAATCGATCACAATTCGAAAAAAAGATTTAGTTTTTATTGTAAATATTCACATTTAAGTCATCTAGAGTTGTATAATTGTGGAAAATACGGAATTAGAAGAAATACTGGAAAAGCTTTTAAGTTTCTTTCTTTTATGTACTTTCTCTTGTCCAACTTTGGGGTTATGATTGGAATAAATATATGTATTTTACGAGGGCTAAATTTTTTTTAAATATTTGAGCCTTCTAGTATTATTTTAAGGCCTACAACCCAAATTTGAATGATTATAATAATTAATTGAGTTATTTATTACAAAAACTTATTTTCGCCATAATGTATTTGTACAAAAGAAAAATATTAAAGTCGAAGAAAATAAAATTAACTTTGAATCGTATTTTACATTCCGTAGATATACACAGATGTGGAATGTAAGATTCAATAAACTAGGTGAGATAATTCCATATAAATTACCTTTTTCAATCTTGTTTCCATTCTTCTGACCTATTTCAGTAATCTGAATTTAGTTTTAGGTATGCTCCCTTTTTTAATCCATATCTAACCTATTGAACATTTTCCTTTACTTCCACTACTTGACTTAATTTTCATTTTCAAGTTGTTTTCGTTGAAAATGTCTTTTTGTTAGTCTTATATTACCGATTACTCTTTCAAGAAAATTTTAATAAAATCCCAAATTTCGTCATATGCTTAAAATGGAATATTAAATGACTTTTGATAATTAGAGGCTTACATAAATCTTTCTAATTTTGATAGCATAAATTCCATTTGGAATGAAAATCATCTTTTAGTCAAAAATGATTTGATGATATTCACATATTTTATTTAGTCTCTCTCATTTGTCACCCCCCAAATCAAAAAATCTAAAAAAATAGGATAGAATGCATATTTTTTGTTCCATCTTAGCGTGGTTGCTACTTTAATTTGTATACAGAATTATTATTCTACCTTCATTATCCATATAACCGGTCTAATTATATCAAAAATTCTCTTAAAATTTAAAAAATAACTATCAAGAAAATAATTATCCATCGAAATGAAATTATAAAGAGTCGGTCGAAAATTGGTCGACCGCGATATTACTTATTCATTCCTCTTAAAGATGAAAATCTTTTTAACATGAAAATCAGAAGGTAAAATTGGGGTTAAATAGTACTATCAAATTTTCTGTTACTTTTTTCAACTTAGGATATCTACGTTTTCAGTGTATTAAGACTTCAGTGATGAAATAACTATGAATGTGAGATGCTTCGTTTTTATTTATATATTCCTTAAAATAGTTGTTATTTATAGGGTTTATTGCTATTTATCAAATATAAAATCATACTAATCGATAAAGAAAATACCATTCTTTTGGAGAAAAGATATTTATACTATAATCAAAGTAAGGAAGCACACTGAGAAAATTAAAAAATAAAGGGACCGAAACTTAAATAATGATCATTGAAAAGGAATTTAAGATCCAAAAACTAACTCGATTCCTACAAAACTTAAAATTATCCAGTTAGCTTACTGAAAAATTCATTCGAGATTTGAAGCCTTCTCTGCTCTTATGACCATATTCATACCTTCACGCATGAGTTCTTCTGCCCTCACCTGTTTTTTTGCCTCAGCAAATATTCTGAAAATCGGTTCCGTACCAGAGGGGCGAATAAGAACCCAGCCATCTTCATACCACATTTTGATTCCGTCTGTAGTATCTATGTTAAACCCAAGTTCCGAAGCTTTAAGTTTCACTCTTTCCATTGTAGCCTGCGTATTTTTAGAGGGAATTTTTGTCTTTGCGTTGAAATACTCAGGCACACTTTTAGCAAGCTCTGAAAGTCTCTTTCCACTAGACAAGATTTCAAGAATTTTGGCACAGGCCATTGCTCCATCTCTACAATACTGATGTTTGGGAAAAATGAGGCCTCCATTGCCTTCTCCTCCGAATACTGCATTTATTTCCATCATCTTTCGGGCGACATTGATTGAGCCAACAGCAGTCCAGTAGAGTTCAACTCCGGCCTCATTTGCGACATCTGACATACGCTGCGAAGAGCTAACGGGGGTTACAAGAGGCCCCCTTTCATGCTCAAGCATATATTTTGCCATCATGGCAAGCAGAACTTCATCATTTACGAAAACCCCATTTTCATCTATAAACACTATTCTATCCGCATCCCCGTCATGAGCTACTCCCATATCAGCTCCTGTTATTTTTACAAGTTCTAATAGTTCTGTTAGGGTTTCATGTGTAGGTTCTGGGTTTCGCCAAGGGAAAGTCCCGTCAGGCTGAGCTCCAAGAGTGAGCACCTGGCAGCCTAGGTCACGTAGTAAAAAAGGAAGTGTAAAAGATCCTGCTCCACAGCCTGTATCAGTAACTATCTTGAATCTGCGATTACGAATATTTTTGGCATCTACTGAACTGATAATACTTTTGGTATAGTACTCATTGACTATTGGATCCACTCTGAAGCTACCAGTTTTTTCCCACGATACGATACTAAATTTCCCTGAGTAATAAATTTTCTCGATATCTTTTTCTCCATCCCTGGAAAACTCCGAGCCATCCCCTGAAATAAATTTGATTCCATTATATTCTCTTGGATTATGGGACGCGGTAATAATGATCCCAGCATCGGCATAGTCACGAACATAATACTGGATAGAAGGAGTGGGAACAATTCCCACATCAATTACATTTAGACCCGTTGAAAGAGCTCCAGAAATTGCAGCTGATTTCAACATCTGCCCAGAGATGCGGGTGTCACAGCCTATAGCAACCGTGCCCTTTGAGCCCATGTATGTACCAAGGCTTCTGGTTAAATTAAGTGTAAGTTCTGGATTCAGATATTCGTTAGCTATCCCACGTACACCGTTAGTTCCAAATAATGACATTTATGATCTCCCTCTTAATGATTTAAGCGAAAATTGTACTTCTCGGCAAATTTATTCTTCAATCCTAGTTGGATATAATCGTAAATTCCAGATTTTTTGATAAACCCCAAAATGTTATCATATGCTTGTAAATTGGATTTATGCCTTTTTTTCATACGATTAAAAGTTATATTTTAGGTTCGATTACTTTAACATTTTTCTTTTTTTATAAATACATTTTGTCAATACAATAAATTTTTTGTGATAAAATACTGCATTATTTTATTATTATTACATCTAAATATCAAGATAACAATCAATAATATATAAAAAATTCCATTATTATAAATAGATAATATTTAGTGAAACTATATCTTGAACTTACCTACGGATGCAGAAGGAAATAAATGATTATGTGGCTCTCAGGTTGTCTGAAACTCTTGTTTCAGCTCAGTAGCAAACTTTTGCAAAATTATGTAATACACAAAAAGATAATATTTGAAGATTATATATTCTAATTCCAATGAGAGATTTTTTACTTTATTTAATTAGTTTAGGCGACCAAGTTGATCTTATGAGCTACAGGCGAAGGGAGATACCTGCAGCTCGATCGAATCTAATTGGATATACTGAGAAATTTATTAAAGGTAATTAAATTTAATTTATTGTATATTTAATACATTCATATATGACTCTAATTTAAACTAACTAGTATTAATATTACGTGGGGCTTATCTCATGAATTATTACAGACGAAGGCCTTTTTCCGACAATCAATAAATGACCTCAGCTAAGTCCTTATATTAAGTTTTTTGATAGCTCCTTATGAATTTTATCTCAGACTCTTAAATGTATTTTATACAACCTAACCAACGTTCGTAATTGATTAAAGTATCCCGAATCTTCAATGGTGGCATATTGGAAGACTTATAATCGATCCACTTCATCAGACTATTGATTCCAATTCTGTATTGTTTATATAGGATTAAGGACTTTGATAGTATTTGTCATATTCCATCTTACAATACAACTTTTCGGCTTATATGTTTACTTCAGATTAAACGTTTTTTCATGAATAGCTTCTTTCAATTTAAAAAGTTATTGCAGTTATAGAGCTTTGAAAGTTCAAATTAATTTTAGAAGCAATATCGAATTTATTATATAATTTAAAAAATATATATTTTAAGTAGGTGAATTTTATTTGTAGAGTAAAGTGCTAATTCTTGTACATTTGTTTATTTAGTTCCCATCATTAATGTCTAAAACAGAATCATGAGACTTAATAAGAACGAAGTAACATATTGATACTGAATGTAAAATGCATACCATCACAATGACTTTGGGAATTACTATGCTTATGCTTTTAATCTAGGGAGTCTCGCAGGTGCGGGGTCATTTGCATATATTCCTAACTCTGGAAGCAATAATGTATTGAATATAAATGAATCAAATGACGCAATAAAAACCTATGAAGAAACAATTGAAATTAATCCACGTATTCAAAAGATTGGTATAGCAAAGGAATTACTTTATATAATTACATTTTTGGTCTTTAGACACGATCCTATATAGGAACTATGTAGCAAAAAATAAAGAGTTATATGTATAAAAACTGTTGATAGTATTAGACCAAATATGGGTGATACCCCATTTTAAGTCATTGATCAACAATCAAAATTGAGAATTAATCTTTCAATTTGAGAATAAAGTATTTTATAAAATATTAGAAATTGGACCAAAAATAGGTGTGAAATTTTCAAATAAATCAACGTGGAGATAATTATGAAAAAAGTTTATAGTGTAAAAGCCAATGTGAATATGAAAACAAGAATATTAATTTTTACTGGACTTCTTGTTTTGTGTTTAGTCCTAAGTTCGGTAGCAGTAGCCGGTAGTAAGGGTCCAGCTTTGAAAATAGTAGAGTTAGCATTTCCTACAAGGTATAATGCTTTAGAACAAAATATCACATACTTCTACATGGTAACTAACTCAGGAGATGTGAGTCTCACAGGAAACATCAATATCACAGATAATTTAACTGGAACAACTACTCTGAGCACCGATGGTATTGACGTAGGCAGCATCCTTACCGGAATAAGTATCCACACAATAACACAGGCAGATATTGATGCTAGTTCTGTAACCAATTCAGCTTTTGCAATAGGTTCATTCAACAACCAACCAGTAATTACACCCAATACTACTGCAACAGCTATCTATGAACATCCAACCAATAACCCTGGACCTACCAATGACGGTAAACTTAACAATACCAGTTATAGCGATACTATAGTCCCTGTACCTAAGTATAACAGGCCTATGCATAGCAGTGAACCTTATTGGTATGGCAGTGAACCTAATGGGTATGGCAGTGAACCCAATATATATACCAGTGGACCTTCTACAACAGAAATACGAAATTCAGAATTTAATGGCCACAAGGCTAAAGCTCAGTTGAACAAACATAAACACAAAAATCACTCCAAACACCATAAAACAGGAAAAAACACTTAGTATTGGAGTAGATTAAAAATAATTGGATTTCTAGATAGGGTATCCACATCTAAAGAGTGGATATCCTGTATTATAATTTCAAAAATGAAACAACATTTTGGATTAAGCTTGTAACACAAAAGCAAATTGGTGTGCGTTTCTCTATACTCTGAGGCTTATGAGTGTAGGTAATAGTGAATCCCCGTGCGCGCAGATGTGTCGTTGACTTATTGTGAAATATTAGTTCTGGTGCAAAAATAATATTTCCGCAGTTTGATACGATAGTTCTTACCATTATGCATCATTTCCCCTTTAATATTGATCAGATTTCCTAAATGTGAAGTTTTTCATTGATTTTACAACAAAGCCAGATTTTTTGCATCAGAACACAAAATAGAGCTGTCGTAATAAAAATGTGTAGAACCACTCATAAACACAGCTACTTTTAGAGCACTCTGGGAAGTAAAAATACATCCTGACTCGATGATAAACTTCATCTTTACGATCATGTAAGGTATCGTATCTTATTACTATAGGCTGCAAATGAATATATCATTTTCAGCTGAAAACTCGGCATTAATATATGTTGGAAAATATTTAAATTCTATAAAAGATTATAAAAGCTAGAAAAACATGCAGTCATTGCATTTTCATAAGGGTCGGATTATACAATTTTTGAAGACCCTTACTTTTAAAGGATTAGTAGAAAAAGCTCTTACATAAATCATAGACTTTCTATTTTTTCCAAAAAAGGAGCTCAATATAGTTGTCCAAACAACATGTAAAATTGGAATTCCGCACACAATTTTCTCACACTCTTAAAACTTGTCTGAATATTCGCCATCATTTGCTGAAAGTTTTGATAAGATTCAGGTGTCTAAACATTCTAAGGGTTCTATTAGTATAGATCGAAGTTTGACAGTATTCTATTAACCCTTCGTAATCTTTACTCAAAACGATGATAATGACCGAGTGTCCAAATATACTTTTCACTTTCTGAGCTTTGTGATTTTTATAGAATGATCGGCACGCTGCAGCAAAGATTATTAGCATTTGAAAACTTCCGCATTTCAAAAAATGTGATATTAAGCCAGACGGAATAAAAAATTACAGGACAGAAGAAGCTTTCATAGAATAAAGAGAGAGTCATAATATATAATTTCCAATTTCATATTTTTGCCGGAGGTAAAGAATAATGAGAGAAGGCCATGACCCCTTTGGGGTAAAAGATATTATCGAAACAGCTTCTGGAAAAGCTACTATTTACAGATTGAGCAAACTGAAAGAAAAGGGGTTTGAAGGGATTTCTCTGCTCCCCTACTCTATAAAAATCTTGCTGGAATCCTTGCTCCGGCATGAGGATAATGAAAAGCAAATAATAACTGCTGAGGATGTATGGGCTCTTGCTGGCTGGAATCCTGAAAATATAAGTGAGAGAGATATCCCTTTCATTCCGTCAAGGGTAATCATGCAAGATTTTACAGGTGTTCCTGCTGTAGTAGATCTGGCAGCCCTCCGCTCGGCAATGCAGCGTCTAGGAGGCGATCCCGAAAAAATAAAACCTATCATCCCTGTAGATCTCGTAATTGACCACTCAGTTCAGGTTGATTTCTATGGGACAGCATATGCTCTTGAGGAAAATGAGAAGAAAGAGTTCGAGCGCAACAGAGAACGCTATTCGATCCTCGGCTGGGCCCAAAAAGCCTTTAAACATTTTAGAGTTGTGCCTCCAGGTAGAGGAATTATTCATCAAGTGAACCTTGAATATCTAACACCGCTTGTGCATCTCAGTGAGAATGAAGGAGAGCTGTTAGCATCCCCAGATACCCTTTTAGGGACAGACTCACATACCACAATGATCAACGGGATAGGAGTACTAGGCTGGGGTGTAGGAGGTATAGAAGCCGAAGCAGTAATGCTTGGACAGCCTTACTATATTCCTGTCCCCGAGGTTGTTGGCTTCAAGCTATACGGAAAACTTCATTCAGGCGTTAATGCCACAGATCTCGTCCTGACAATTACTAAAATGCTAAGAAACAAGGGCGTTGTAGGTAAATTTGTGGAATTCTATGGGCCTGGCTTAAGCTCCCTGAGCCTTCCAGATAGGGCAACTATATCCAACATGGCTCCGGAATACGGGGCAACTATTGGAATTTTCCCACCTGACACTGAGACTCTGAAATACCTGCGAAAGACTGGCAGAGAAGAAGAGCAAATTGATCTTGTGAAAAAGTACCTTGAAGCTCAGGATCTTCTATATTCAATCCACAAACCTGAACCTATGTTTAGCAGTACCTTGGAACTTGATATAAGTACTGTTAAGACCTGTCTTGCAGGCCCAAAAAGCCCCCAAGACCAGCTCTTTTTAAGTGAAGTTCCTGAAAAATACCATGAAACAATGCAACAAAACTTTATCAGAAAAAAAGAAGCTGAAATTGAGCTTTCCAGGGATCCTGCTTACCAGCGCTGGATAGAAGAAGGTGGAACGCCTGTCGAGGAATTTGAGTCCCTTATCAAAGAAGATGTAAAGGAAATGGCATTTCCGGAGAGGACTGCCAGAGTAACACATGGTTCTGTAGTGATTGCATCCATCACCTCCTGTACCAATACCTCAAATCCATATGTGCTCATAGGAGCTGGGCTACTCGCAAAAAAGGCCGTCGAGAAGGGCCTACATGTCAAGCCATATGTAAAAACTAGTCTATCTCCTGGTTCAAGAGTAACTACGGAATATCTGAGATATGCAGGTCTGATGCCTTATCTAGAAGACCTAGGTTTCCACACGGTTGGCTATGGTTGTATGACCTGTATAGGGAATAGTGGATTTCTATCGGAACACGTTTCAAAGGAAGTGAAAAAAAACGATCTCACTGTTGCAGCCGTAATCAGTGGGAATCGAAATTTTGAAGGAAGAATCAATCCACTTGTCAAGGCAAATTATCTTGCCTCCCCTCCTCTTGTAGTCGCCTACGCAATTGCAGGTACTGTAAATATCAATCTAGAAACTGACCCACTTGCTCATGATCCCAACGGACGCCCTGTTTACCTCAAGGATATCTGGCCTTTAGAGGAAGAAATCAGAGATGTTGAGAAGAGCAGCATTAAATCTTCAATGTTCAAAAAAGAGTATTCAGATTTTCTGGAAGGGCCTAAAATATGGAAAGAGCTGAAAGCTCCAGTTAGTATCCTCTATGATTGGAACCCCATATCCACCTATATCCAAGAACCGCCCTATTTTGTAGATTTTTCGCTCGTTTCGCCTTTGCCGGAGGATATAAAGAATGCCAAAGTCCTAGCCCTTTTTGGAAATACCATTACCACGGACCATATCTCTCCTGCAGGGGACATCCCATCAGATAGTCCTGCAGGCAAATACCTGATATCCTGGGGTGTAGGTCCTGAAAACTTCAACTCTTATGGATCACGCAGGGGTAATCATGAAGTAATGATGCGCGGAACCTTCGGGAACATTCGACTTAGGAATAGACTCGTGACCGAGGAAGGTGGCTGGACTTTATACAATCCCCAAAAAAAAGACGGCTCAGAGGAATCATTCAGAGGAATTTCAATCTATGACGCAGCTATACTTTATGCTGAAAATGATATCCCCCTAATAATTATCGCAGGAAAGGAATATGGTACAGGAAGTTCCAGAGATTGGGCAGCTAAAGGTACATTTCTCCTCGGAGTAAAGGCAGTCATTGCCGAATCTTTTGAACGCATACATAGAAGCAACCTTATTGGCATGGGAGTTCTTCCACTACAATTTAAAGATGGAGAAAATGCAGATTACTTTGGTCTCACAGGAAAGGAAAGCTATGATATACTGGGCATTGAAAACATGGAGCCTCATGGAGAGCTTTTAGTAAGGACAAAGAACGAAAAAGAGGAAGAGATACATTTTCATGTGATATTGAGACTCGATTCTACTGTTGAAATAAAATACTACCTGAATGGCGGAATTTTGCATAAATTCCTACGGGATTCGGTGAAGGAAACGTAAATGGTTGTAGATTCTGAAATTGTATGAAAGATTTAGTATCCCTAATTTGACGTTTTGATTTTCATGTTGAAAGGAGATTTTCATATTTGAAGGAAGGAAGACCTTCTCTCAACAGAAAAATTAAACTGTCATATTAGAGCTACAGTAGATACATTGCAATGTAGCACAATAATTTTAAATTAAAAAAGAAATTATAGTATAAAGGTAGCTTACCTATTGTTTCTGGAAGATGTTCTTGGCTTCAGTGTGATATGTGGATTCGATTGAGGATTTCGATTGTAATGTTCAACTTTAGAAAGATCAGTTGGCTCATCATTTATAAGAAGAATTGAAAACAGGCTTTTACTATAAGTAAGATCCAGTGGATCTCAGTTTACTGAGATCAACAAATTTTGAAGAAGCATTATCTATCCGCTGCTCAATAACTTCTTATTGGTTAAATCTTGGCCTCCCAAAAAAAATAATTTTATGACTTAATAAAGCTAATTGATCAAACTTATTCCGATAATTAGTTTGGAGTTTGTTACCTTGAATAAATAAGAGAAGCTAGGGATAATAGTAAAATATCTCATTAACAAAATCCATCCAACATTTAGCAGATTTAAAAATATATATAATTATTTTCCTGTTATTTACTATTAATCCATTAAAATTAAATTCATTTTTAAGCTGCCGCTATCTTAAAAAAATTGATGGCATTCTTGTGTGCATCTGCAGAAAGTGGAATGCACAATTATCTACTCAGCATGAACCTCGCATTTTAAGGCTAGCAAAAATAGACGCAGAAGAAAATGTTGCAGATATGAACGTGAACATAGCACGTTTGCTGGGCGAAAGACTGACATGAGAATCCCCTCATAAAGCTTCAGATCTACGCTATTTTTGATGGTGAATAAGTGATTATTGCTGGTAGGATATGTTAAGTGCAATAGGCTAAACACTATCGAATTGATAGAATAACTTTTCAGAGCACTAAGGTATATATGATCATTGAAGAAATTAATAATTGATCAAATGGATCATGGGATTGAATTCGGTGCAAATAGAATTAATAAGTATGATTTATGAGATAGAGAGTTCATGAGGCACGATGAAAAATAGAGATTAAACAATACTGGCAAGGTAAAACATCATCAGGTAAATGAAAAAATTAAAAAATGCTTCAATAAATACATAATGTTCAGAGGAGAATTTGAAACCTTTGAGAAATCATTAAATGATACAGAAGAAAGACTAAAGAGCTCTGAAACTGGGGAAACTGAAATTTCTAGAAAATGCCTCATTTAATTGATTACCAATAAAAACGGGATTTAGAATATGATTAGCTGTTTGGATTATGAGAAGGTGGGATAATTATAGCAAACTCTATAATTAATTGTACCTAGTATTTATTAATTAAATATTTTTATTAAATTTTTAAAAAACTATCTTTATTTATAACAAACTCACTAATTAATCAAAATTCTAAAAAACGTATCCATTTTTGAATTTGACTATCCACATTTAGGTTAGAAATTATTGAATAACCAAGTAAGACATGGAAGAAATGAAGTATATGAGAAAATTTTTCTTCCCTTTCTATTTCGTCCGTATTTTCCTTAGTTCAGCTTTGAATTTATGATTAGTTGAGAGATGCATGTTATTGACGATAAATTCGTTTTTCTAGTTATGGATGTGTTAATTTTTACTGTGCCTATAAAACTATTTTCCAGGCTAAATTATTTTAGGATAAACACTCTAAAATAATACAGAAGAACGGAACGGAAAAAGAGGAATCAAATATGGATAGCGATATTTTCAGGAAGATAATGGTTGCAACTAACAGTTCGTAACTAGTAAGAAAAGCAGTTGATTCAGCAATTGAAACTGCAAAGTTATGTAAGGCAAAGCTGTATGCTATATATGTAATTTCATTTGGAGGTTATTCGATAACTCCTTTCAGAGATGCTGAATGAAAAAAAGCAATGAAAGAACAACTCATAATAGAAGGTAAAGAAGCAACAACTTATGTCAAAAACACTGGAAAAGCTGCAAACATCGAAGTCGAATCTGTAATTCTGGAAGGAAGTCCTGTGGATGAGATTGTCGACTTTGCAGAAAAAAAAGATATCGACCTTATCGTTATGGGCACATACTGGAAAAACATAATCCAGAGATTCCTGATAGAAATATAAAAATATTCTTAATAGTCCTAAATAAATATTATTTCTAAACATTGTTTGGATTTTTTGATATTAGTTAGTATCGCAGGTGAGACACAGGATTCAATGCCTTGGACAGCGAGTGCATGCCATTAGCATGGACATCACCATATTTGTGATAGCTATAGCAGTTATGGCAGCTTCTACCCTCACACTGGTGGATGTTTCCATTCACACACTTGTGGGTACGCCCATTGTCATTGCCACAATGAAAAAATCCCGTGTTACTGTGGTAGCTGCAACGACGATACTAATTGTGAAAATGATGATCAATTAAAATTTAAATCATGTCCTAAACTGTTCAGAAACATGAAAAAATACCAATCTACATTGAGAAAAATATTGTGTATTTCCACTGCGCGAATACACTGGTATAGATTGATTGGCGCACAAAATAAGACTATTTGTTTGCAATGTACACCACATCTATTTAATTTTAAGTTCTCTGTTCTGAATCACTATTGTTGCATCATTCCTAGCTACTTTCAGGACTATCAACTATTAGAAACCAGTAAAACCATACAAATAAGATATAATATACCATAAACTGAAATTGTTTGGATGAATGTCCTATCTTATTATTTTTGTCCATTTACTTGCATGTAATTATATTTTTAGACGAGCTAACATCCGATTTTTCAAATACATATGCAGGTAAGACTGTCCATATTAAACCAAGGCTAAAGGGACTAAAATAATAGGATAATTTAGATTAGTAAGCTCCTGACATTTAATAATAATTAATCTACCGATTTCTTAATTGATTTTAAAAGGTACATTTGATGATTGAAGAAAGGAACCCGACTCTAAAAGAAAAGCATTTAGAAAAATCTCCAATTAGTATTACTGGTTTTGATGATATCACTGATAGTGGACTGCCAAATGGACATGCCACACTTGTAGATGGAAGTGCAGGTTCAGGAAAGACACTTATTGCCATGGAGTTCCTGGTCAAGGGAGCCAAAAAATATGATGAGCCAGGCGTCTTCATGGCTTTCGGAGAGAAAAACTCTCATAGAAAAGGATTCACGAACTTCTAAAGTAATACCTCTAAGCATCCTGGATTAGGGTTAAAAGAGCTATGATTAGGGATGTATCCTTATTAAACATATAAAAACAGCAATTGTCAAATAAGCTGAAGCCGCAAAATATCAGCATTAAAGTTTAATCCTTGCAGGAGAGAATTATCAAGGAGCATTATAATAGATCCGGCTTATTATGATGGAATGTTCAGGTTTTTATATGAAATAATCACAGAAAAGAGATAAAACCCAGTAGCTATGAGGAATACCTACAAGAATTGTCGAATTATCAAAAAAGGTAAGTGATACAAATAGTGACTATTTACCTCCAAATATTTGAAAGAATGTTCAAAGAGTTCTATATCATAATCTGAATAAGAATGAATTCTTAGCTGTTGAATTGAATAATGCTATTAAGCGAGTAAAAAAAGTTGACTAGCTTGGTAATCAGTCTAAGGAGAATGAAATAAAAGAGAATTGTATAAAATCCTCATAGATAAAATAAGGTCGAAGGGTTCTTCCTATAATTAAATAGCAGAATGAGTATTGATATGCAACAAATAATATTGGGTGATATGTCCATCGATGTTGTGCACAAAGACATAAAAAATGTGCACCTAAGTGTTTATCCGCCAAAAGGTAAGGTGAAGATTTCTGCACCTTTACGGATGAACCTAGATACCATCAGAGTATTTGCTATTTCAAAAATGAGTTGGATAAATAAACAACAGATCAAACTACAAAATCAAGAGAGTGAAACTCCAAGAGATTACATTACAAGAGAAGGTCATTACTACCTGGGCAAGCAATACCTATTAAAAGTCATAGAACATAATACTGCTCCAAAAGTGTTAATTAAGCATGAAACAATTGAATTGTATATACGACCAGGTACAAATTCTGACAAAAGGAAAATAATATTAGACGAATGGTATCGCAAAATACTTAAAGAAATTATCTTCAAAGTAATTACTCGATACGAAGAATCAATGAAGGTTGATGTGGTTGAATTTGGGATTAAAAAAATGAAAACAAAATGGGGAACTTGTAATATAGAAACAAAAAAAATATGGCTGAATCTAGAGTTAGCGAAGAAGCCCAGAAAATGTATTGAATATGTAGTTGTGCATGAAATGACACATCTGTTGGAGAGACACCATAACAAAGAATTCATTGCATATTTGAGCAAGTTTTTTCCGAAGTGGAAATTTTACAGGGAAATGCTAAATAAAAATCAATTACATAATGAAAAATTGTTACTTTGACATAAAGTGGGTCTAAAAAATTCAGCAAATATTTTAAGGAATTTTGGACTTTGGCTTGACCTACTTATTCTATTCTAGTTCGGTATGCTGGAGTAACTTTGATTTCAACCGCTATTAAGCAGGTTTAAACCATTGATAATAACCGTCATCACACTTTTCGATTTTCAAATTATACTCATTAGCATACTTTAATTTAGAATCAAGAGGCTGCACTTGAGATGGATTGAATGTTATAGCAACACTTGGCTTTAATCCTAAACGTTCAATATCGTTACCAATCTTAGATCTGGCGAGCTAACAATTCCTTGCTACAACTTTAATTATTCTTGATTGGAAGAGCAACCAACATCTAGATCATTGAGTCCATCAAGACTTTCTATGTTCTTCACAGTTTTTCAATCATTACCTCTCGAGACATACCTAAATGCAGAATTAAACTATAGAAGATTAGGTAACTACTGACTTTCTCTTCTATTATACATATGAAGCCTTTAAAGCTTGCAGAATCAATTGCTTGAGTCAGTTAATAATTTGTACCACCTGATTTTTGAAAATGATATAAAAAACCTGTATAAAACAGTACCATTTGAATATATTGATAAGCGCATACTAACTTATGTGATGGATTGCATTCTATTTCTGAAAAAATCGCTTATCTTTCTTATTTCGAAGTCGACATTTTTTTACAGTACTAATCTACTGTTAGCAATGTTCCTGACTATTTGCCCCCATTAGAGCTTCCTGGAATCTTAGCATCTCTTGCAGAAAAGCCCAGCTCCTTAATTTCCAACGCAACAGTATATTGCCATCCTGAATTTTGCTGCAAGTTTATACCCGAAAACCCCGGATTATACGCTTCAATAAATGATTTTTATTATAAGTGGAAAATGATTTTTGTTAGGCAAATTGAGTTTCATTCTCAATTTTGGGATAGTTGACCAGATGATGCTTATTCTGTTTCCTATTAGGAAAAAGATAGGAATTTATTTTTTTATGCTTCAGTATTAGAAAAAGATATCAATCTTCACAGTTATGTACTCGAAGACTCACCACAAAAAATTTGTTGTTTTAATGGAAAAGATGATAGTTTTTTAATGTGGAGTCAATATGTTGACTCTGATCAAGGCATAAGTCTTCGTTTAGATTTATTGAAGATTGGAATAATATAAAGTTGGATAAATATTATTTCGAATTCGATCTTCATGATTGTTAAATTCAATTGCTATTAGCAAAGAGAGATCTGTTTCATAATTTTTTTATAAAAAGAAATTTTTAAAATTTGAGTATAAGCACAAGAATGAGCTTTGTTCTATGATGAATTTGCTAGATTATGATATGACTCAAAGATGATTAAAAGTTTACCGAATAAATTTTATGATTGGTATTATGAAGATGAGTAGAGAATGATAATTATTCGCGATGATGAAATTAGAGGACTACTTTCGTATGAGGAATTTAATCGAGGTTTAGTGAACTATAGAAAAAGAATTTTTGAAGGGATTGTTTTTGGTTTGAAGATAAATTATGATAACACTAAATTAGTTTATGAAAACCATTAATGAGAATTATTTAGACAAAGGACTTATTGTAAACTTCTATGAAGCTAAAGAAGTTCCTCGCAAATATGAAGTAAAAATTGAACCAATAGATGAAGTCGAGAAATATATTGACAGCCTTCTCTAATAATTTCCTTCCACATAAAATATGTGAACCTAGTGAGAGCATTACAATAGTGGTCTCAAGACCAATATTAAAAGCAGAGAGGAAGCAGCGAAGTTTTTATTTATTAATGATAACAGAAGACTTCAAACTGATAATAACAAACGACTTAAAACTGGTGATAAAGAGCTTAAAAAAAGAGATGAAAAGAAGTAGTTGCTTGCCTTCATCATCTTTAAAGCATCATAATAACGTTAATTGTCCGGTGATCAATAGTCTGTCCGAAAAGTAGAACAATTATGTTGTAAAAATTATAGTAGGCTATAATATCCGAGTATCCGTTCTGTTGTGCATATGGCTATTGTATAAGTTAGAGTCGGTCACAAAACTTTTTGGATAGGTTCATAATCTATATGTCTAGTAAATAAAATCCGGAATTCTCATAGCTTGCTATTCACCACTTATGCAAAGGTTGTGTAAGCATTCCTTTGCTTCGGAAATATCTAAATAACTTAGAAGATTCTTCATTGTTTGAGTGAATGATTCATATGATATATTTATGTGAATAACAATGTCTGCATAAGTTACAAATCCATTCTGAAGTATCAAACAATTAAATATCATCTTCTATAGTTATTTTCTCACATCCAAACTGTAATACCGGTTGAGACCATCTGTTTATTGTAGCGGAATGTAATAAAGAAAATAGATAATTTGGAGAGAGGCAATGGAAAACAATAGCAATGGACTTATAATGAGATACCACAAAACACATACATCTTTTCGATCATCGCCATTTTAAACATTCTGATCGAAAGGTGATCTATATGAGTAATTTGGAAAACATACAAAAATCCTTTTTAGAGGAAAGAAAAGCTAAATTTCCATTATTGGAGATTAACCCTGAATTAGCAAAGGTAATGCCTCAAGATGAAATAATAGAATTAGTTAATGCCTGTGTTAGCCTATCAGGCTATACTCGGAATGACATAAAGAATGCATTCTTTAGAGCTCTTTCACTACCAACTTTAAATGAGTATGTCAATATAGATAAGAGATGTAGGGTAGCGATTGATATTGTAGTCAAAGGACTCGAAAATCGCTTTTCTGATAAGCTAAAAGTTGAATACGAGTGGACAGGCAAATCTTCTCACGTATTAGTACTCGAATCGATTGATGAGTACGGGAATGGTCTATTTACTGAGTATTGGATGCCTGAGCCTGTAATTCCTGCATTAAATGGAGAATGGGCACTCGAAGAGCCAGAGGTTTCAGTTTCTGATGGATGGATTGATGCTCTAGATGTTGCTCCAACTCCAGAAGTTCATGATGCACCAGAATTAGTGCGATCCTCTCCTTTTCCTGTAAAAAAGAAAATAAAGAAAACATCAGAAGCTTCCAACAATTTTATACTAGCTGAAATATTACAAGAATTGAAGGAAATCAAAGCAATTCTTAGGGATAAGCAATGAATATGACCCAGTAGGTTCATCAATGCTTATTATCGGGTCTAATAATTAATAGTCCAATGATGAATGGGAGATGAAATCTTGAACTCTTTCTGATTCGTCAAATAAAAATATAAAATTGGAATTTTCGTACTCTATTGGGACCATCAAAGAAAAAACCAGCACATGTTCAATTATGCACTTTATCGATTCATGTACATTTTGCAGCAAATTGAAAATGAGGCTTTTTTAAACCTTCAACAAATATTTTTAAAATAAACTCATTTTGATTTAGAAATTTTTGCGTAATTAAGTATAAGGATGTATTTAATGAATATATCAGATGTTGTGGATAAGTAATCATATGCACATCCAATTGTATTATATATGCTTTGAATTAGGCCCTTTCTTATATTTAAGTAACAAGCTACCTAAAAGAGACCTATGATATTGGTCATGACATTGGTGAATGACGAATACGAAGAAATAAGACTATAAATTGAATGCCTCAAGCATCTAATATCTTTTGAATAGTAAGGATTTTATCAGTGGGTCAGAGACACAAAAAAAGCTGAAAAAACCACTCAATTTTTCGTTCTACTTCTTAATATTTGAGCATTAGTTAGCAGGTTTAGTGAACAAAAAATTAAGGAAATCTTCGCTTTTCCCTAATATAGGCCATTGTTGATTAAAGTCTCACCATCCTTCAACTAGTCCATGCATTTGAAAGGGATTCAGCTTGCTTCAAAAGTGAATAGGTATGAGTCCAGAGCCTATCCAAAAAGTCATTAATGGCATGTTGTAAAGTATCCAGATAGGGAGCGGATACTATGCATTAACTTAATGAGCTCATTAGAAGAGAGTGGCGAAGTTGAATCATGTGGTTAATAAAATATCATTAACTCACTGAAAATTAGGCTTAAAGTTGATTATAAGAAAATACTTTTATAATTTATATTATATATAAAACGGTATTTTCAAAATATCATAGTTGAGATTTTTGGATACCAAGCGTGGTACTCTCGAGTTAGAAAAATTATGTTCTCATTTATCAGACTTCTTTAATAGACAAAGTTAGATTAAAACGTGAAAGTGTTTTCTTCACTTTAGATCGCAATTCTGAAATCTCAGATATCATTATGAGTTCAAACCTAAGCGTATAATTATGTACGAAAACCCCAGTAGTAAATTCTATCATCGAGTACATAAATGAAGGATGTTATAGTGATTTAGATTTGATATGAAAGAGTGCGATGATATGGTCGAAGATAAGACTGTAGGCAAAGAGAAAACACAAGTGCCAAAAGAGGAACAGAAACAAAGAAAGAAGTGTATACCAAAAAAAGAGAGCTACCAGAAGATGAACAGCAGAACACTGTATAAAAAATATCTGTTAGTAAACACCTTACTCTAAATGCAGGCTCGAACACATCCTCAGCAGAGGACTTTCCCATCGTGGGAATCTCCGCATCGGCTGGTGGGCTGGCTGCATTCGAAGCTTTTTTTTCAGCTTCTTACAGCTGATTAAGATAGGTTTTCTCCAAAGCCACAACTATATCACCTTATAAACTTTATTTTAGTTCATTCTTAGCCAGCCTTTAAGTTACCACTTGAAGAACCTAGCCGCCCAGCTCACTTTTCTCCTCAGTAAATATT
>OCZT010000040.1_pt1 | contig 101724 bp, 175 predicted proteins | sample 1539031 | NCBI WGS metagenome assembly OCZT01 (sample SAMEA3539308, study PRJEB22396) | soil metagenome | biome: tundra; feature: field; material: soil | place: USA | collected 2010-05 | depth 0.15 m
CTTAGTCGTTGAACCTTCATCCCGTAGGATGCTCGGCTGCTGATTTTCTCTATCAATCGCTTTTCAAACATTCACGCTCGCCGTTTCCGGCCACGTTGTAGTGCGATTGCCTAATGAGACGTTCCAGCAATTCTCTGCGTTATTGCCTGCCTATTGCTAGGCAGCGGCCCCGAACTCAAGGCCCGTTGTTACAGGATTGGACAGTGTCCATTCCTTACTCAGATACTCTGAACGTGATCCCTGCCAAGTGCTGTCATACGCACTCTTCGACAGTTCAACATCGCCCATAGCCTTACGTACCTCTTCGGCACGTGATGCATCACGACGGACGGCAAGAATGGGGAAGTCACGGGGACGATCTGAGTCGATCGGTGAACCCCACGTAGTTTCTCCCATTGCCCCGGCGACCGTGGCTTTGGTCATCTCCTCGACAAACTCAGTTCTACGCTCGACCATTTCGGATCGGTCGTTCGTATCGAACATAATCTGTGCAGGAGGAATTGGATAACCCATGTAATATTCCTCTCTATGACTTGACCTCCGCAAGCTGTACCTTCAGCGTCTTCACGCGGTCCGCATAGCCCCTGCGAAGCTCAAGTTCACTAGTATTCTTTGCAAGATTCTCGTACTTGGAAATCTCCATGTCGAGCATGTCTCGCTCAGTGCTCTTGTTCAGTGCATCCTGGGGACGCGTGCGAACAATCGCACTTGGTGCCGCCATCTTCTTGACACCTTCAAGTTCACCACTCAGTTTCTCGACTGTCGCACTCAGATCCTCGTTCTGCTTAATGAACGCGGCGTTCTGCTCTACGACCTTTGCGAGCGACTCTTCAATGCTCTTGGTCAGTGCCGCCTTTTCGGCAGCTGCTTTCTGGGCTTTCTTAGCGGCCTTGTGCTCCTTGCGAGCTTTCTCGGCAACCTCGTTAGCTTCGATCTCTTCATCGGTCAACACAACCTCAGCCTTTACGGCTGGCTCGTCGGTTGACTCGGTATCGGTTTCAGTGTCGGTCACTTTGGTATCACCTTCTGCCTTAGCGGTCTTGGTAGACCCGGCCTCGTCGTCGCCAGCGTCAGCCTCATCCTCAAGGTCATCATCTGCGGCAGTGGGCTTTTTGCCCTTAGCGTCGGCATTGGCGTCCTTAGCATTAGCGGTTGAATCGGCATTGTCCGTAGCGGACTTGCCCTTCATCGCATCAGCAAAGGCAGTGCCTACGATCCCGACGAGCTTTTCATCGCGCGCGTCGAGCAACTTAGTAAGCTCGTCAGTCTCCATGTTTTCAATCTCCTCAGCCAACTTCTTCAAGTCGACAGGTTCGGTTAGTTCCGTGGCAGCACTCTTGATGCCACTATCTTTCTTCTTCGGGTCGTCGTCTCCGAGCACGCCACCAATGTGGTCGGCCAGATCCTTCGCCTTATCACGTGCGGCAGCAAGTGCGGTAATTGTTTTACCCGCCAGTCGTCTGCCAGCCTTCGTTACAACTTCATCATCAGGCAGACTCTTAGCCGCCTCAATACTCTCGTGGAACGCCAGTTGTGCGATCGTGCCCAGTGCTGACTGAATCTGGCAGATGGCGTTCTGTGCCATGTACACGTCTATGACATCGCTACCCTCGCCAGCAATAACCTCTACGGCCTCACGTTGGCAGAACGTTTGCAGTAGCGTGATTGCGGTCATCGCCGCCATTGCCGCGTCGGTGGCAGTTTTTGCGTCGACTGCCTCCCAGGCGGGGCTTCCCGGCACTGCCGCATCTGCATCCGATGAATCGTCGTCATTGTCATCATCAGGGTCACTACCTTGCGCAGCGGCATCGGTAAGCGCCGGGTTTGCAGCTGAGAACACTGATCCTGAAAGCGACGGGTCCATGGCCTTCGTTGCGGCAACGGTGACATTGGTCGCTCCTGCCAATTTGTATCCGCACTGATCGCAGAAACGGGCGTCAGTGTCATTGCACTTGTCACACTCGGGACATACGATAGTCTCGTCAGGATCGGCGTGGTACGCAGCGCTCGCCTTCATCTTGGCGCCACACTGATCGCAGAACGATGCGTCATCGTCGTTCATCTTGCCGCACGAGCCACACTTGGCAGTCTCGTCAGCATCGGCATGATATGGAGCAGGTGAGTACGCCTTCGACTTATCGACAGACTCGCGAGCGTCGCCAACGGTAATCTTGCCACCATCGGCGTCGACGGTGTGAAGTTCGTTCGCAGCGGTACCCGTCTTGCCCGTACCGGCGCACGCGTCACACTGACCGCTCTCGTCCTGACCACTACCGTTGCATGCGGAACATGTGGTGTCGGTGGTAGGAGTAGTGCCACTCGGAGCGACACCGGCTTCCTTGGCGGCGGCAATAGCGGATAGTTCTTTCTCACTCTGACCGACCGCTGGAGCAACGCCAGTTCCACGGCACTTTGGGCACTTTAGATTTCCGCCGCGGATGGTTTTCTTCCCTTTACAAAGCGGACACGGCTTAGCGTCGTCAGCCTCAGCCTTGTCAAGTTCAGACAATACGTCCTCTAGCGTTGCTTCCGTGGCGTCAGTTGGCTCGCCGTCAAGTGCTTTCAAGATAAGCCACTCAGTACCATTCGCGGGACTGCCAACAGCGTCCACGCGATCGGGATCGATTTCGAGTAGCTCAGTGATCGCCACTTCGTCAGTCATTAGTTACTCCTAAGTTGCGCCAGCGCTTCTGGCGTAGGTGTCCCTCGCTTGGCGCGGCCTTGCGGGGAAAGTCCCGTGAGAGATTTGGACTTGATTAAATTCCACGTTTCGGGGTCCCACCGAACCGCGAGAATCCAGTCACCGTCGACAATTCTGGTTTCCGTACCGTTGTCTGATTTCACAACCCAATCAGGCCCGCGGTGGATTGCACTTTCAACAACTTCGCCGTGACCCTCAGTGCCGTCTTTGTGATTCAGCCCAATCAGTCGTGACTTTGATGTGAACGCCCAGCATGCCCGTTCCACCGCAGTACGTCCGGCAAAGTCAATATGATGGTCTGCTGCAACCCCAACATCTGGACGCGAATGTGGGTATGCTAATCCGACAGTTACGCGAGACTCCTCAACTGATTTGAAGAACGCACATGCAGCGGTATCGGTCGATGGCTCGCCATTCTTTTGGACAACAGTCGGCGGTTCGTCAGGTTCGATCGTCACCCGTAGCTTGAATACAGCTTCACTCATTAGTTCCAACTTCTTTAAGATAGTCCACTAGGTTTAGCAGAAGATCGGGCGTGTCCTCTACCCAACCTAAAGTTACGTTGCACCTTCGACAGAGCAATCCCCGAATACATTTGCCACAAGATTTCTTGCCTGGGCAACACGCGTGGTCATGGTCAACTGACAACAGTCGTGGTCGACCTAGACTAGTTAGCCCAGTTTCAGGATGATGACAAGCAGCGCAAAGCCCCTGCTGCTTATTAAACATTTGACGGTAACGTGCGCCAGATATTCCATATTGCTCAAGTCGGCGCAAGTCGCCCCTACACGGCTTACACTGAGGTCTGCGCTGTTCGCTATTCCCCATTCGATCAAACTGATCAAACGGCTTAACGTTGCCGCAAACATTGCATCGTCTCGTGCCGTTGACTGCCGGTTCGGATGGGCCTATGACTCTAACGGGAGCATCAAACTCCATCTTGCTATTTCGCCACCATCGCTTGTAATGAGCGTTACACCAACCTCTTGCGAGAAACGGGCGCCCACAATCATCTTCTCTACACGTTCTGGTTTCCATATTGCCCTCCTGGTAAGGGGTTATTAGTAATCCGGCCAACACCAACGATCTACCAGGAAACGTTAGTGCTGACCGAAATCTTTAGATCACGCGATCCGACATGGGACCATTCCAAAAGGATCTAGGCTATACACTAATGAAATACGGTGAAATCCGTCTGCAATATCCGAGTCAACGCCATGATTGACAACTAGGACCGGACTCATTGGCTCGCCACGCGCAACCTTCAATAGATTGTGCAACACGCCAGGATCAGTGATCGGCAATGGATCGCGTCCACATGCACGCAGGATGTCATTGGCGCGACGTTCGGTAATCTTCGCCTTGCGTAGACTGGCTACGAGCACCTTTGTAGTCACGTCATCGAACTGCATGGACAGGTACGCGTACGCGGCATCAAAGTCATGGTCGGCAACATCTTTGAGCCAGTTGAATACTGGACGAATCTCTGGCGTTCGGTTCTTCTTAGACATTAGACTCGACTCGCCCATGGGCAGAGTGTCAATTTGATACCAGCGTCTGCGGCGGCAGCGCAATTGGCTTTAGAATTGTCCACAATGCAGTCCACCGAATTGTCCACGCACCACTGTGCTTTGGCATTGGGGAGCCCGCCCTTGACGCTGTTTGATATCACGACCAGCGTGTCGTAACTTTGACCCATGCCGAGGCTGTTGAGGTAGTTTGCCTTCTCATCAAAGTCCTGTTGTGTCGCAACATCGTTACCAGTACCGGTCACGATGCTCACCCTATGGCCGCATGACATTAGGCAACTGGCGAGTTCCTGACATTGCTGCGGTGCGGCTGCGATTGTCCCGTCAATATCGAAAACGTAATGACCCATATGGGTTACTCCCTATGCGATCAACGCATCCAACTTTGAGAAGTCACCAGCATTGACTTCGTGTTCCCTTGTATATAAGTATAGCGGTTCAGTTAGACGTGGCGTAGCACGCGACATAGTTAATGGCTGGCGTCTTGTATGTGTACGTGACCGCCTCATCGGATGCCGTAGTCGTTAGCGTGGCGGTGTTGCTGATGCTAGTCTCACAGTCGTTGGTGACGATCCCGTAGTGCGGCGTGTAGCTCGGGTACAGTGGGAAGGTATTCGGAGTGTAGACCCCCGGATAGTACGGATACGTCCACGTAACTGGCTTCGGTCGCGCCGCAAGGTCAGCCTTGAGCAACCTAATACAGACGGACGACGTGGGATTGTCGCCATGACGCTCCCAATCCAGCCCACACTCAGAACAGATCGTTTCGGTAACTACGGGCTTTGGCTTCATCGTTTTCCTTTTGTTCGATGGTCAGAGTGAGTGAATCGCTGCATTCCATGTCGCCTCGAATATCGCAGGCAACTCATCACGGGCCTTGTCTAGACCCGGGCGCATGAACGGATACGCGCTTTGATCGAAGTGTCGTCCAATTGAGTCAGCACCATGAAATCCCAATTCCACACGACGCGCATACACCGTTGACGGTGCTACCTGTGCCCGCCATGTCCCGCCACCTAATGACGATACGCCGGTCATGTGAATGGACCTACGCAACGTACCGGTGACGCTCTGAGCTTTGTCAGACGACTTGGGAGTACCCTTAGAGTGCGCAGGTCCAAATGATTCTTTGGAAGTTTTCTCAATGACCTGAGCGCCTAGCGTAACGGCGCGACCGGTAGCAGTATCGACGGACGCAATCAGAGCGTCCATGCTGGCCATGAAACCCGACACGTCAAACTCTATGCCGCCAGCCATTAACTATCATCCTCTGATGACGTATCGGTAGTGTCCGACTGACCCGGAATGTTAATCACGGGAGTATACGCACATCGACATCTAGGATGCTCTGGAATCGTTGGGTCGCCACCAACGTCATACGGACCGTCTGCGGTATTCTCTAGACACAGTTCACAGGCCGAGTCCTCAGCAAGCCAGTCGAATTGGCTAACGTCATTGTCGGAGTATGTGTCTTGCGTGGCAAGTGACATTGCCCTAGCAGTTTCCGTGTTCGCGATCAGGTCGGCATTCCCGCCAACACTGTCAGCAATATCCGAAGCAATCTGATCGGTTGACGATCCCGCACTGATACCGTCAGCCAAGACATTACCTAGCCGACTGATCATATTCTCTGCAACGGAACTAATCGTTTGCCCCGCATTGTCCAGCAGATCGGCAAGTCCGCCATCTGCGGTAAGATCACCGGCTGCACTCCAGCCAGGCACCCAACCTGACCAGTCAGCAGCCGCGTCGGCCTCTTCCAAACCGGCAGATAGCGTAGCGCCACCACCGATCTGACCGACAGCAGTATGCGCGCCAGCAAGGTACGCGTTGCCATAGATCATGCGAAGGATGTTCGCGGCCTCATCGGGTGCCATCTTGACATTGGCAGCGATGGCGTCCTGTGCCGCTACCTGAATAGGTGACGGTTCGGATGCACCCGCGGCCTTCTTCGTGTCGCTGGCAACCTTATTCTTGGCCGCCGCGATGGCCGCTGTGATCTGTGACTTCGATGGCGTCAGTGCCGCCGCTAGTTTCGGTGCAAAGTGAGCGACAACAATGTCGTGCAGCTCATGGTTGGGGTGCTTAGCCCAGTCGCTTGCCGCTTTAAGGATAGTTGGCCCACTGGGGGCCTCTACTTTTTTTAGTGACTCTAATCGTCCCTGTTCGTTTAGCTCGCTGGCTTCGTCTGCGTTGACGTGGGTGAACTCGAATGCTCGCCATGTACCAGACTTAGCCCGTGCCTTAACGAACTTGGCGAATGCGATCCGCTCTGACTTCTCTGCGTCGGTGTCGGGTTGGCGCTCGTCGTCCTTTGCTGCGACTGCTCCGCTGCTCGTTGTCTTAGAATCTCCACTACTTTGGGCGCTAACAGATCCGCTAGTTGGTCTAGGTCCAGCAACGCTAGCGCTGCTTCCTTGATTCGATCCAGTTCCGCCATTACCTGACTGCTGTCCAGTGTTAGCGTCACCGTCTGATTCCTGAGTTCCATCGGTGGCTCCTGGTGCGGCTTGGTGAATGTGGACGGGTGCGGGTGGTGGAGTTGCCGCGATTGCGGCGGCGGCGGCTTGTGCGTCAAGTCCACCGGTCAGAAACGAGACACCGGTAGCAATTGTGATTCCTAGAGCGTCGGCCTCTGGAGTCGGGTCTAGTGGCAACCCACGCTCTGCGCGGATCTCATTGCGCGCACGGATGCCCGAGTTGACATCAATCTCATCGGCTTGAGCGCGGGTCAAATCGGCGCTATCATTACCACCGCCAGTAGCGGTCATGGTTAGTTCAGGGCCGACGCCTAGAAACCGACGACTTAGATCATTGATGCAATTAATGATGTGGTTCCTAAGAGCGTCCGTCGCAAATGATTCGGATTGGTCCGACTGCTGTTTACCCGCTGCGCCGCCACCAATAGAAGAGTGCATCTGGATACCAAGCAACGCTTGAGGAACACCAAACTTCGCACCAATCTGGAGTACGAGCATGTCATCATATTGTCCCTGATACGTGTGTTCCAGTTGCGCCATCTGATGAGCGGTCATACCAGGACGAAGTACCATTGCCTGTTGACGACGCTGTATTTGACCGGACATCTGATCGTTTAATATCTGGCTGTAATAGCCGACCTGCTCAGGTGTCCAGCTATCGGTTTCTGCCATCTCAATGATGATCTGCGGCAAGACTCCATGGCTATACTCAGCATGCAACCATGCCTGACGAGCTTGGTAGATCGTCGCTACGTTAATGCACTCTTCAACAGGAGAGAACCCATAGACGGTATGCGGACGCGGACGGCGAATAAAATATGCCATCTGGTCGCGCTCAAACTCTTGTGGCGTTTTGGCGCCCTGCTCCATGTCTTCAGCCTGAAATTCGGACCGGCTGAATCCGTAAAGAATCTGCTGATATGCTGGAGCGGGCGGACGGGGCGGGAAACCCTGTGCATCGAGTAGGATTTTTATACTTGGAGTATCAATCTGCATCAGCGACAGGAGTTCGCCGCCTAGATTAAATTCTGGAGCTACCGCTACCCCATCATAAGTGAGCGTTGACCATATGAATTGCGTTAGCCACGCGCTCATGTTTTGTTGCGACCGCTTGTCGGGAGACAACCAGAATTGTTGAACCCGATTTAGTTCGTCACCGAACTTCTCTCGCGCAATAGCGTTTGCTTTCGCTGTATTGACAACGTTATTCTCCTGCATGATTTGCTGAAGGATCTGTTGAGAGAAGCCCCACGACCAGTCAAGTCCAACCAAAGAATCTTGAATTAATTCTATACACCGAGACACGACATCGCAGCCAGATGCCAAGCGCGACAGAACTGTAAACGGAACATCGCGCGAATAGAGATTGATATTTTCCGCGACTTGGTACTGATAGCGTCGCGGGGGAGTGCGCCCATCTGCGTTCAGATTATCGAGTGCGTCAGGCCAAAGCGGTGCCGCGGGTCCAAATGCTGAATCGAACACACTCGGAGGACGCGGCAATGGTTGATAGCCGCCACCAGGACCCATCTGTTGAAATGGTGAAGACGGGTTAGCCTGTGGAACTGGGTACGTTGCCCCCGAAGACATCGTTGCAGCCATAGCAACCGCCGGAGAAAAAGCTTTCTCAACGGCGTCGCCAATAGTGGCCGCAAGCTCTAGTTGCTTGCGTTCACGCCTCTTCGTTAATAGAGGAACCCGTGCCATCTAGTTCCTCCCGTGCTTTCTGTTCAGCGGCTTCTTGTCTGGCAAGTCGTTTCTTTTCTTCTCGCAGCAATGCCGCCGCTCGTAAATTCTTTCGAGTTTCATCAGACGGCGGTTTGCGATTACGTCCAGCCTCACCCATGCGGCGACGAGTCTCTTCAGATGGCACTCTGCCGGTATTAATCTCACGAAGCTTTGCCTTCGTGAGATCGGAGTGGCGATGAGCTGTACTCGCTAAGGCAATCTTAGCTTTAGTTTCTTCAGAGTGAGTACGTCCCGTTTGAGACTCAGACATCTTCGCCTTCGTCTCATCTGAAGCGGTCATGCCAAGATGCGCATCACGCAATTTCTGACGCGTCTCTTCGCTGACGGGGTGGCCAATCATCTTGGCAATGTGTTCGGGAGACTTGGGCTTGCCTTTTAGTGCCGCACTTGTTCTTGCCCTTGATGCTTCAGATCGCACCCTACCAACACAGTACGTATTGCCCGTCATGCGTTGACGTAGTGCTTCTTTTTCTTCTTCTGGAACGGGTCCGCGCGTTCTACGCTGCTTAAGTTTTTCTTTAGTTTCTGCTGAATGTTTGAATCCAAGCGAACTACCTGCTGCGGGATGGCTGTTGAATACGGGTTGGCACGCGTCCATCCACCACTGCTCGCGTCCACGAATCAGTCCGTCGGCCTCAGCGTCACTCCACCCATTAGGGATTTCGATTACTTCTAGGATCTCAATGGAAAGATTGTCTTCGCCATACTTGTCGTAGACGCGTTGTAGGTATGCCGAGTGGTGAATCCCACGTCGTAACTGCGACCAGTGGAACTGCCACCTTGGGTGAAAGTCGGCTGCGCTGCCGACGTACTGGCGTCCACCAATCCAGTCAACGATCTGATAGACGCCTGCTCTATGATCTGCCATTGCTTCCCTCCGTGAAAGAGATTGATATGAAATCCGGCCAGGACCGCCGTGTTCACGGCACGCCGACACTGACCGAAACCTTGTTACACGCGTGTAGTTCGCGCATTGTTTGCATTTCCTGCAAAACCTGATATTCTGGACTCAGTGCAAGTAGCACAACGAAAGGAACGTATGGCCATCACTGTAGGATCTACGGTCGTCACGCCATCTGGCCGCAAGGCCCAGGTGCGTGCCGTCAAATCGGAGCACACGGGCAAGCGCGGTCGTCCCGCACGATACGCAGTCGTTCGTCCACTCAGCATCAAGGGCACACGCGTACTCAAGTCCGAACAGGTCTACTGGGTCGCAGAGCTACAAGCTGCATGATCGGTACGGTCGGGTCGTTTTGGATGAGCGGCCCGACCGCTATCGCCGCCATGACTGGTTGCGATTAAACGGGTCGAATTGTCCTGGCGAATGTTGACGTATAATATCAAGTACCGCTTGGTTTGGATCAATACCGTTACCATTCTGCGGTGTCATACCTGACGTTAAGCTGAACTCCTCGGTCACCCGTTCGGCCGCTGCCACTTCCGGTTTCACTTCCGGTTGCTCAATCGGTTCGCCACACTGCTCGCACTTCAGGGAACCCTTAATGTTCGGCTTACCACAGTGCACGCACAACGGGGCAAGTGACTCAAGCCAGTCCTTCGCTCCCGATCCCTTGATGAATATGCGACTGAGCGCCTGAGATGCGGCGTCCACCTGATCGTCATGTGCTCCATTCGGAAACTGCGTACACTCAACGATGAATGCTTCGGGATCGAACCCTGGAACGGCGATGCTCATATCGGGAATCATGACATTGTTAGATTGCACGAACGGTGATACCGCAGCGGCACGAGATTCCTTGGAACCTTCTTTCGCTCCAACCTGAACGGCAACGATGCCGCCGATCTTCCGTCGCAGCGTGTCAATGACAGCAGCACCATTGGCTTTGTCCTCAACCAGTTTCAGTGAAGCTTGCGGCCATCTCTGGCACATCCGTTCAAATGCTTCGACTGTTGCGGTAAAGGTGAGCCGTGCTCTGACCTGATCGACCAAGTATGCATACGCGCCCTTGCGCGCCCACACCTGCCCGACCACAAAGTCAGAGTTGTTTGATCCTTTGAAAGTCATATCCCACGACATCAGAACTTCGGTCGCCTCGTGAATCTCATACGATCCGTCTGGCTGCTCAGTCCAGATCGGCGTGCTAAAACGCACCCACCAATTCCGGTTGAACACATCGCCAGTGTCGGGCGTTGGTCGACCTTGATACAGCGCTGACCAAATACGTGGAGGCTTGCTAGCCTTGATGGTTTCCCACTGCTCTTGTGTTCGTCCACGCGCACTTGACATGAACTCACCAGGCTGTCGGCCTAGCGGATCGAAGTCATACGGATCGAAATCACCTTCAGGTGGAGAGTAGTCAGCCTGCGCCGCGATGTTGATGACGTGCCAACGGTCAAAATGTTCTAACTCTGACTTCTCGTCTTCAAGTTGCTTGGATAGCAACCGTCCAGCAAGGTCGGACTCATGCCACCTTGTGAGAATGACGATGACCGGAGCACCAGGAGCAAGGCGTGTTGTACCAACCGCATGCCACCACAGCCAAGCGTCTGAACTCTCAATATCAGAGTCAGCGCCCTTGGCGTCTTTCACGGGATCATCAATAAAAAGTGCTTCAACTGGGCGTCCGGTCAGCGGGCCACCAATGCCCGTTGCGTAGACAGAGCCTCGTCCAGTGGCAAGTTTCCAGTCACCCTTAGCTTTGCTATCCTTCATCAGCCTTAGGCCGGTGTCAACGTTGCCCTCTTCGCCATTGTGTGTCTCAATGTCGCCACGAATCTTCCAGCTCATTTCCTGAGCCATCCGGTCACCATACGAAATGATCGCCACCCGCAGGTCGGGCCAACGCCGGAGCATCCACAGGACGCCATAGCGCGTTGCACGCTCTGAGTTGTGCGTTGGCGTAAAGTGCTTGCCGACAAGATACAGGCCATCGTCGCTATCCACGGTAATACATCTACCGGGACGTGGTGTAGTGCGTTTTACCGAGGCAATAGCCACGCGGCGCCGGATGATGCTTGTCTTGAGTTTGGCGACCTTACGGGGCAATCTAGCGGGCGCTACGCCGTCATGTGGCGAGTACGTGACGATGTGGATTGGCAACTTGCCAACAATGCCACTAGATGAGGTGCGTGGTGCGACCACACGCTCTCCAACCCGATATCCAAGAGATCGGATTAACTGTGCCGTCTGAGATGCCAGGAGCGCGTTGGCATTGGCAAACAGAACTTGCCCACCAGGATCAATGCTGCCATCTGAATCGATCAGACCACACAACAGGTCAAATCGCGACTGACGATCTGCCCACAAGTAGGCTTCGGGAATGTGCTTATTGTTGGCCACGCCAGCGGACTTAAGATCCGCCCACATGCCGACAAAGTAGTCCGTGATAACGCCAGTTGTCGGGTGCACATAGTGTGACGAAATCTCATATGGAAAGTCGTACACATCATCGACGTGATGCGTAATCGCACCCTTAGACGTACTGCCATCACCTAGCCACATGCCAATCGTGTATGGGTCCATCGGCAGTTCCGTACGCACACCATCAATGGCATCGTAAAACGGCAACGAACAAATGTAACGTCCACCACGCTTACCCTTTGGGCCAGAGTGCAGTGTGCGCCCAGCAAGGTAGCCAGTCTCAACAGTCTTCCATTTTCCAGATGAACGATCATTGATCGTCCACTCGTGGTTCTCGTGGCAAACAATTGATGCACCGTCAGTGGTCGTGACGCGCATGTCTGCGATGCCGTCATGGCTAATAGCCAAGACTTTGATCGCACGGCCCGATGGGCTGTAGACGTAATCGCCGGGATGAAGGTCGCCATGATTCCGCCAGCCCAAAGGCGTCGGAACTGGCTCATCGTGAGCGATCAGCTTACCTTCTTGGGGAGGCATGGAGATAATCAGGCGGGTTATACCTTGCGATGGAATCTCTAGTGTCGCACGGTCGCGTGCCTCAACGTCGCCCATACCAGACCTGCGAAGTCGAGCGATCAGCATCCGACGACGCATCATAACGCCGACAGCTTCGTCAACACCAACAAGAGCTTTGTCAATGACATCTAGTGCGTCAGTCTGCACCGTCATCGTGTCTAGTACAGCGGCAAGTTCCCCTGGTGATTGGTAATCATCTTGTGCCGATCCACCGCGGGCAGCACGCTCAAGCGCCTCTAGGAAGTTGTCTGATCTCCGCAATGGAGTTAGCAAAGTGGACTCGGAACTCATCGAAACGATCCACCAATCCCATGGCCGTCAACGAATCCGTGATCGCTCTGAACACTTCGTTGGCACGACCCTCTTCCAGTCGAACGCGTCGTTCCTCAATTCCCAACCTAACAGCAGCACTAATCACATTGAGAAGATGCTTACGTTCATCGTTGTACATTGAAACCAGAATGTTTGGCTTCGCTTCGCCAGTCGGCACACCAGACAAATGGTATGTGCGTCCGTAAATACCGGCGGCACCATGTTCGTAGATTGGATTATCATTATTGTCATTAAATCCAATGACACGATCTGGTTCAGGATGCGTCGGTAGTTCCTGAATCAGACTGCGATAGAACTCAACATTTCCGACCGTTTCCCAAAGTTCGTTCAGCAGCGCCTCTTCGGGGTCAGTTTCAATCGGCACACCAAGTCGCTCAACCTCACGGCGGATTCGTGCAATGTCATTGCGACGAACGGCGGCACTCCGAACCTGCGGAGCCGCGCCACCATGAGCATCACAAACACGGGCACCCGTAAACGGCCACTTACGACAAGATCGGTCACCCGTTCGGTTACCATCTTCATCGTAAAGGTCGACGTGACCTGCACATCTGTCGTGGTGCTCACCGCATCGATCACAGTCGAAGGGTTCACAAGCCACAAATCACTCCAAGGGTCATCTAGCGCCCATCCGGCCTATCAGAAATGCCGGATCAGCCACACTGCGCCAAGTACCAGTACCACGACTACAAGAATCCCAACGATGCCACCGGTCATTCATACACACTTTCGTTTGGGTCAAAGATAACTGGTCGCAATAAATGCACGGTAAGTCCGATCACGATAACCGGAATCAAATACCTGCGTTTCCACGCGATCGATGACAAAGTGGGCATCCGCTCGTGCTTGAGCAGGAGTGAGATTGCCTCGTATCCGCAGGCCACAGTGACGCAATGCCTCGGCAGGTTCTTTGGAACACGAACACGGTAATGACTCATCGGTCATCGGATCTCGTCAACCAGCCCGTAGGCCAGGGCATCGTCAGAGCTGATCCACCAGTTTTGCCGACGCCACTTGTTCTTGATCTGCGTGCGAGTCAGTCGCTTTGGTGCGTTATCTGCACGCTTGCAACCGGCAGCAAAGATGTCAAGGATGCGATCCTGTACCATGTTGACCCACTTGACGGTATCTTCTACGTCACCGATCTTGCCCTGAGCACCAAAACTAGCCTCGTGGATCATCAGCCAGGACTCACGTCCCATGATCCGAACATCGCCAGCTTCCAAAAGAATGCCAGCCATACTAGCCGCGTACCCAATCGTAGACGTAGTCACCCTGTGCCCGTTGGCCTGCAAGAACTTGATGTAGTCCCACAGCGCCATGCCATTGACAATCTCACCGCCTGGTGAGTTGAAGATGATTTCAATGTCGCACCCAGGATCATTGCGATTCCACTGAGTCAACTGAGCCATGCACTTGGCAACAGAATCGCCGGTGATAGCACCATTGAACGGATACACGTGGTGATACTCATGTCCAGCAAGTTCTTTCTTGCGCTTCTCGTCCTCACGGTCAGACTCGTGACGAGCCTTGCCCAACCGCAGTTCAACCTCTTCGGCCTCAGCCGCAAACTTCCGACCCTCTGCCCGAACCTTCTCTGCCTCGGCAGTGGCGGCAACCGTGGCCGCTTCCGTCTCGGCTTTGACCTTTGCAGTCTCAGCTTCAACCTTGGCAAGTTCCTGCTCTGTAAGTTTACGAGACTCGGGCACCTGCTACCTCCACTTTTTTAGTTAGGCTAGAATTCAAAATCCTTCGGTCAAATCGGTCACCAGATGCATTCCAAAATGAGCCATTCCCGACAAATCCCATGGGGGAAGTCGGGCACTGTTCACCAGCATAAGCATCGGAATGTCATCCTGATCGTCTACAACCTCCGCATAGCACATCCACTTACGCACGGCCATCGGGCCATACGTTGCAGTAACTAGTGCCTGAATCGCACTGTACGCCTGTTGCTCTAGCTCCTCAACAGAGGGTTGGATATCGATATCATCGTCCACGTTCACCCTCTGCAATCGTCCTCTGACGGTTCGTAATCCTCTAGATGGCAGATATCTCGCATCATGGATCGTCGCAGGTCAGGACTGAATCCACGTTGCTGACGCTCGTCTTTGCGTTCGTTATTCGGCGTCATCCAGGGCGCTGTCAGCAAGGAGTCTCCGTCTCGTAACTTGAAACGCACATACACAACACCGCGCTAATCCCTCGTCCTCAACAAGTTGGTTCCCACACTCATGACACAACGGAAACAGTCCAGCGTCCTTGCCGATGGGATACCAGTTGGAGTTAATGTCAATCAATTCCAAACGTTCTCGTGAATCGAATAACACCGAAGATGGCAAATAGTCGCGACGTTGAGGCGCAGACATCGTTGGCGGATTGCCGATGGGACGCTTTGGTCCGTGGGCGTGAGATGGCCCAGCCGTAGACGTGTGGGCATATTTGCCAGTGATTGGATCAAACTCTTCTCGGTCTGCCCACTCGTCAAATAAAAGTGTATCCGGGGTACAACCTATTGTATCATACTCGTCGTCCAAAGTGGGGACTAGGGTAAATCCATCCAAGTCTTCGGGGTTTAGATCATCCGTCATCGGATTCCTGATTTCTCATCCTAGTGAACTCTGCAACGTCTGTAAATGGAGATTTGAGCCATGCACGATAATCCTTTTCACACATCCCGCGCCTCGGACGAGGAATAGCTGGCTTGCTACAAACAATGCAATCGGGAACGCTTTGCTTACGTCCCCTGTCTGGAATCGCACCTGATGCAATGTACTTGGCCGACGCCAACGAAGTAGATATCCCGTAGCTAATTGCCAAACAATTCTTGATAAGCCTGTTCACCTGATCGTGAACGGGATCTGACACATCTGGAAGAAACGTTTTCTCCGCATCACGGGCGATCGATAACATCACCAGTCCCTCCAATTCAGCCATCTCCGTTTGGGCACGTTGAAGTGCATGAATGGCGAGAACCGACTTCGATGGCTTCATTACAGAACTTAGCTTACAACCGTATAGTTCCGGCTGTCAATGCACGCGATATCTTCCTCCACCGACACGTCCATGAAACTAAGTTCGCATATCTTCGCCAGTCGTTTACCCATATCCTGCCTCAGTTTCTCGGCATCTCCGTACGTACGGATCGTCACGGTGTACGTCAGTTCTACGTCCTCGTCCATCACTCCCACCTTCCAAGAAACGGCCAAGGTGAGTTCGTGACCGTTCCGCGCTCGATATATTTGGGCCAATCTGTCACTACACGATCGCCGCGCCAACGTGTCAGTTTAAACGCACTATCACTCTCCTCGTCACCAGAACCCAGTGGTTCCATACCAATCCCAATATCGGGCCACCTGCGCCAGAACGATGACCCATACGGACGCATGACACGCTTACCAGCGCCGTCAGCCTGTGGTGCATGATCCTCAATCATCAGTGCGAAATCGTAGCGAACCATGAGTTTCTTCAGAACTCCCTGAACCTCCCGCGCCGCCGTTTCCCACCCAAAGTCCTTACTGGAATTTTCATAGACGGCGTACAGCGGACCAAGACACACTAGGTCAGGACGACGAATACGAATGACGTTCTCAAGTTCAGCTAGGTCAACTCGATTACGTAAGTTCATTCCCTGCGGGCGGTGCCATAGACGATTAACGGTTTCGGATTGTGGGTTAAAATCGGTAACCTTCCTCAGAATTGCCTCAAATGAATCGTACAAAGCATCCTCAGGGTTTTCGGCATCGACAATCAAAGTTCGCACCGGTTTCACTAGATCGTGGCGGAACGGTTGTATGCCATACGCTGCACAAATAGCAATAAATCGACAGAGCCAGCTTTTCCCGCTCCCCTCGTTTCCCACAATGATCACTTTGTGCCGACGCCTGATAATCCCGTGCACTACCCACGGTGACATCTTGTCCTTCGGCAACTTCATGAAATCCTCTACGGCAATGTCGTCTGGCTCGTGATCGATCAGCGTTGACCCCAGTGTCGCCACCAAAGACTGGTGAGATTCCAACACATCCGACACGTCAAGCGTCATATCCCGCGCCTGATGTGCAAGTTCATTAGCCTCTGCCATAAGCCTGCGCCTGAGCGAAAGGTCCAACACGATCCCGGCATAGTGCCGTGCCGACATGGCCGACGGGGTGTTGCTAACCAACTTAGCAAGCGTAGACCTGTCGCCAACCTGATCTAGCACGCCACCTTGAGACAACGCGTTGGTAACCGTTACCACGTCGGCCTTGATTCCGTGGGTGTACATGGACACAATCGTGTCGAACAATAACCCATGTCCAGTGGTGTAAAAGTCCGTCGACACCATCGATTCCGATAGTGCTTCAATACCCTGATTGTTCAATAGCATGGAGCCAATAACGCACTCCTCGGCCTCGGTGTTGTGCGGGATGTCGCTCACGTTCAGAAATGGGGGGTGTAGTGGTAGGCACTAACGCATGGGTTTGAACACCTTAGAATCAAGACTAGGCACGTCTCCGTGGATTTCAGAATCGTCACGGCACCCACTTGCCACGAACGAATCGATATCCACGAGACAACATCAGCGATGTCTTCGTATCAGTATCCTCGTAGTTTTCGCCAGGAACGAACTTGCCTTTCGCTTCGTTATTGCACCAGTAGGGCGTAGAACCCGCGCTCGGGTCTTTTCTTTTGGTCATGATTCCCCCGGTAGTTTGATTGTTCCATTGGAATGTTCTGCATGCCAGGCTTTCCGTAGTGCTTCTCCTTCTGGCCCAGGTGGAAACATGTCCCCCTGCGTTTGGCTTACTGGCTCCACGTATGGCTTTGGTGGCGCCTTAACGAAATCTTCCCATCGATCATTCGGGCCGAAGAACGTCGATCCCATCATGATCATGTCCTGTGATCGTTCTTCTTTTTTCATCTGCGCAGCGAAGTGCTGAGTAGCAGCGAACAGCGTTTTGGCACTGACTTTCTTACGCCTCTGAGCCTGATACGCTTTCAGCGAAAGTTTGCGAACTTGTTTCCTTGGATATATTCCCCAACATTTGTTGAAATCATCCTCAAACGGAATCGGTTCTTGAACATCTACATCTACATCTACATCTACATCTCCTACTACAACTACGGGCAGTACATTGTCGTGCGTACTCACTGCGTGCTCACTGCTCATGCAGTGAATGTTCGCTTCAGTGGGTGCCGGAAGTTTAGATGGAATCTTACGATTTGGCTTCTGCCACTTAGAAAAAGACGGCACATGCAGGTAGTTTTCCCCATCTTCGCCATAACGGACGATAAATCCCTCTTGTGCCAACGCAACGATATCCGCTTCAACCTCAGCGTACGTCATGGCGTCAAGTCGCGGATAGATGGCTGCTTTGATCAAACGGGCGTCATCGATGGCCCGACCCTCGTCGTCGCAGTACGTCCAGAGGCGCATGAACGTCCGTTCAGCCCTAGCATTGTCCATATCCGCCAGTCCCTTGTCAATGCAGATGTCAGGGTGAATTGAGCGAATCCGAGCCACTACTTATCGTCCCCTACGTACCCAACCTGTCGCGCGTGCTCTACGATATTCTCAACCGAATGACGGAACGATGTCAGGTCGTCCATGTATTCCGGCCACACAACACCACACAGCGCCATCTGTTTCAACGCATGTTCCAGTACGCTAGCCGTCGTCCTGAGAACGACATTCTTCTTCTCTTCGGGAGTTTCGGTACGCTTATTCGGGGGCATAGTTCGCACTCCTTAGCCGTTTCCTGGCGTTGTCACGCTCACTAGCGGACGTACCGCCATAGAATCCTGATCGCCAATCTACCTCAGTTTCGTATGCATCGTTGTATGCATCACACTCAGCACGCACCTTACAACCCTCACAGATGGCCCTAGCCTTCGTGTAGTCGCCCCCAAAGAATACTGATAGCGGTTGTCCCCGACAGTTGGCCCGTGATTTCCACGCTAACGTTTCGGGATCTTCTGACCATGAGAGTAAGTGTACGTTGGGGTGTGAATCCATTCATTGCCCTTCGGTCCGCGAATACATTGCAGTCGGCAAATGAGGCAGTATGTCTTACCATCACGCTCCCGTTGAGGGTCAGGCTTATGATCGTCTAGCCAGTCAGCGCTAGTGCCCGCGTAATCCATTCAATCGCCCTCCCGTCATTAACCATGTTGCCCGTAACTCTGACGACAAGCCAACCGTCGACAGATGCTTGATTGTACTTTTCGCAGTCCTTCTCGAAGCCACTGCCGCGAGTATGGCGACCACCTGACCATGTGGCACCTTCAACCTCGCACGCGACCATCGCATCGGGCCAACTTAGGTCGAATCTCCACCTGCGCGGTGGATGGAAGGTCAGTTCACGCACTGGCGTGGCGACACTCGCTGTAGCCAGTTGCCACACTAGCGCATCCTCTAGATCGCTCACTTTGGACGGTCGTCCATTTCTGCGTGAGTCGTCATGTTGTGGAACAGAGCGGCCATGTGCCATTGCGCTGCAATAAGGTGAGAACTACCGGTGTCCTCATCGATGTCTTCGCCACCCCACCACTGCCATAAATGACGCTGTGCTGCTGCAAAGTTTAGAGAGAATGCATAGCCGCGTTCCCAATTCCTATCCTCTCCATACTTGGCAGCGCCCTTACCGAAATGCTCGGCTAATGCCCACAATGAATCGGCAGGAATGAGATCAAATCTAGCGGGCTTGCTACCCTTGGCCCCGCCTGTATCTGGGTCTACGACGCGGCGCTCACTCACCATACGTTTCTGCCCACGCGATCAAATCCTCTTGGGCATAGAAAACCGGGATATCATTGTCCTCTGCAAAGGCAACCTCATCATCAGCGCCAGTAGATGCACCAGGGAACCGCAGTAGCGCGTCGCAGCGAGCGAGCACCGCGATGTCTAGCGAGTACCAGAAGTCAACATCATGCGGTATGACCATATGCCACATCAGTGACAGGTGCGGGATTACTGGGGTTACCAGTCCCGTGGCCTCGACCTTGTCGGCGACATGGATGGCCATGTGTGAATTCTCTACGGGATCTGGATGCGAATATGGTCCTGCAACATAGACAAGCGGTCGGTCAACGTGGGGTTCGGACATTCATCCTCTTTCTGTAAATACGTCGCCATTCTCTGTAATCTTAGCGTCCTCATATGGAGATGCTATTCTACGGTAGACCTCCAATTTGGCACACTCTAGAATGCCAATGGCGGCATTGATTCTAGCATAGTTCGGCTGCGGACCCACCCACTGATTGATGATGTCACTCAGTATGAAGTTAACTTGGCCCTCATTCAGTCCGTCTGGCAAGTCAAGCGCGAGTGCATGACGATCCCCAAATTTGATATACGGCACTACGATGGACGTTCATTCTTAGTTACCACCGCCGACGCCCACCGCAAACTAGGCGCAACCTCGTCTGCCACGATTTCGATCTTAGATCGTTTATCACCGTCCGGCGTTTCCCAACTGCGCTGCTCTAGCCGACCAGTGACAACGACGCGAGCACCACGAGCCAATGACTCGGCAGCGTTCTCGGCCATCTCACGCCAGCATACAACGTCAAAGAATGATGTTGCCTCTTCCCATTCTTGAGTCTGACGATTTTGCCACCTGCGATTGACCGCTAGTCCAAAACTAGACGTTGCCTGTCCGTTGTTAGTAAATCGCAATTCTGGATCTCTGACTAGATTACCGACAACCGTTACGGTATTGTCCATTAGAAAGGTTCTTCCCCTTGTGCGTATTGTGGTTCATTGTCTGCTGGTCGTCCCTCTGCGACCTTGTTCAGTAGCGTGATTTCTTCCTGTGTCAATTTAGCGAAACTGATCGGAGCGTCCTTATCCCATCCTAGAGCGTCACGCGCCCATACGTGTCGCGCATCGTCGTCACCCTTCGGAATAGCGGGGTTGCCGTTTAGCAATGCCATCAGACGTTTCATGGATCGGATTGACGCGCCGCCCTCTGTGTGAGTTGCCGGTGCTGCCTTTGTTGGCTTCGTATCAATCTGGATCTCATCCACCGATGCCGCCTCCGCACCTCTTGACGGTGGTGTAATCCCCGACGATGGCAACGTAGCCGCAGCGTTCGCACGCTTGGGCTTCTCAACCGGCGCAGACGCCGCGGCCACTTGTTCGGCAACGCTAGGTAATACCTGACGTGTCGCATCAATCGGCGTAACGCCCGATGTAATCTCAGGCACCGTATGACCGCCAGTCAATGCCGCAACCGACAGATTGAGGTCAAGTACCGGCACCGCAAAGTTGTAGGTCTTGCCGTCACGCTTCGACTGTCGCTGCTCTAGCATCAGTCGGGCCGGGATCATACGCCCACCATTCTGGACAACGCTCAGGATCTCAATGGCGCCGTTCAACTCTTGAGCGGCATTCCACCCGTGCGTTTCAAGTCTGAAAACGCCAATACCTTGGATTGCAGTGAGAATGACTCCGAGCCTGGTAGTGGGCTTGCAATCGGGAGCATCGGGGTCACATGCACACGGCTTGTCGGTCAGCAGGTTCGTCTGTCCATCGCACCGACGCTCGCACCCGCCGCCTTTCCAAAGCTCCATGAATTGAGAAAATGCTAATTCCACGGGCGGAACGATTACGTCGAGTACGGTCGTTTCCGTATAGAGTTCGTACTGAATCCCGACTGAAGCGCCATCCCATATGTCAACCTTTCCGCCATAGACCGCAGCAATGGCATCCATGCTGGCTTTGTCGGCTGAGGTGAACCGGAACTTGTCCAACTTTGCAGGACGAGTCTTGCCGTTGGACGTGGCGACGGTCTCACCGATCCTGATACGACCGGCCTCACGTAGCCTGCGTTGTAGTGCAATGATTGTCATATCAGTCCTTCTCTAACGGTGCGCCCATAACGGTCTTGCTGATTTGGTTAACCCATCTGAAGGATTCCAAAACGTACAGGAACGCGTCATGCGCCACCTTATCAGCATTGATCGGGAACGCTACGCAGTGTTCCGGCGTCAAGTGTAGCACTAGTGCGGTGTCAACCTCTGGAACTGGTACCGCTGTCTCGCGCTCGTCCATCCCCAGCAGGTAGTAGCGTCGGCGCATGTACTCGTAGCGGCGTGGTCGCCAGGTGGCTGCGTACTCAGCATACCTATAGGCCGCTAGCTGGATGCCAACGGATTCTGGATAAGGCGATGTAGGTTTCCCGCGAGCGTCGAAACTCTTGCGACTCGTCTTGTAGTCCACGAGAAATCGCACACCGTCGACCTCGAATATGGCGTCTAGTGTGCCTGCATACCCGTAGGTCGGGGAGTATGTCGTCATCTCCGCAGCGATGTACGTTGGCTGGAACTTCTGCATCCACCGGTCCGCCTGCTCAATGAACGGACGGACCTCATCATCGACATCAGGGAACACACCAGTCAGTGCAAGCTGTTCCAACGCGTCATGTACCGCAGTTCCAAGATCGGCGGCTGTGCGTTGACCCTTCGGAGTCTTGAATCGTGCGCCACTCAGATCCTTGACAACGGCGTCAACGCCCTCGGTATCGACACGTTTAGCCAGGTATCCAGCCTGATTGACCGCTGCCTTCGCTGTCTCCTGTGCGGCCCACCACAATAGGGCTGGCTTGTCAAGTGCGCCAATAATCGTAGTTACGCTGTACATTCTCAGGTCTTCTGGCTCTGGCTTCGCAACGTCGATCGTTTCTAGGACTTCGATATCAGCCATCTGTACTCATCTTCCTCCACTTAGGGGTATGACCGAGATGCCAGCGCCCACAGTGTACGCAGTGATACTGCGACAGCTTACCACCACCATGCTTAGTCATGGCATGCTTCGCAGCACGTTTGGCATCGCCAGAGTTCAGGTACGTTCGCTTGCCGTGGCACTGACGCTCCTCTGATGACGCGTATTTGATGGTCATCCGAACTTGGCCTTTAGTCGGTCATATTCTTTCAGTTCGGGATCGGCTTTGGCCGGACGATTTGGATCGGGTCGAATCCATGCGGGTAGTCCTGCAATGGTTTCTTCTAGCGCGGCCTCGCCCTTGAACGACACCGCCCTTTTTCGCCAGTAGGTCGTGGTGTGTTCGTATTCGTCCTGGGCATCCCACACGCTGTCCTCGTAGCGGTCATAGAGATCATCGATTGCGCAACCCAACTCATCTATGAACCAACCGCACAATACGGACATCTTATCTTCAAAGGATATCGACTCGCAGGCAGAAATAAGATTGTAGAGAGCGCCCATGTAATCGCCCCATTCGCTACCTTCAATCCTCGCCCACGGCTCAAACAGATCACAAAGATATCCAACTTTGACGTATTCTGACTGTCCATCGCAGGTCATTTATCTCCCTTTTCGTTAGGAATATAGTTAACGCGCGGTCGCTTCGGACTCAGGATAGCATGACACTCCTTGCATCGTGTCGTACCGTCTGGCAATCCCTTAACCCGTGGAGGCCACAGTACCACCGTTCGTGGTCCATCTTTGTACTGTGCCGACATCAGGCGCAGCCGCTGTTTCCCACACGCGGCCGTTACCGTTTTGTACGGCCATGCCTCGCAGATTGTATCCATGTCGGCACCGTGAAGAATCGATGGATTGCGTGGATATACCGCAATGAGCGGTGCTGAGAGCATGGCTCCGAGTAGTGTATTCCCCATCACTTCATCAATCATTCGCGTCCCCCTTGGTACTCATCGACCAGTTCCCACACGTCTTCCATGGCGTCGTCATGTGCCTGAGAGTGAGGAATGCGCTGATCTGCAATGTTGAGAGCCGCAATCAGTTGGTTAATGAATGCATCGTCAGGCGCCTTGGGCTTAATCGAAAGCGTCATCCCGAATTCGTCGCATAACAGTTGCAACATCTTCCACAGCGTGTCGTGGGTGTGCTGGTAGTCCTGAGTGGCAGCATCAATCTCATGTTCTAATAGCTTGATACGTTTCGTTTTGTTCATGCGTTTTCATCCTTTGGTTGAAAAACCATACTTTCAGACATAACTAGTGCCACCTTCCACAATAATAACAAGCACCCTCTCCATCAGTGTATAGCGCCACGCCAAACAGATGTGCGATCCGATGCCAGATATTGGGATACGGATATTTATCTTCGTCTGCTTCATGTGGCATGAAGACTTTGCTTCCATTGTACTAGTCCAATAATGGCTATGGCCAACCACGCCACATTCAGACCAACAGACGGAAGGGCAAAGTAATAAATTCCGTTAACAATGAGCCCAATAGCACCACAAAGATTGAGGACCTGAAATTTCCGAGATTGTCCCGTCACCCTTTTGGTTGATACAAGATAGTAGGCCAATAAGACACAGACGGTACCACCCCATCCTAGGATATTGACAAATATAACCACTAGCCGCCTCCTTTTGTTTGAAAAGAACCACTTTCAGACGAGTTATCCACAGACAACAGACTACCTTGGTGTTCGGATAGCCTGCGGGCGGTTATCTCGCAGTACCGCTCCTCCAGTTCGATGCCAATGGCCCTCCGTCCTGATTCATATGCGGCCACTAACGTTGACCCTGATCCCATAAATGGGTCCAGCACAACGCCCCCCTCTGCCGTCACCACTGAGAGTAGCCGGATCATTAATGGCACAGGTTTGGGGCTTGGATGATCCGTTGTGGGTACCCTCTTTTCTGTGAGTACATTACCAACGCCCCTGTTGGCGATATTAGGAACACCCTTGCTGGCATGACACACAAGTTCGTGTTGGGCACGGAATCCATTGCCCAGCCCCAGGTGGCCCTTATCCCACACGACCATCCCCTGAATGCGATAATTGCAAGTTTCTAATGCCCCCACCAGATTGGGCCAGGATCTCCAGTCGACAAACGATAAGAACGACCCGCCGTCGGGAAGCATCGGACGAGTGACCTGCGCCACCGCCCTCATAAGCCATATTTGGGCTCTCCATTTAACCGGAGTAGATACCAGCGGTGGTGGTTGCGGGTTGTGTGGCCCATGTGAGACCCCTCCGACGTTGAGAGTATCTGCTGTCACCATTTCAATACATGCACAATCAATAGAACGAGCCATACGACTGAAGTAACAACGCTGGTGCCAAACATTCCCCAACCTGTCGAGAGAATCGCGGCCTCTCCAAGAATGAGACCCGAAAACACTGGCGTGAAACCCCATCCCTTTGATGGAGTAACCCTTACGTGCAGACCTTTGCCGTCTAGCTCCTGTTCAGATAAATAGCCTTCTGCAATGCAAAGCTCCATTAGCTTGCGAATATCGACAGCGGGGGCTCGCACGTGCTTCTGCTTTACATACTCATCTACGGCAGCCCGAACGGTTAGCAACATTGCCTGTCCATATTGGGACATGTCTAGTGTCTTTTCGTGTCCGTAGAGTTCCTTGTTGACCCACCGGATATAACGCCACTGTCGAAATAGTCGCCACATCTCAGAAAGCCTACATCTTGATAGAGCATGTTTTGGCGCTCCAGAATGAGAGTACAAAACGTCAGTCACGGCTGACCTGGGATTTTGGGACACAACATCTTGTGGTCACTCCGGTTAGATGGAGAGCCCTAAGCCATATAAACCCAGTGGTGGTCATTTGATCATTTTCAATGGGTTTTGCTGCCCATCTCTGACCACGCACCATTGCTCCGCTAGATGACTTCTTTGCTTCTGTGCGAGCGCCTGATGCGTAAGGGGGATCGGTTACCACTGCGTCGATCGAGCATTCAAGTGCATGCAGCGTGTCGAGCGTGTCGCCATGATAAATCGTGATGCCGTCCTGCTCGTAGTATGGCTTCATGTCTGAAAGTCGGCCAATTCAGACAGGTTCTCCACAGGCACTACAGTTCGATCCGCTCTTGCCACGCTTCAATCTCGCTGCACAGACTACGGAGACGGTCGTTTGCTCCATCTAGGCGATCGGCCAAGGGGCTGTGACGCTCGGCGTCGGTACTCTTGAGTTCCCCAGTCGGACACGTGTTCGGGTTTAGGACATGCTCAAGTCGGTGCTCTGCCCGACGCACGGCAGACTCCACCATGCCGATGAGTTCCTCAAGTTTGCTGACCTGAATCAGGATCTCACCAGCGTCGCGATCCTTGCAAACCACCTCTTCGCGTGCCGCTACCGCTGTTCCTTCGGAATAACTTGCCATTCGGTTCTCTCCTTTGTCTGAAAGCTCTACAATTCCTTCACGTGTCGATCATACGTTCTGGTAGCAGCTGTAGATGATTTGCGAAGCGGCCCAGACCACTCACATGGCGGACACTCAGCCCAGTACGTTACCTCGTAATCGTCCATGTCTCCGTGCTGCACCAGTTCGTGTGAGGAAGATACCACTCATCCATCGCCAAGCTTGCGGCGAACGATGGCGACTAGATCCTCGGCCTGACGCAACTGACGACGTAAATCATCCGTCTCGTCATCTGGGACAAGCGTAACAATCTCACGGTAGAACTTAGTATCCGCAGGAGGACTCCACGTCGGGTGAGAGTCGTCATCGAATGCCGACCCATCGGCTTTACTCCACGAAACCGGGATGTAGCGACGACCATCTTCATCAAGGTAAGGGTCGTCCATTACGGTATAGACGGCAGCCCTTAGCAAGGACTGAAACCGATCCCCTTTCCGAAGGTATTCTGCCGTCGTATTATGCCACGTGATTTGACGCTTCATTGGTTCTCCCTTGGTTGAAAGTTAACGATTTCAGCCGAGTACGAACGGGGCGATCATGCCCCAAGGCGCAACAGAGTGCCCGTAACCCCATGGCTCTGTCCAGTAACCCGGACCCATGCCCTTGCCAACGACGGCCCCGTGGATGAGCATGAACGCCCAACCCCAGAACAATGCACTTACAGCATAGAAGGCCAAGAGAACCAGGAAAACCCCCAACACTCCCAGTCCGCCAAGAGCGAGCTTGACCGGACCCAATCTGACATTGCTTGACATTGATTTATCTCCTTTGATTGTTTGAAATCAGTGAAATTACGCCACGTCCCAATTGCGAATTTCGTCAGCATGACACCTGCCGTCAGCACACTCGTCGCCATACCCAACGTCCCAACAAGGGAAGCAAGGCAAGGAATTCCCGTGTGCCAACCTCATGGCTTTCCAGCAAACGACTCCAGGTGGGCCAGTAAACCCGTCAATGACTACAGATGGATCGTTATCTGGGCCGTGTATGATGGCGTCTGGAAAACCTGCTTCGGATAGGGCCATCTTAACCCGATCCTTAACTGTTTGAAAAGGCTTAGACTCAGACATGATCGTGCCTCTTGCAAGCGACCTTGTTGCCAACTGATTGATCCCCGCACTCAAATCCAGCGAACATCTGTCCGCACTTTAGATCTGGACACGGCAACCAGAAATAGCCGCTCACGGATGCCCTCAATTGTGCCCACCATCGCGGGCGCCGTAGTTCTTGGTAGACGGGTAGAGGTAGTTCATCGTATCTCGGATAGCAGTTACAGCAGCCACCAAGAACCTCTGGTCCGTGAGTGCATGGTCCTGGCGTACATTGGGGACAGTATTTTCTGATTCTGGTCAATCCGTTGGGTTGCATCCCAGCCCCACAAAACTCTTGGTGCCACTCGTCCCATTCCTGGTCAGGATGATCTTCGCAGACGGTCCGCTCAGTCATGGCTCAACGCAATCGTAATGCCAGCGATGACAATTAGAACGACGATAGCGCCGATCACGATAGACACCGTACCCTCACGAGCTTGCCGCCAATCTCAGCAGCTCTAGCCTCTGCTACCGGCTTGCTCGGCGTGATATCCACGGTGATGTTATTCTTGTTCTCGTCCTGAACACGCACACCCCATTGCATCGTGAATTTCATGCGATCGAACACCTAAGACACGCACACCGGTATGAACCATCTAGAACGCCGCCAGCGATAACGATCTGACCGCGGCAGGTATGCTCGCCGTATCTACATGACGAACAAATGACCTCGAAGTGAGGATCACTAGGACGATATAGGTACGGCTTATCACTATCGTTTGCCATGCTTCCCCTTTTTCTTGCGTTTCTTGGACTTGGCGCTCTTGCCGACTATCTCAATCAGTCGGCTGAACACCTTGCTCATCGGGTCCATTGGCACTCCCGTTGGCGTCGATATAGGCCCTGATGACATCAGTGTGAACGCGGCCCCTAGATCCACACGGAATATCTTGACCCTTAGCCCAGATCCGAATGGTCGCAGAGTCTACCCCGGCGTCTGAGAGCGACGCTGGCGGGCTCTGAACGGGCAGGAGATCCAACCCCTGCTCTGCGCGATATAGGTTTTCGACCTCAACCGGCACGCGACCCTTCGCCCGGAGCGGAATGCCCTGACGCGCCGCCCAGTTCCGAAGGGTACGTCCACGGACACGACCGTCATCCTCTTTCGGTGTGACCATGGGGTTGTCGCTGGATATGCGCTCCAGCGTTTGCCGATGCATTTCCGATAGCATCATGTAGTCGGGATTGCCCGAATTGGGGTCGGTTATGCCAAGCTCATCGAACAACGCCTTGTAGGCATCGTCGGCATCTGTCGGCGTGCGACAGTCTGCGAAGCGGGCGGACAGTGGATCGTGTGCGGTAGTCATGTGCGGTACTGTAGTCCTTAGATTTTCCTCTGTCAACTGTTGACACGAAGGAATTTGTAATGTACTCTGTCATCTATGACAACCACGGAAACCCTCTACAAGTGGCTCAACCCCGATCGCACCACGACGTATCAGCACTCGAAGTGGCCGAAGCGTGTGGGCGTGTGGACACCAGATGTCTCGCCACGGTTGTGCGAGCGTGGGTGGCATCTTGCGATACCAATCGGTATTGGCGAGCACGCCAGGGTCGGTGCTGTCCTGTGGGTTGCAGAGGGACGTGGTGCATCTGACGTTCAGGACGACAAGATTGCGTTCACGTCTGCCCGGCTAGTGTCTGAAGTCGGTACGCTAACACAAGAAATCGCAGTTCAGTGGGCCGCTGAGTGCGCAAAGCGGACACTGAAGCACTATGAGGACAAATATCCTGATGACAAGAGGCCGCGGGAAGCGGTGAATGCGGCGATACGATGGGCAAAGAATCCGACAGAAAAAAATAAAAACACCGCCGCCTACGCCGCCAACGCCGCCTACGCCGACGCCGCCGCCTACGCCGCCGCCGCCGCCAACGCCGCCTACGCCGCCAACGCCGCCTACGCCGCCAACGCCGCCTACGCCGCCGCCTACGCCGCCAACGCCGCCTACGCCGCCAACGCCGCCTACGCCGCCAACGCCGCCAACGCCGCCTACGCCGACGCCGCCGCCTACTCGACTGCCCGTCTTGATGAACAACGTTGGCAGTCTAACCGAATCTTGACGTTGTTGCGTCAAGAGAGGGAGGTCTGACAACGTTGAACGAACTCGCCGTGGAATTGTGCATGGAGTCGAATCGTCCGTCTATCATCTCCGCGGACACGATGAACCCGCTGCGACAGCTAGGCCAGCACGATCTGGCCGACGATTTCGTAACTGTCCTACTAATGATGTCGGTTAAGGAGCACAGTGATTCAAACGCTGACCAGTAAGGCCCGAGTGATGCCAACTGGCGATACCGTCGGTGATGTGCTAGGTCCGATTACTCTAGCCATTGAGTCCGGCAACGCGTACGTCTATATGTACATAGATCCTGGTCAGGCAAGGCAATTGGCTGCGGAGCTTATGGTGGTTGCTGATTCGGTGAAGACAAAGGATATGGCGTGATTGAGATTGCCCTACTGGTTATCGTTGGCGGAGTTTCGTACTTCGCCGGACGTAGGGAGCGCAGGAACGTCTGATGCCATCCAAATCGAATCGCAGACTGAAGAAGGCGGCGGGTTGGGTTATTCTGACGACGTTGGTCCTGATTATTGTGGGTATAGTGGTTTGGATGAATATTCAGTTTGGATTTAATCCAGACCACACGAGAGGAGCGGGACAAGACTGGACCACTGTATTGGACGTGCTCCTAATGCTTGTTGGTGGCATTGGAGTTGTCGCTGGAATCGGTGCCATTGTTGTTTGTGCTCTAAAGTGGGTGTCCGCCTGATGGTGGTACTGTTTATCGCCCTAATGACATTCGGATACTGTGTTGGCGGTGGTGCTACATGGGGATGCTTACGGTGTTCGTTTATCGGTTGTAGCGATTCTAAAGGATGCACGCCACCGCACCATGACTGCGAGGGTGGCAACCTAGCGGCTTCTATTGCAGGAGGCTTGCTCTGGCCGTTGGCACTGCCGTTGACCGTTGGAGCCGTATCTTCAACTAAGGCAAACATCGCTTTAGCACAATGGAGAAACACGCGCCGGGTTAATGCGTTGGCGCTCACGCCAGATCATAAGCAGATTGCAGAGTTAGAACACGAACTATTCGGAGAGGATAAGCAATGGAGCTAAAGATCACGTTCAAGAATGGTGACAAGTCGCAGGCGGTCAAGTTGGCAGGCGACCCTGGCGACCTGATCGGTGGTATCGTGAAGGGTCTGACCGGAGCGTTCGAGCGTGTGCAGAAGTTGTTTGAGGACATTCCTAGCGATGACTGAATTTGCCGACGACTTTCCAACGGACACGATAGGGTGATCTGAAATGAAATACTGGCGACGCAATACCATAATCCTGACAGCCGTAGCTCTGTTCTGTATCTGCGGGGCAATCATGACGGCAGGACGAGCGCAAACCACGTTCACGGCGATGTCGGTTATCATTGGATTCGCTGCGTTTTTCGGAATAGCGATGTCCCCGTTCATGGGGGTGGAGGCCGATGGTGACTGAAAGTGCCGACTTTCATTCAAGTACCGTGTTCCCGCATGCAGAAGATGAACAGCATGAGATTAACGCCGTCTACAGTCGCCAACCCGATGGAACAAAGTACGGTAAATACATGCCGGTCCTCTCCTGTTCGTGTGGGTACTGGACTCAGCAATGCGATTGGTGGGAAGAATCGGGCAGTCTCATGGACGATCATTTAAAGGAGTTTCGTGACGATGGCTGAAAGCATGGACTTTCTACCATGATCATGGCCGCGATTGTCATGTTAGGTCTGTGCTTTATGTTCACCGTGACGGGAACGACCATCTACCTTGTCCACACCCGTACGCAGGTTGAGCAGACTAAGCGTGTTGAACTGACGGAAGGCACCCAACGCCAGGCATTTGAGAGCGCCTGGATACAAGCACAGAATGATCGCGACCGGATAGCGTTGGAAACTTCGCGGTCACCTGTAAAATTTGACCTAGACCAGATATCCAAGGGAGAGATGTTGTGAACGGAGCGAAAGTACCAATTATCGGGATCGCCCTTTTTCTAGTAGTCTGCACTGCGGGAATCTTTTACATGGCGATCAACTCATCCAACAATCAGGCACGTGAAGATCAGTTACGAGTAGTTGCCTGCTCTCACGTCCAGCCGTCCGCTGTCCGTGGTGCCTGCGTGGAAGGAAAGCCACTGGAAGTTACCCAAACCAAGACGGTCACCGTGGTACGCTGGCGCAAAGCGCCGGGGGATAGCATTACTGGACTGGTGAACGCTTGTCGGGGTTATGCTAATAACGATGAGAATAACGCCAACGCCGCCGCCAATGGGTTTGGAAATTGTCTAGCGGGTATCCAGAAGATTCAATCTAGGGTCGGTGGCTAGTATGTCCGAAATCGCCAACTTTACGCCACGGCTCGCCTCTCTGTGGTGCCCTGATCTCTACAGCCGTCGGGTCGGTGAGGTTTTGTTGGTGTCACCGAACGCCCTGAAGCGAGGCGTACGGACCGGGATGAAGGTACATGTCGTGATGAACAAGAAGCCATATTGGTGGATTGGATGCGGATCGGTCAGAGACAATTTTGTTTCAATCCATCCCAGCAGATACGGGATCTATGATGAAATGTGCGCCAACTGCCTGAAGGGTGTGGGTCGTGTCTGAAAGGCCGAACTTTCCGACGGAGGACGATTGATGCCCATTTTTGGCGATACCGATGGGTGGTGGCCGATTCCAACTGAGGGTGAGCGACCATATCAAGTGTCGACATTTACACCAGTCAGTAGTCCAAGCCCTGCTCCAAAGATTCAGTGGTTAAATGATTCAGACTTTGAAAGGACAATGATGGAACCAACGGTTGGACGTATCGTACGGTATCGACTGACACGCCTTGATGTCAAGGCCATTAACAGGCGCAGACACAATGCTACGGATCACCAAGGTGAACACAGATCCAATGCCAATGGGGTCCAGGTTCACGTTGGCAACCAACATCACGTTGGAGACTCGGCCTCTTTGCTGATTACCAAGGTGTGGGAGAGCACAGATCCTAACCCTGTCGCGCCGGACTACATTCCGGGCGAAGAAGCCCCCGAGTTTTTTGAACCACTAGACGCGTTTAGCGTGAACGGTCAAGTGTTTTTGGATGGCAACGATACCATTTGGGTTACGTCTGTTCCGCGCGGCGATTTCAACGGTGGATGGGATTGGCCCGAACGTGTCTGAATCCCGAAACTTTACGCCAGAAGAGATTGGATGGCTCGTCCATGATCTGGAGGAGGAGCAGGAAGATCGGGCGCAACTTCGTCGTGATCTTGGCGAAACGCGTACCGCACTTTCGCGGATCTACCAACTTCTGGGTATCGACCCTGAGGACGAGAAAGCCGTTAGTCATATCAAGGAACAGTTGAAGTCATGGAATCGGTACAAGAGTCGTCGGCGCACCGGTCGGTTGCGTGTTGGAGAGGATACCGAAACCACGTCCATCGCCCACTATGAGGCTAAACTGACGGCCAAGAAGTCTGAGATTCGGCGGCTTTCCATGGCTGACGACATTCTGCGTAAGCTGTTTGGCGACAGTCATGGCTACGTTGACCTAGAATGCGGTATCATTGACATTAGTGTATCGTTGGATGATAATGAGATTGCGTTCCTTGAACAACGCTACCAAGTGGACCACGCTCATGACTGAAAGCGCTAACATTCCCACCAAACACAATGTCGATCATGCTGGATATGACACCGAGCGTGACGGCGATAGTTGGTGCGACTGCGGTTGGGAGGTTCATGAGGACTTCTTTGGACAACAAGGTTTGGTACATGCGTGGTCCAAGAATCAGCCTTATTACCGATGGTTAGAAGAGAGATGTGCGGCCGATGTCTGAAAACCAAAGATTTACGACAAGGACGTATGAACACTGAGCAGAAGTACGCCCGCACGCTAAGACGCCTGTGGGCCATGATTGACAAGGGCGATCCCAGTGGATGCTGGATGGTCAGCGGCAACAAGAGTGGGAAATACACTCAAATCGTCGTGAACGGAAAGCGGACCTTCATCCATCGCTTCGTATATGAACTATTGGTTGGTCCCATTCCAGAGGGATATGACCTAGGCCATAAGTGTCACGATGAGGCGGCAGCCGCCGGGTTGTGTGACCTGACGGGTTATGAGTGTCCACACCACTCCTGTTGCAATCCGCTGCACCTGGAACCACAACCACGAGCGACGAATCTTAGGTCTAGTCCTAACACTCAAGCTTCGATCAACGGATCGAAAACTCATTGCAAGTATGGACATGAGTATACCGAAGAGAACACTGGACGCAGAAAGACCGGTTGGCGATACTGTCGCCAGTGTGGCCGAGAAAGAAGCAAGATCAAGAGTGTCTGACGTCCCGCACTTTCAACCAATGACACCCATAGTGATCGCAGCGGTCAAGGCTCTGTGCGAATTTGAGGAATGGCACATACTACAGATGGCGGGGTATGATCTGATCTATGCTCAAGAGGATTTACCGAGGGTCGTTAAGGACGCTATCGCGGGGTGGGCCAGTGTCTGAACGTACCAGAGTGCCGACACAAGACGACCCACGTCCGCAGACGTGGTACACTCGCCATCCCGATCCACCGTGGGGCGTTGAGTGTCGCGACTGTGGTGTCATTGCATCGGGACTGGACAAGTTGGACGCCCTAATGTTAGCAGATGGTCACGCTTTGGCGTATCACCAGGTGATGCAACCGTGGGAGAACGATAGTGGTCCTTGCTCTGGTGGATGTGGAAAGATCATTGCCGATGTGTATTGTCAGGACTGCGAGATAACCAATGTCTGAATCCACGTCCGTTCCAACCGACTTTGAACGAGACGCACAGGGTCACGCTCTGTTACCCAAGAATCGCATTCTTCTGGACGAGGCGCGGTCTAAGTTGTCTGGCTATCACTTTGCCAAAGAGGCAATCGATCCCCAGGCTGTAGACGTGTTATTCTATGCCGAAGCACTGTTAGAAGAGTTGGATCGTAGACACGGAGGATACGCGCGGTGAAGGATGACGCTTGGAAACAGCTTGCCGACCTAGCAGAGAAGTACACGGAGATATGGGAGTTTCGTCCTGACCTTGACGTTGTGGCAAGCGGGCTAGAGCGTCATGTCATGTTGGACGGTGTGCCCCATAACGTAGAGACGGTGCGTGAATACATCACGATTCTAGAGCAAGCCTGCGCGTTCGTGGAGAAGGTCAATCCGGCATGGGCGTCCATTGACCGGGAGTGTGAGAGTGGGTAGGGTATGAATGATGGTCCGCAAGATCCGATGTCAGCGCTGGCAACTGAGGCCATTCAGGTCCACGAGTTATTCAGCGCCTACGTGTCAGCGGGGTTTTCACGTCAGGAATCGATGCAACTTGTAGTGTCGATTATCGCACTATCCATAGGACAAGGAGAGCAATGAAACTGCTGGGCGAATCCATTCTGATTGACCCCGACGAGGTTAAGGAAGCTAGAGAGTCGGGGTTACTCGTCGCTGGCGATGTCATCGACATATGGCGACAGGGTACGGTCGTCCATGTCGGCCCTGGTCGACGGTCTGAATACAGCGGAGAACGCATCCCCGTTGACGTGGCTGTCGGTGATCGTGTGATCCATCATCACTCATCTGGCACGCCGGTCGAGCTTGGAGAGGATAAGTACCTACTACTTGCGCCTAGAGATGTGCTCGCGGTGGTTGACCCTGAGTGACGGAATCGGAATCCGATCCATTCCGCGATCGATGCACGTGTAGCGAACGTGCCGGAGTTTGCGGACAGATGAGGCTCATCATGCCGAACTGGATCAGGGTGTGCCTCAAGTGTGACCTGATGAGTCAGGTGTATCGACCTAAACAAGTGTGACAAACGAAAGGAATCAAGATGGTATTGGTGCATGTTGAAGGAACGCCAGATGGCGTGTGGGATGAGTCACGAGGTACGTTCTCTGTCGATCCTGACGGAACGCTGTCGGTGTACTCATATGGGACCGCCCGTGCGGCCACCAAGTCATATGGGCGACACGCGTGGCGGTATGCTCGCACGAACGCCAAGGGGTCAACGAACTACATTGGTGTGTTCAATCCCCTTGTCCAACATCAGGGGCATCCGGCGCCGTCCGAACTGGTTGCGTCGTAAAGTCTGAGTATTCAACCATTGTCAAATCGTACTGAATGTGGTACGGTAAAGTCGTGACAAGGCACTAGAGGAGGTATGGGCGTGGCGTTGGTGCACTCAACATTAGCCACGGAGTAGGTGCTGTCACGTATGGGGCAGAGAATGTAGCCAGTACGGCGCTTTCCTGGTTAGTATTTGCCCACGGTCGCCGGTCTAGGTGGGCCTAGTTTGATAGCGTGGCTCGATTCCACGCACCGGCACTAGTGAAGGAATCTCGACGGATTCAAACAGAGAAGGAGCTATGATGGCAACCGCAAAGGTAGTGCATGCAGAACCGTACCCACCGCCGATCGAAAAAGTAATGATGGAACTAACGGAGCATGAGGCTCGGGCGCTTGCGTACTGGTGCTATAGCGTATTTCCCGCGGGCGGTAAGCACGGCAGCGCCGCCATAACGATTGGAAAGGCGCTTGACTCTGCGGGAGTCACCAGATACTGCCAGAATGAAGATTGCTACGGTCAAGAGTAGTTGACATTGAACATGACCCACCCCATCGACGCCAGCATCATCGGTCACGAATACTTGGATGACCCCGACCTTCGCAACCACCTGCTCTACGTCGATGGTGTATGCAAGAGCAACGCTGTCGTTCGTGGAATAGCCATCCACCTGTTGGACCGACTAGAGTATTACAAGTCCACGGAGGATGAGCGCATGCAACGACACATGGCAAAGATGGTGGCTCACGCCAAGACACTGGAGCCATGAAGAACATCCCCTACATTCTTTACCTACTCGGCAGCGTATTCCTGGCCGCTGGTACAATAGTGGCATGGATTCAACATCCATGACAACGAAGCCTAGGTGCGAGATGCGGAAGTGTCGCAACGTTGGCCGCGTCGGCTACCTTTTGTTGGATGATAACGGAGAGGTGATCGTTGACGTGAACCTACCGATCTTGCTGTGTAGGAAACATTTGTTAGCTGCACTAGACGAACTAATTGCACAAGGTGGGGATGATTGATGCCGACCGAGTCTCGTAATCTATCCGAGACATTTAAGGCGATTCTGTCCGTTAGTGAAGTGACGCTAGAGGAGTTCACGCTGTATGGCGCGGAACGTCCGGTGCGAGCGTATCGACTGGTGCTAGATCAGAGTCGTCCGATCGTGCTGGACAAGATGCACGCTGAGGCGCTGATTCCGTACGGAGTTGACCTAGTGTTGGGTGAGTCGTGATAGTCACGTTCTTTCCGGGCAAACCGGAGTCTGTGTACGATCGACGCTCAACCGCCAGGGGTGACGTATGGTATGATCACGATGATTTCATTGGCTACGCGTGCATGGATTGTGAGTGTCCCGTGTGGGACTGGAGTGCTGACGATCAGGTCTGGTTCGACGTTATGGACGGTGGTTGGGATGCCGGACATATCTGCGCGGATTGCTTCATGACGCGGGCGTGCGTGCGGGATATCCACGTGACGGTCGTGCGGTGGAAGGGTGTTGAATGAACAACTGGGGACTAATGGTCGGTCCGTTCCAGACGAACAAAGGTGGAACGATGTGGGCTGAGATTGAGCCTGCACCTAAGCGCAATTGGCGACCGCTACCGGGACGCATGGCGATGTGGTGGTATGAGGTTCATTCCGAAGACCCTGGGGATGATTGCGCTACGACGTGGGCGTACATGGATCGTGGGTCAGGTGGAGCGTTCTCATTCCGCAAGACGGTGCGGCTGGCCCGAGACGCTACGCATTATTTCGCCTACGAGTATAAAGACGTGGAGGAAAGCTGATGCTTTCAGCCAAGCGGATCATTCAGTGGTTTAGGAAGCCGGTGACGCTCTCATACTATCGAACTATGTACTATGTGATGATGGGTATTTGCATGTTGATGGCGTTTGATCTTGTTCGCTTGAGTTCGGGGTGTTGAATGAAATGTTGGATTTCAGACGTGCGTAGAACAAAGTCGCTACCGAAACAACACTGTTGGCATCAGACGAAAATCACAGCGATGGACTATGCCGAAGGTTATCATCCAGCCCATCCGCAAACCGTGTACACTTGTTGCTGGTGCGATATGAAGAAAACGCGTAGGTGTCGATTCTGGATCATGCCCGGTCATGGTCCGTGGGTAAAGGCTAAAGACAGTTCATGGGTGACTGAATATTGGGATACGTGGGCCGGGACAGATGGCGATTCCAACGTCTGTCGTGGCTATGGACGGCTAAAGTGAGTTCGAAAGTCATTACTGTCCTCCAATGAGACCACCATGGGAACAGCGCAGGTGCTGGCACTTGTGGCGATACCGCCGCCAGGTTGGACTCGCTGGAGTCCGATGTTATGTCTGTAGTCCGACTAGCAAAAAGGCACGGAGGTTCTAAAGTGCACAGATTCAAACAAGGTCTTGAGTCCCGTTCCTCAAGGGAAATAACTGAACGGGTGGTCCCGGCTCGTCAGTTGGGCGTCTCTGACGTAAATCAAAAGGCGCCGATGTGAGTACCACTTATACCTGCGATCACTGTGGCGCTACTGGTGCCTATCCCAGCGTGTCGATGCCTATTCTTAACGCTGCGGGAACACTGAACTATTCTCGCGTCGTGCAACTTTGTAGCAAGTGCGTCTTGGACTTTCTGGCGATAGCGGACAAGTTCGTTGCGCCATGACTGAAAGCGCTGATTTTACGCCATGACCGAGATGCCCGTAGATATGTCACGACTATACAAGGCTGCTCGGTTGGCCTTGCTAGTGGCTGAACTGGACGACTGGGATGACAATCCAATGCCAGCTAGCGGGTGGGAGTGGGTGGTTAGGGAGAAACGACGACTGTTCGGAACGGGGTCGCTCTCATGTCTGAGGGATTTGCAGGCATTCGTGGACCATATGGATGAAATCTCCTGATATCAAACAATAGAGAGGAGGTGAGCAGATGGACAGTATGTGCAACATTAACGTTGGGCGTTACCCGATTCCCACACAGGATGAGCGTGACGCCGTAGGGCCGAATGTCGGATTCCCGGCAGATCGGTACCAAGGGTGGATCGTCCCCGATAATGATGACCGTCAGTGGGCGGGATTCGTTCGGACGGACGGCACGCTAGAAGTCGTGTTGCTATGACTAGTGGCAGCCGGGGGATGACCGGCTCTGCTCACTTGCGAACTCAGTTCACATGCACTAGTATGGGACCCGTGACAACCGACGATACCTTAGCAGCCGTCAAACGCTACGCATCCGACGCACGCCTGCTCACGCGCGAGCGCGACAAGTCGATCGTTGTGGCCCGTGCTCAAGGTGCGACGTTGCGTCAGATCGGGGACGCTGCGAACCTCACCCCTCAGGGAATTCGGAAAATTGTTGCGAGAATGCTTGACAACTCAGTTCACACGGGTACAATGGATACATGACCAAGACGCGGAAGTTCGGAAACGAGATTCAGGTAGGTGACATCGTGACCGTGGGATACACGTCCCACCGGATCGTGGAGATTGCACCCTACACGCACCCGTCAATCGGTGAGACCTGCGGCATTGCCAAGGCTGCCGACGGATGGGCGATTACCCTGACCGACACGGTTGCACTGGAGGTGGCATAACCTCCATGGGTAAGCACGGCCAGTCGCTAGAGGACAAGTTTTGGGAAAGCGTCCAAACGACAACTGACGGTTCCTGTTGGCTATGGACCGAGGGCCAACGAGTCAAGGGCTATGGCGGGATTAAGCATGAGGGCAAACGGGTCTATGCCCACCGCGTGGCGTACGAGTTACTAGTGGGTCCGATCCCCGAAGGCATGGACATCGGCCACAAGTGCCATGATGAAGCTGCGGCAGTCGGTCTGTGCAACAATCCGGTAACGTGTCCGCATCATGCTTGCTGTAACCCGAATCATCTGAAGCCGGAGTCTAGGTCGGTGAATCTGCTTGCCAGCCCGTTAACACAAGCTGCAATTAACAAGGCTAAAACCAAGTGTAAACGTGGACATGAATTCACGCTAGAGAACACGCGGATCAAGAACGTAGAGAAAGGTTGGCGGTCCTGCATAACGTGCGACCGAATGACCAAGGATGAGAGGAAAGAGTGGGATGACGCACACGCCTGACCAGGACCTGTCTGAATCTACAGCATTTCAGACAACAGAACAGGCGATCTGTGGACTGGCTGAAGCGGTCGGGTTGATAGCGTCTCGCTGCTGGTCGTCTCTTGGTACGGAAGAGGCCATGCTAGTCAACGAGGTGTGCCGACAGATAGTGGATCAGTTCGATGGTTGAAAAGAACAGCTTTCCTCCGTCACGACCCCGGCTAACCCCGTGGGATGTCGTCTATATGGGAACGTTGAATGATGGTCACGCGCGACACTGGACGGAGATCCATCGGTCTGATGGTACTCGTGTCGTCAGACTAGGATCAAAGCAGACGGAAGAGGCGAGGGCCATCGTGGCAGCAGTCAACGCATCAGCCAGTGGCACCGAGCAGTGTTACTGGTTTAAAGATGGCGACCGTTGCGAACTAGACTGGGGGCATGATGGCAGACATGTCGTCTGAAAGAGATAGCTTTCCGACGAACGCCATGATTGTGTTTGTGCTCAAGAGCGGCCGGTACGTTCAGAGCGTCCAAGACGAGTTCACTAAGGAAGAATCAGACAAGGCGAGGTCTGAGATTACGGATCTCATTACGGATTGGAAGCCTGGGTCGGCTGGGCATTTGTCGATGGATACGACTCACGGGTGGGCGGTCGTTCCACTTTCCGAAATTGAGCAGGTTAAGTTTGTTCGGACAGGAGGATCAGTCGGTGCCTGAAAAGGATAGAATTCAACCATGACGCCCGATATCTTCCCGTTAAATGGTACCGAGGCAGATTCTCCGGTTACCTGCAACCGATGTGGTGGTGCCACAGTTCAATATACGGGTCTTTCCAGGTGTCGCGATTGTCAGTGGTGGACCTATTGGCCACCAGTGGGTGATTACGCCGTAGTTTGGGAGAAATTTGAGTCTGTGTCAAAAACGTTTACTGACGCAGAAAAGAGTCTTTTGGCGGCGGTTCTTAATCGGTGGGTCAGTGAAAACTCAACGCTCATGGCCTACACTGATGAGAACGGAGAATGGGTGAATATCAAATGGCCGTGGACGGAGGATTCATGACTGAATCTGATAACTTTCCGACAACGCATGAGCACGCACCAGGCAAACCACACGCTCACGCTGGAGGAAACGTGGACCACTATCATTCGCTAAGCGGAAAGTCCATCCAGGTTGCGTCGTTGGTCGAAACCGCTGAACCCCGAAAACTTTGTGACCATATTTGCATGTTAGATGCAGATCACGTAGAACGAGGCGAACTCCATCAGTATTGCTATGAGAACCCGCCACCCCGTCCGGTGGGAAGGGGTGAGTAAGCGAGATGTTTGAAGAACTTAAAGGTCCATACCATACCATCGTGGCCGATCCGCCCTGGAAATACGAACAGGGGGGGCCAACTACGGGAACCGCCAGATTCCCGGCACCAAAGTATTCGATGATGACCATTCCTGAAATTATGGACCTTCCGGTGAAGGGACTTGCAGCAGAGAACGCTCACCTCTACCTCTGGACGACTAATCGGTACTTACGAGACTCATTCTCCGTTGCGGAGGCTTGGGGATTTAAACATTCGCAGACCCTTGTGTGGTGTAAATGCCCGAGTGGCATCGGGCCAGGCGGGGCATTCTCCAACACCGCCGAATTTATCCTCTATTGCAGGAGGGGCAGCCTCCCATATCAAAATCGAATTGACCGGACGTGGTGGGAGTGGAAGCGCGGCACTCACTCATCGAAACCACCCGCATTTCTGGACACAGTTGAGACAGTTAGCCCTGGTCCATATGTCGAGTTATTCGCACGCCAGCCTAGAATGGGCTGGGATGCTTGGGGATTTGGGCACGAGGGGGGCGCGCTTAAGCATGCCTGAACCTGACGTTGCGCGGCTAGAAGAAGCAATGGAATTGTTAAAGCGATGGGTAACACCTGAGCGTGACATGACCGCAGAGGGACCCAGTTGGGTCGGACTGCACGAATACACCGAAACATTTATCGATACCTACGATCTTAACTCTAACGTTGAATGAGGTCAGATACGAACCAGATGCAGGTGTATTGTTAAGTGAGACTGCCATGGATTATCCAAATAGTTGCTTGACAACTGAGTTACCATGGCGCATAATAGTTATATGAGCACCACGCAGATCAACCAAGACACCTGCCGCATGCAGCATCTGAGCCTCAGTGACTCCGCCCCAGTGGCAGTGTGTGGTTCGCCCACCGCCTATAACTTTCACATGGGATTTGCCTCGGATGCGGTCATCGATAGCTCCGCCACCTGCCCTGATTGCCGCAACGCAATTCGCGATGACGAGTAGGCGGGTGAACGATGCAAGCACTCGGCAACGACTATGATCTAGCAATGTCCGAGTGGATCGTCAGGTGTCCTGCCACTAATGCCGATGGGCTAATCTGCATCCGACCCGTGGGACACTGCGGCTTTGGCGGCGGAGAATGGGGTCCGTTTGATCCGGGGCATCGATTCCGAATAGGAGATTACGGTGAGCAAGTTTGACCAGAGCGAACTGACGCCAGATCACCGACCAGATAGCAGACTGGCCCAGTATGTGACAACGAAAGATCAGCAGAGGTTGAATGCTAGGATCAGAACGTCTGAACCAGATTACGAACGCATGTGGAGAGACACCGACGCCATGGTGGTTGACAGAGACCAGACCATAGCATCTTTAGTTGGTCTCAACGCAGACTTGCAGGACCGAATTCGAGAACTAGAAGGGGGGCTGATCTCATGGATGATTACTTCGCTCTAGCAGCCTGCTACATCCGTTCCCTTACTCCCGAACAGCAAGTGGAACTGTTGCGGGAGTGGTATCCAGACAAGGCAGACGAACTGATTGCCATGGACTACGGACGCTGGGTGTCAACGAACGACGACAAGGCGCAAGTGTCAACGAACGGTGACACTCATGTCTGAAAACGAGAACTCTACGACGGATAGATGTGGTCACGTCTACGTTGAGTCCAGTCACGGTGGGGGCACCGACTATCGGGTTTGCACGCTGACGGTGAGCGATCGGCGGGGTACCCACAAGGGACTACATACGGACGGTCGAGAGAGTTGGGGTACCGGCGATGGGTGAAAAAGATCGGTGTCCTGAGTGCGGATCTCAGATCCAGATTCTTTGGAGTGGTATAAAGTGTTCTGAGTGCTGGTGGTGGTTCTGTGTCTGAAAGCCCCGACTTTCGCATAGCGGAGGATAAGGCGTACGCTCTAATCCATCCTGATCACACGATTCGGTTTGCCGGACGTACGTGTATCAAACTGAAGTGCACGCCTGTGTCCGTTGAGGTTGTTCGCAAGACGACCGATCCTCGGGATGTTAAGTCTAGGATAGCCAAGCTGCCACCAGAGATCGACGGGTGTCCCGTAGTGATTAAGGATGAGGTAGGGTCATGCATGTTCTGTGGATACAAGGCGCAGACCCGACGAGAGATGCAGAGGCACAAGTGTGATGGTTGAAAGCACGAGATTTCTAACAAGATCAGAAAGATCCGATTGAGATGTCACATACCTATCACGACATTTTGCCCACTTACGATGAGCGGCAGATTTGGTACGACGGATGTGAAGAGTGCGAGTCTCGCGGACAGTCAGTTCCGCGTTCACTCGGAACGCTTGATAGCCACCGGTTCGCCCGTGCGTGGAAACGATCTGCTGACTGGAATAAGGACTGTGCCGACGTTGGTCCTGTCTCTGCTGCCGAGCGTCCGTTGCTTGACCTGATTTGGTACTTGCAGATCGCATTCGAGCGTGAGTGCGGGTTGCCAATTGGCGAACTACCGTTTAGGAGCGCTCTTGATGGAGTTCACTGACAATGAGCTATTGGCTCAGCGGGCGGCGAGTGTCGCCGATTTTGAGCGAGAGAACGACCGTCTGTCTGATCGGCTGACCGAAGTGGAGGAAGAACTAGCTCAGGTTAAGAGCGATCGAGACGATTTGCAGTACATCATCGACAGGGTGCAGGACTTGTCGTATGATCTAGTCAGGGTGCTCCCGTGACTGAAAGTCAAGGATTTCGGTCATGACGTACGATGTGATCCTTGCGGACCCACCCTGGTCTTATGTCGGACAACAGGATAAGTGGGGAGCGGCGGCAAAGTTTTACGACACAATGCCTATAGACGAGATCGCTAGCTTAGATATTGACGGGCGGCTCAACCCTAAAGGTATTCTGTTCCTGTGGGCCACGTCACCGCTTCTCCATGACGCCATGATGGCGATTGAACGATGGGGCCTAGCGTTCCGTGGTGTCGCGTTTGTATGGGTCAAGACAAAGAAGACCGATCCGCTGGTGCCAGTGGGAGCGCAAGGCGTGCGACCGTCAATTGTCAAGCCAACGACGGAGTACGTCTTGGCAGCATCAAGAGTGACGAAAGGTCGTCCGATGAAGCTGCATGATGAATCTATCCGACAGGTAGTTCTCGCTCCCAAGCGTGAGCACAGTCGCAAGCCGGACGAGGTGCAAGAGCGGATCGAATTGATGTATCCTGATGCGAAACGCCTGGAGATGTTCGCGAGGCGCACTCGCAGTGGATGGGATTCGTGGGGTGATGAGGTTGTCTGAAATCAAGGTGTTTCCACCATGGCGGTGCCCAGACGGCGGTTACTGCCACCACGCGTGCATGCAAAGCTGCTTTCGGGTATTGTGTTGTGGTCCCCTATCAAACGTGTTTCCTCATGACGATTGGCCAGATGACGTGCTGGAATTCCACAAAACCGCAGGTCAGGGTACTTGACAACTGAGTTCACAAAGCACATACTAGATGCATGGGAACGAACCAGGAGGCCAGCAAGATGAGTACCACCACCGTCGAGATGTCAGAGTTGAATGCGAACGCCGAGCGTGAGATTTGCACGTATTGCGGCATGGTCGCCAACATCGACCCGTTTCTCCACATGCAGCGGTACGGACATCGGCCCGTGGTGTTGCGGGATGGGGTGGAGTACCGGTTCAGCAACTACACCGCCGCCTTCACTTGGAAGGTGGCGTAATGACGGGGACCACGGAATTCCAAACATGCGAAGCGGTCATGATGTATGACTGGCACTCTAGCCAGTGCAGTCGTAATGGCCGCCACGAAAGGGCCGGACATCCGGTCTGCAAAATTCACGCCAACAAGTTTGACGAGTGGGATGGGCAGGATCGGGCACTGGACATGGCAGCCTACTACTGGAAATGGAATATCGATGTCTGAAAACCGGGACTTTCTACCATGTTAGTGACGGTGTGTCTTCCCGATGTGACGTTGCGAGATATTGACGACTTGGCACACCGCAAGGGCATCAGTCGAACGGAAACACTGATTCAGTGTATTGAGACGACGTACCAAGTTGCACAAATGGCCCCACATGGAGCGATAGTGAAACCGATGACTAGACTAGAGACGCGGATCTGGAAGCTACGGCACCGTGACTGAAATCCCAAACTTTACGACAAAGGAGAATCATGGGCCAGATTGGTAAGGAGTTCGAGATTGTAGAGATTCCAGAGCCACTAGATGTACCCGATACGATGCCCCTTAGCGCACCAGTGTCGGAGCCAGAAAAGGTGCCCGCATGACAGACGAGGTTGACGTTGAGGCGGAACCGACCGTATTGCCACGCCGCTCGCAGGTGGAGCCATTCGTTGCGTACAAGGTGGTATCGCTTAATTTCAAGGCAGGCAAGGTCACCATCGCTGGGTCATGGTCAGAGGTTGACACAGATACGGTGGCTGAGTGCAGGGCATATCCGAAGCCCGACCCACCGCATGCCGCGCCCGACCCCGACTGTACTTGCGGATTCTGGGCATTGTCAGAACGTCCGAGCATGAGTTCGTATTCACCCATCCTGGCAACCGTAGAGCTATTTGGTACCGTCATTCACGGCGAAAAGGGATACAGGGCCAACCGCCAGAGGATCACCAGAATCGACATTGACCCTACGTGCGTAATGTGTGACGTGGTTGGCGACACTCGGCGCGGTGCTGATGCGCTATATGCCAAGTTCGGCGGCGAAATTACGAAACTCTGTGCGGGACATGGATCGGCTAGCGCCGGAATCAATGCGCTAGAGCGGTTGGAGGTCGATCAGGTTGCAGACATTCTCGGCATTCCTGTAGCGTGGGGATTGAAGTAATGCCTGTGGAAAACTCGCCGGAATTGCACAACTTTCCGACAAGGAGGACTCATGGTTGAGTACGTACCCGAAACGCTTGGGGAAGAAGATGACAATGGCACGATGCCTGAGAGTCTTGAGGCGTTGCGTCAAGCCGTAGTCGGGCATCGGATCGTTAGTGTGGAACCAAAGGTGGAGATTCCCGGCAAATACTATGGCACGGATACGGCGACTGTTATTACGTTGGACAGTGGCCAAAAGGTGCGGCTGGCCGGTACGAGCGACTGTTGTGCCTACACCGAACTGGAGGCATTCCTTCTACACCCCGATCGGGTTGACCATGAGATCTTGGGCGTCGGTACTACGGACGGATATACAACCTGGCACATCTTCGCAGACCTCGGCGACATTATGGAGTTGACCGTCGGGTGGTCATGCGGGAATCCGTTCTATTATGGCTATGGCTTCGACATCACGGTAGACGATGGTGTCGAAACTGGTGTCTGACGGCACCACCATCCTGCGTGGCATCGTCGGCTCCACTGCTTATGGTCTAGATCACGCGGGCAGCGACATTGACCGTCTCGGCTTGTTTGTCGCGCCGACAACCGCGTTTCATGGGCTGCACTTGCCCACAGGCAAAGCCGCTAGTCGCGTACAGACCACGCCGGATGACTACACCGAACACGAAGCGGGCAAGTATCTGGCCCTATTGCTGAGTTGCAACCCGACCGTTACGGAGCTTCTGTGGCTGCCTGACGAGTTGTACGAAATCGTGCACCCCGAAGGGCTGGCGCTTATCGCCATGCGGGACAAGTTCCTATCGGCCAAGATGGTCCGTAACGCGTACCTTGGATATGCCACTCAGCAGTTTCGTAAGTTGGTTGACCGTGGCGACGGCTCATTCAGCGCCGATACCAGGAAGCGCACAGAGAAACACGCACGCCACCTGAAACGGCTGTGCTGGCAGGGATATACGCTGTACTCAGAGGGGTGGTTGCCAATCAGGGTTGAGGATCCTGAGGGTTATCACGAGTTTGGTCGACTGGTTGCCAAAGATCCACTACATGCATCGTCGCTAATTGGATCTTATGAACAGTCGTTCGATATGCATGAGTCGGTACTACCTGAATCACCAGACGAACGGGCCGCAGAGGATTGGCTGCTAGAGGTACGGGCGCGGCACTACGATGGCAGAGTGTACGCCGGAACGCCAGAGGCAAGAACAGTTAACTACATCACTCACCTGATTCATCATGACGTGGTAAACTACAGGTCGGTTTCAGCATGTCGAGATGCGATGGCAAATATGACGAAGGGATTTGTCGGTGGCTCTGTTTCTAACCTCTGATCTTCACATCGGCCACGCTAACATCATCAATTACACTGATCGCCCATACTCGTCGGTTCCCGAGATGAACGAGGATTTGGTGGTGCGGTGGAACTCACGGGTTGAGCGTGGCGATACGGTGTATATTTTGGGCGACCTAGCAATGGGGAAGTTGGCCGAATCGTTAGAGTACGTCGATCGGCTCAACGGTACCAAGTTTCTCATTCCTGGTAACCACGATCGGATGTTTCACGGCAATGATACGAAGAAGGCGAACGCCTCCCAACGGTACGTTGACGCAGGGATACACGCAATCCTTGCTGAAAGCATCAATCTCCACATATCCCCGACACTGGACGTTATCGCTACGCACTTTCCGTATGAGGGCGACCGATCAGAAGAGGACCGCTACGCTGATCATCGGCTCCCCGATCGTGGCGACTATCTTCTACATGGACACACGCACGGACTGTGGCGTCGGAACGGACGCATGATCGATGTAGGCGTTGACGCGTGGGCGGGATATCCGGTATTGTTTGACGATGTGGCAGGCTTGTTCATGTCCGACGACGCAGACGCCAAACCCTTGGAGTGGACCCATGGTTGAATTGACAGACTTTCAGACACGGGGTGATGATGTCCCCTGCACTCAGGACCATGATCACAACGAGATATGCCGTTTTTTTGGAGACGCCCCGATTAACGTGCCGACACGTAGCAAAATTCCAGATCAAAATAGTTGACAACTGAGTTGACGCCGCGTATAATCATTACATGAACATGACACAGACAACCCAGACCACCCGCTACTGCTGCAAAAGCTGTGGCGCAGAGACCCCCGCCGGGATCGGGTACGTCGTGAACCCCGGACAGGCGATGCCTGACGGTGGCATGAAGGCATGGTGTGCCGGAGCCCACAAGGATGCTTGACAACTCAGTTCACGGAGAGCATAATAGACCCATGACAAAGACCTACTCAGTCAAGCAGATCAAAGACATCAGGACTGGCGACGTGCTGAAGTCAGCCAGGCGCACGGTCACTAACGTGGAGTTCAGTGTGCCTGATGCCAAGTTGGTCACCCTGACTTTCGCCAATGGTTGCAAGGGCCAGTTTTTCGGGACTCAGCGACTGGGGATCTACCGTTGATCACGGATGAGGAGTTGGGGCCGTTGAGAGAGACGATCCGTCAATCTGATCTGCGTGGCGAGAGTCCCACGACCGTGGCCCGCATTCTAGAGCGGATGGATTGGGCTGAAACTGCCGTTAGGTGGGCTCCTGATGGTAGGTTTGGTTGGCGTGGCCAAGTCGTGCATCGCATAGATGGTGATCCTCGCAATAATGACGTGGACAACATGGAGATTCGTCGTGAGTGAGGACCGATTTCCGCCCAGGCCGATTCTTAATGATGATCTGACTGCACTGCGAAATCGTACTGGTATGTGGCCGAAGAATAGTGCAGAAGCAATGGCAGTGGTGGAGCGTCTTGACGCGGCAGAGTGTCTATTGCGTTGGTACGTGGACGGCAATCTTGTAGAAGCTGGGGATGAGTTCGGGGCATGGGATGATGCCGTAACGAACTGGGCTGAACTCTATGCCTGACTTATGCCCGCACGGGCTCATGGGTGGCCCATGCGACAAGTGCACCGACAAAAGTGCAGCCCAGTATGATGACCTAGCGTCTAGCCTGCGGGACTTTGCCCGCGAACTGAATCAGGCTGCAACCATCATGCCCGGTTTGGCTGGAGATACGCACAGGTGGTTCGCTAAGTGTCTTATGGATATGGTGACCGATGGTTGAAAAGTCACACTTTCTAACAAAGGATGATCTGGTGGCACTGGAGGCGGGGGCGGATGAGGTGCGCTCGATCCTTTACCCCGGACGCACCATGCGGTTCGCCAGCGATGGCGTGGGCGCCATCCGCCATATGCAGACCGTCAGAGGTACGATTGAAGTGGAGAGAGGCACCGCCGATTCCAGAGACACAAAGAAGCTGGTCAATAATCTGCCTAAGGAAATCAACGGATTCCCAGTGGTAATCAAAGATGTAGTGAGTAGATGTATACTATGCGGGTTTCCGGCCAGCACGCGGCGCGAGATGCAGAGGCATAAATGCGATGTCTGACCTGTCGACCGACTACCAACCATGCCCCGAATGCACCCACCCACACGGATGGCCATTCGATTTCTGCCGATTCCCTGAAGGATGGCGGGATGGGGATGTCGTGCCAGATGGAGAGTACGTGGCGTGCGGGTGTCCGAAGCGATGAACCGTGACACTGCGCCGAGCTTGGTAATCATGCATGCCAGGGTTATGGAATTGGAGCAGGAACTAGAGGATGCCCAGCACCAGATTACAGAATTGCGTAAGTTGGTGAGAGGGTTCCGACGTGAATGTGATCCCAACGAAGAAATGGTGATAATAGGCATGGCAGAGTTTCTGATACCACTGGACTACGAGTGAATCCATACTACGACGAGGGTGGGATCACCATTTACCACGGCGATTGCCTAGATGTGCTGGCATCGTTAGATGAGTCGGTGGACATGGTATTCACGTCCCCTCCGTACAACATCGGCAATAGTCCAGGCGGTGGGCATTCCGCTAAGGATAAGGATAAGTGGCGGAAGGCGACGCGTGGTGGTGAGTACCTAGCGGGCTACATTGAATACGACGACAACATGCCGATGGACGAATACGAGGAATGGCAGCGGAACGTCCTGTCCGCGGTGTGGGATCACACGACTGGCGCCATCTTTTACAACCATAAGCCGCGTCCGTGGAAGGGTGAGGCGTGGTTGCCACTATGCCTCAACCCAGGATTGCCATTGCGCCAGATTATTACGTGGGCGCGTCCGGGCGGGATCAATTTCAACGCGTCGCACTATCTCAATATGTACGAGTGGATTATGGTGTTTGCACGTCCTGACTGGAAGCTCAAGAATCAAGCGGCATCGGGTATGGGCGATGTGTGGAACGTAACGCAAATGCAAGGCGCCGACCACCCGTGTCCGTTCCCGAAAGAACTACCCGCCAGAGCAATCGAATCCGCTGCGCCACGATCCATCATGGACCCGTTCCTGGGAAGTGGTACGACGCTCAGAGCGGCTAAGGATGCTGGCATTCGTGGCATCGGCATTGAGATGAGCGAAGGGTACTGTGAAATGGCCGCGACCGTACTAGCCCAAGGATCATTGTTTGCACAAGAGGCAGTAGGATGACATGCTTAGTGGCCGCAATCAGAACCTACTGTCCATTGCGCAAGCTGCGGCACTTAACTCTACGTACCGCTATCGACTCGGCGCGATCATTGTCAGCGGCAACCGTGTCCGTGGTGTCGGGTGGAGTAAGCGTCGCAACAAACCTGCCAACGTATCTATTCATCACATCAAAGAGTGCAGCACTCATGCCGAAGTGGACGCCCTGCGAGGACTTCCAACATTGAAACGTGCTACGTGCTTTGTCGCCAGGCTGGACGCGTTCGGAAATCCGACACTTGCGAAGCCATGTGACGAGTGTTGGAGCGCGTTGACGGCGGCAGGTGTGACGCGTGTATATTGGACCATCAATAGGGAGGCGGTAGGTGTGTCCCGTATTGAGAGCGTAATATAAGTGCAGGGGTTGACAACTGAGTTGACGGGTGTAAAATGATTGCAAACCTAACAAAAGGAGATTGCAATGGGCGTCGACACCGATCTGTACCTTCCCCCGTATGTCACCGTGCGGGATGTTGGCAAGGTGGTGGGGATCTTGCTGGGGTGCTCTAGTGAAATCAAGACATTCAGTAGTGGTAACGGAATCCATTGCGTTGTGGAAGGCGTCAAGGTCAAGGGATTTGATTCAGATTACGGACTGGCGGAATGTGCCAGCATTGTCATCGACGGTGACCAGCCACGGGAGATGATGTACCACTTTGAGTTCTCCACTCCGAACGACCGTCTCCACAACAAGGGGTGGCACGGAATCATCCTGCGGTCGTACTCGCCCAATATTGCCCTGTTCGTTGCAGTTATCAAGTTCTTTGGTGGCGCTGTCGATTTCAATGACTGCGACGAAACCAACATTGATTTTGAGGTAGCGCCCGAAGACTCTATTTGGGGTCACGACTGGTCGTCTACCGACAATGAGGAGTGGAACGAACTTCAGCACAAGATGAATGCGCTCAGGCCGTTGTCAAAAGACGATCTCCGTGCATACGCTCTGGATGCGACATACGCATGACAACTACAGAGAAGTACACGGCATGGTTTCGTATCCGTGTCGCCATGCTAATCGGGTTTTCGATCGGTGCGATGTTGTCGACATGGGGTTCGGTGGCATCAGTTCTGATAACGGCGGGACTCACGGCACTCGTATTCGGTGCGGTCATGGGGATCGTGGTATTGTGCGAGTATCGTGTGCATCGACGGAACTGGCGTACGATCAGCGAACCCATCAGTCACGTCAAGGTCAGGTAACGAATGTTCGGAGAAGGGAGAGCGATTACTACGGCGCTAACGATACACTAATCTCGTCAGCACATCTACGGCGCGAAGCCAGATGACGACCAGTCTGCCCGCTACGTCATCGGACTCTGAATGCACACATGATGGGATTCATCCAAATAGAGAGCCTACGGGCCGACCGAAGGAAGATCCCATATGCGCATGCGCGCCAGAGCTATCACTGTTACGATGATATTTGTTGCCCTAGTAATTGGAGGACTATGCTTACCCACATCGCATTCGATGACGACCTCGTTGACACAATCCAAGAGTTCCGTACATCGGGGCGTCCACTTACCGAAGCTACCGGAGTCATTGATCGGGTACTCGCTACCATCTACCACGGTATTGACGCTGCCCCGAATTTGGATGATGACGGGACGTTTGGACGTAGTCAGCTCCAACGGGTCTCTGTACAAGTTGAGCGTGGCAAGTCGCGTGGCTGTCCGTCCTGTGGCCACAGTACCACCCACTACACCAGTTGCCCCTACTACGACTGTGCCCCCTGTGCCCGTGGCAACTACGGTGACGACGACGACCACACTTGCGGGATATGGTGAGTGGACGTATGAGGCGGCTACGAAGGTTGCCATTTGCGAGAGTAGCGGATGGGGTCACGGTACCGGAGGGAACTACGTTGGTGATCTCGGTATCTCCCGCCAATCGTGGGCCGCGTACGGAGGCGGTAGCGACACGTCACCTGCTGCACAGATCACAGTGGCATCGCGTATTCAGTCCTATCCGCCAGATCAAGGTGGTTGCGGGGGCGGCTGGTGACCACATCCATGACTGACGAACCAACGAATGATTGCGACTGGTGCGCCTACCTACGAAGCATCGGCGCAACCGAGGAGTACATCGCTGACCAGCACGCTTGGGCCGCAGAGGAATATGGAGGTCACAACAATGACGAGTGAACCGCTGACGGATGAGGACTTGCCGGGCAACCGAGAACGCTGGCAGGGACGGCAGCACACCGAGGCGACGTGGATCGGAGGACAGTCACCCACCTGCGGACTGTGCTTCAACCCATGGCCCTGTCCATGGTTCCGACTCGCAGCCGCCGAGTCCGACCTCGCCACTACTGAATCCGCATTAGCGGAGACACGGGGGGCGCTGGAACGGGTGCTAGAGCGCCATCAGTCCCACCCGGCGTTCAGTGGGGAGAAGCCCATCACTGGCTGCGCTTGCGGATACAGATTCGCCAACTGTCCGACACGAGCGATCATCGTTCCGGTCCTCGCCTCCCTCCCTCCCGAGCCAACCAAGGAGCCGCAATGAGCGAACTGACCTGCCCACATTGCACCAAGCGGTTCGACACAGAGGACCGTTGTCCTGCCGCCCTTGGCATGGGGACGTGCGTGGAGTCGTCGGGCCACGACGGTTGGCATTGGACCGTTCTCGGTAGCGGTGGGATCACTCGCTGGACCGGCTTTCATACCGTCCACTCGTCCTGTCCTGGTCGCACCAACCTGCGCCATTGGTGTGACAAGCCCTATGGCCACGGGGGGCTGCACAAGGGCTGGAATACCTACTCCTTCGGTGATCCTGAACCTTCCGCCCCCACCCCACCCAACAAAGGAGACACGCCAGAATGAGCGATGAACTGATGGTGATTTGCGAAGGATCGGGCTGCGGGGCTCACATGCTGCCGTCGATCATGGGACTCGGCATCTGCGCCATGTGCGGCCACACCGTGGAACTCAACGGATCGGTGGCGCTGCTGCACACCCGTGAGGACATTCTGGCGATGGTTGAGCGAGGAGATTTCGATGCCTGATTCTGATTCCCCTGAGAGGGAGCAAAGGGAGCCGAGACTGGTTGGATGCGGATGGTGTCCGGTCCTACTCCCCGACGATCACGTTTCGTGGTACTTCCACTTCGCCACCGAGCACGGGACCAACGGCTACTCAATCCGCCACAACATCGTGTCATCCGACTGGGACCTAGCGGAGCTTGCCGATGTCTAGCCGACCAATGGATGAGGAAAAAAGGAGCAAGTGATGGGCGACGAAGCGAAGTACGAAGTGACCGCCGAGGATATTCACACCCTTCGCACCGGTCGTGACGATGCCAAGCAGAAGGTGATGGTGCGGGTTCTCGGGCAATGCGACCGCACCTATCGAGGCGAGCAGTGCACTGGTTACGCCGGGCACTTCCTCGGGCGGCACACCTGGCAGCACGGCACTACGGCGTACATGTCGTGGAGTGATGAATCTTCCGATGCCTAACCAACCCGTTAGCGCCGTAGAAACCGAGAGGGAGCCGAAGATGGTGGGCACGACTGAGAAGTTAATACAGGACTGGCAGCAGCGCCGGGACAAGGCGGCGGCGCAGAGGCGCACGGAGTGGCGGGCCGATCACACGGATATTCCCGATCTGGAGTTCCGCACGCCCGACTGCCCGATCTGCGACCTGGAGACTGAGTACGAGGACGGGTACTTCACCTGCTGGCCATGCGACGTGAGTTGGCTGGACAACGGCTACGGACACCAGGCTAGTCACGCCGATGGATCGGAGTTCGAGGTCCGTGATGCCTGATTCTGATTCCCCCGAGAGGGAGCAAAGGGACTACAGCCCTAGACGGTGTTCCAAGTGCGGCACGACGTGGGGCGTGGGAAGTATCTGGCCGACGACCCTTCCGTCAGCCTGCCCCGAGTGCGGATTCGACCCCGAGATGTCTAGCCCCGCCCCCGAGAGGGAGCCGGACCTAGCCGAGCTGCGGGCGAAGATTGCAGCGGCGACACCTGGACCATGGGAGGCATCCGATGTCAGCGATATCGGGGCGTGGGTGCGAGGTGAGTGGGACGAGATGCGGGGGGAGTGGCTCGAAATCACGGACTTCATCGAACCCGCCAACGCCGAACTCATCGTCGCCGCAGTCAACAACCTTGCTGCCCTTTTAGACGGCTATGAGCGACAGAAGGGGGCGCTGGAACAGTTGGAGGGTTGGGACATGCTGGCCCTGCGTCACTGGGGTCCGATGCCCCACCACCCCTACAACGGCTGGTTCGGTGTATCCACCAGCGATGCACCATGGGCACGCCGACTCATTGCGAAGGCCCTCGGTAAGCATGATCCGACCGACCACCCTTCCGCTCATTCAGCCGCCGCTCTCGCCCCACCTACCACCGAAGTAGAGCAGGGAAGTGACCGAACGGCTGTTGACCTTGGCCGGGGTCCGATACCTGGGCTGTATGACGACGAGAACGACGATCCAGCGGTCGGTGGATGCGTGAACTGCGACTCACCGTTCTGCTCCGGGTGTCCTGGCCCCACCGAAGTAGAGCAGCCATGAGCGCCGGACCGCCGAACTTTCAGTTCTCTAGCCCCGTCTGGCCCGGACTGGCGAAGCTCAGTGAGGAGTGCGGCGAGGTCGTACAGGTCATCGGCAAGATCGTTGGGACCGGCGGCACGATGAGATTCCGAGATGGTCAGACGGTGGACCGCTCTCGCATGGTCGATGAGTTGGCCGACCTATTCGCCGCCGCCCGATTCGTGGCCGATCACGCACTCACGCACCAAGAGCACGACGCCATGAACGACCGCATCGGAACGAAGTCCGCCCTGTTCGAGCGGTGGAGAGCCGAAGAATCCCGCCCCCCTTCCCCAGCCTCAGGAGAGCCAAAATGAGCAGTGACGCCCGGCCAGAGATATCGCTGGACCAGATCATGTTCGACAACCTCACCCGAGAACGTGACGACCTAGCCGAAGCTCTGGAACGGGCGCAGGCAGTCGTGGAAGCGGGCAAATGGCTACTGATGGACGTGACACCCATGGACGGCGATCTCTGCAAGACGTGTTGTGCCCACGACCCAGACCACCACGACGATTGCACGTTCACCGAGTTTCGTGACGCCCTCGCCTCTCTCCCCGACCAGACAACGAAAGGTGAGCCGTGAGTAAGGGCAATACGCATTACGGTGTGATCATGTTCAGCGGCGACATCGACAACGACCACCCCGACGATAACTTCCGCGGCCACGGTCCCGAGATGCATTTCATCGCGAGCGGTCCCGAAGTGTTCTGCTGGGATGCACTGGGGACTTGGACGAGTACACATCCGTTCGCACGGGACTGCACCGCCGAAGTGTTGAGACGCGACCCCACCGTCGTCATTCGTGCTGCTGATCTCACCCCACCCGAGCAACCGGAGAAGTCGTCGTGAACGAACCGGACTACCGAGTCGTTATGTGGGGTGTCAACGATGTCGAGCCGATCCCGTGGTGGCAGTGGCGGAAACGTCGGAGGGTCTGGGCGCAGCAGGCCGAGGTGTTGCGCGAGTTGTGGCGACGCCTTGACGAGAACCTCCCCGTCACGATCGTGCCTGAGCAATCCGGGTTCACGGTCACTCCCGGTCATCGCTACTCGCATCTTTCCCCCCCACTCGTCCCCGAAGGGGAACAATGACCTGGCACAAGCTGATCGTGAACCCACTTGATGGGCCACTCGATCCTGATGAGATGGCAGGCGGCTATGAGGATGATCCGTGCTATCACCAGTTCACCACAACGTTAGACTTTGACGAAATCTGCGACGAGTGCGGAGAGCGCATCGTTTAGGAACGACAAAAACCGCCCCACCATCATCCCGAAGGACAAGGTGAGGCGGTTTCGTGATACGTGCGGTAAATCAGGTTAGATCAGATGCGTGACAGGTCAGCCTGTAGTGTAGCTAGGTCAAGTGACGGACCTTTGCCAGCCTCAACGAACTGGTTGGGGATGATGGCCCAGCACTCATCCAAATAAGCACTCAGAAAAGGGTATGTCACGGCGGCGATGCCACCCCACGTAGCGCAGTATATGTATTGGCTATCGTATCCCAGGGGAGCAATCGCATGGCCACCTTCAATGGGCGATGACGGATCGTACGTCCACGGTTCGCCGTTCTGGAACTGGCTCTGAGCTGATGCCGGGACTTGGATGCCGAACAGGGCACCACCGTAGAACGCTATTGCCTGGTGGATGCCAATGGTGTCACGGACATTGACCGGAGCGTAGCCAGCAATCTTGTGGCCGTAGAGTCCTGACGTGTGCCAGGTTTGTAGAACCGACGCCTCATTGAGTCCACCATCAGCGCCACCGGTGAGCACGAAATACTCGGAGACAACCTGAGCGCCGGTCGGGACGGCGTCCTTTTCCTTGACCTCTGCGTCCCATGCTTCAACCAAATGGGCCGTTGCAGCCATAACGCAATCACCATACTGGTCGTTGCCGTCGATGGGTAGCGTTAGTCCTGTGTAGAAGTCGGCTGACGATGGGGGTGCGGGTAGCTTCCCATTCGCGTAGACGGAAAGGTCACTGAGTCCGTACGGGCGGGTGGCAGCGAGCTTACCGAGCTTGTATGGGAATGCGGTCACTTGACCACCTTTGCGGCAGGGACGGGAACTGCAACCTTGGGCGTAGCGTTGGCAGCCTGCACCGCGCCGAGTTGCTTGGCAAGAACGTAAACGGCCGCCACGGCGCCTGCGATACCAGCGGCTTCAAGTCCGCGTAGGGTCAGGGTGCCGCTCTGAATAGTGAAGGCACCAGTAAACGTCGACAAAAATGCGACGGCTACGAGTTCGGCGGTTGTGCGCCAAAACGCGATCGTAAACATGTTCAGTGATTCTCCTTTGATCTAAAGATTTTCAGTGTGTGTTCCGAGGATTGCCATATCTGACCATCCGCGGGGATCATGTAGTCCAGCAAGAAATGTCATCGTTCCTGGCGTTGACCATTGTCCAGACGAATCTGCGTACCACTTTGACCCGCCGTCAAGGCTGGGACACTGTAGTCGCCACCATGGCCCGAAGTCATCGACGCGAACGTGGTGTCTGTGGGCTGTGACCCACAGCCGAGGTTCGCGTCCATGCTCCCGCAATAGACGGATTGACTGTCCTCTTAACCACTCCAATTCCTTGGCATGGCTAGTAATCTTGTGCCCGTGCGTGATCGCAACATCAAGTCCCGACAAGTCAAGCATCTGGACCATTTCGTCGTGAGCGACGGCCCATTCCGTGGGCGCACCTTCTCTGTTCTCAAACACGCGCTGTAGTGTGTCGCCAAGGTATCCGCCAACGTTATCGCTGTCGGTCGTTACGGGACGAGTGCCAGGACCACGACGCGTCCACTCTCCGTGATTGCAAAGGACGCTAGCAAAGACATCCGGTTCTAGTGCAAATATGCCATTTGTCCATAGGTCAAGGACTAGGTTCAACTGCTCCCGCTGCGTTAGTTCAACACTGAATAGCTGTGAACTGTAGTTCCCGTCGCATCCCTCTAGTGGGTCGCCCATATTGATGACGACGACCTTTTCGATGTTGCGACCGATCTTGCGTAACTCTTTGATCCGAGTGGCGCAAAGTTCGTAACTCTCATGAATGCGGTCGACTGTAGCATTGACGCCACCACCAGCAGACTTTGCAATTTGCCAGTCAGCCCAACAAACGACGAACGTACACGGATCAGCGTCCGTGGCAACTGCACTCTGACCCTTCGGTTTCCATGAAGAGACCCGGCGTCGCAGTGCGTCTAGGTCAATCTCGTCTACCTCTGCAACCTTGCGTTGAAACCTTGCGTGGTAAGAGTAGAGCCAGATGGTGTCGCGGTCGCCGTTTTCTAGTCGTTTGGACTGTTGCCACTTTGACATCGTGACCGTATCGTCAACGATTTCAAAGATGGTCGGGTCAAGTCCGAACCCACGAAGAACGCCGTCCCAATCAGACGCAAACTCAATTGGGGCCTCAATCGTGCCCGTGGCCAATGTGCCGCCGTCACGTCCGACAACGATCTCTGCCTTTGCCCACTCGTTATGAGGGGCTACGTCGACAGTGGATTTACGTACATCTGCAACATATCCTATGCGTTTGCGGTGGCGCCGGACTGACTTCTCATTCCACGGACACCCCCAGTCGTAGAGTTTGCGTACGATTGACGCATGGGATACGCTGCCATCTAGGAAATCAGTATCAATCTCTGATCGTTGAGCATCCGACAATGGAAAGTCATCCAACTTTGACAAACGCTGCTCCCGTCAATAGGGGATATCTGGTGCTGCTCACGGGAAATAACACCCGTGTAGTTCACTACACTACGTACTCCACGGACCCCCTGTCAATGGGCCTACCGTGATCCGACAAAATACGCATGAACGAACGTTACTGCGGCTGCCACTGTCGTGGTGAGGTTGACCCCCGAAGTTTGCAAAGCCCACAGTCCAAGAGTATCGCCAGCAGTACATGAAACAATCCCGGTACCGGTGGATGCGGGAAGGGTTGTATAGGAGGGTACTACCGCGCCTCCAATGGCTTCCGATCCATTGTGGTACAGGATTGCTGATAGGTATGGGGCGCCGGTACCACCATAGCCACCAGTCTGTACGCCAAATGACACTGAGTAAACGCCAGTAATCGGAACGATGACGTTGTTCGACGTTACAGAGAATCCGTATCCATTGACGGTTGTCCCACCGAGCGTTACCTGTGTCGGCGTAGCTGTTGGAATAATTGTGGCAATCGAGCCGTAGAAGGCGGCGTAGGGCCGTTGATATAGAAAGAGTGTGTTCTGCGCTACGGCATTTACGTCCGTCACAGCAAGGTCATCACCGGTTGCGTAGGTTGTCGGGTTAGTGAATGATGCCATTTTTATCCCTTGGTCAAAGTGTGAGCTGATTGCCTGAAGTGAAGTACGCGCTGAAACTCGCCTGGCTACTAGCTCCGAACGAAATCCCCAAGTTCGTCGTATTGATAGGACCGCCAAAACATACCGTCCCTGGAACTAATACGTCTAACGCGGCGGTCACTTCAGCGGCGTTGGCATTGAATGGCACGGTCGCCGTAGCCCCTGATGCCACCGTGTACGTCACGGTCCCACTGGCCAGCGGATAGCTCGTGGCAATCTGAGTCCATGATGTTCCCGATCCCGTTACCGAAGCGGCGCCTGACATCTGCGCTTGCGTCGTGCCGATGAGGAATGGATCTAACAGGATCTCATAGGGCGACAGCGCCCAGGTGGTTCCCCACGTGGGGCCACTATCGACATTGACGGTATGTGTGATCTGTTCGATTAGGCTGTCTTGCTCAAACGGCGAGCTACTTGTCTGTCCCTGGTACGCGACCGAAATGCGATCGTACAATCTACGTGCAAGCATCTGCGGAATGTTGCTACCGCCGCTACCGTATGATGTAAGCGAAATCGCTTCTACGCGATTGATCGGGTTATTGTGCCACTCGCCGTAGTTCTGAGCGATTGCTAGGGCGTCCGAATCATTCGCCTGCTGCAATGACGTGAGCCCTTGCAACGTCCTGCTACCGTAAACACTGGCAGAGTTCGCAGCCATTGGAGACTGGACAGGACCCCACGTTTGTAGCTGACTCCCACTACGCCCACTCTGTACCTGAATGTTATTCCACACGTCAAGGTCATCACCAGCTATTGATAACGATGGACCCTCGTAGAAGTATGGAGTTGACGTGTTGTCGCTGAATGTCGCGTTGCTCGTGACGCTTTGTGGATGTAGATATTGGTACTGGCGAGATAGTGCTCGTATTACACCATCGGCACCCTGATAGATCAGACCGGGCTCAGTTTCGGTCAACGTTTGCAGGTAGTTCAGTGCTGACGTTGTAGTGACGGCGTTCGTTTCCGCGTACATGAGCGTACGGAACGGATATGGCACGTCGAGCATGGTCGCAGACGGTAGTCCAGCTACCGCCATGACCTTGTTGAATCGTCCGGCTGTTGTATCACCATCGGCAGCTCCAAATTCTTGTTGCTGGAACCACATGCCGGTGTTGTAATGGTTGAGAACTTGTGTAGAATCTAGGAATGTCGAGTACAGTGCAACATTTGCCATTGATCCAACCCAACCGTTAGCACCGTCAGCGTCACATCCAATGGTGATGTCTGTTGGGCTGGACCAGTCGCCGACGTTCGTGACACTATCTTCCATACCATCGACAGAGAACGTTGCAACGCTTGCAGCGTAGGACATGATGACGTGGTGCCACAGTCCGTTCTGAGTCGTGTTGTTAGCGGAGAACGCTTCGGGTGCATATGCACTAGTGACAGGTCCTGCGGTTATGCGGTTGTAGTAGGTTACTGATGCGCTAGTGAACGATCCGACTCTTACGTCAACTTGGCCGCTTGGCGTGGTGCCTGAGAACAGGGTTGATCCAACCTGTCCTGCTACTGCATAGAATGTGCCAGAACCCGCACCTGTAGTGTTAAGGCTTAGTGTAATTTGGGCCGTATAGACGCCAGTGATCGTTGACCCTACTGCGATATTGGGACCAGTAACAAGGTCGCCAACAGCTAGTCCCGGCAGCGGTCCACCACTGGGATTGCTATTTGGAATGCCGTAGATCAGGTTTGGCAATGCCACATTGTCAGTGCTTCCGGTAAACGCAACCGACCTTCCGTTCGCCACCGCCGCCGTACTCGTCCACTTAACCCATGCTTCAAATGACCATATGGCGACAGCGCTGCCTAGTGGGTTGTTCTGTGTCGGTGGTGAAGTGGCATTGTTTGTTGTTGTCACTCCTCCGTTCAGGACGTTACTGCCGTTCGTGAGGTCCAACGCGGTCGAGGCGTCGCACAAGAAAGGGCCTGCTACGCCAAAGAGGGGCGTTCCGTTCAGTCCGGCAATCAGAGATCCTGTCTGGTTATTGCCGCTGGAGTCTGCGACTGAGTATGAGTTCACGAGATCACCAAGTCTGTAAAATGCCTCTAGGCTCAAGCCTCCGTCAGCTTCCACAAGAGCGGCATAGTTGCCTCCAGAGAGGTAGCGCAGCGACAGAAGTTGGAAGATGTCCATCGTAGAAATCGTGGCGTCGACATTTAGGACATCACCAATAACCGGCACCACCGACTGGATATAGCCAAACGCTTCATGTGACGTGATCCCTAGCCACGCCGCCGTCACAGACAGCGGGGTCATTGGATCAAGGCAACCATTGTTGACCAGATAGCTATTCGTGTTCCATGTATTGAACGCACCGTCGCGATTGTTGACCGTGACCGTACCCGCGGCGGCTTGAACACGATCGAGTTCGTGTTGGCGGCCCAGCGGTCCGAGCGTCATGCTCCGCACATAGTGCGAGATGTTCGCCCACACGCCGATACCCTCAACTGGCGCAAGGAAGTTCCCACCGACAGCAACTTGAACTAGCGTCTCGGGGAACTGAAGTAGCGGATTAGGTCCGACCGGACCAGCTACGAACGTAGCCTCAAGTGCTGACCATGTAGCCCTTACCGTCGGCCATGACACGGAGCTAACGACCGACCCACTCAGAATGTCGTAGCCAGCGGCATAACCCGTACCGTCCATTGTGAGGGGCGCATATCCACCCGCAATCGCACCAATTGACGCTGCACTACATCCGACCGTCATTACAAGATCGCCATTTTGACGAGGCGTGACAGTTTGCGGTGTTACCGTCCCTGACAGACCGAAGTTCTGCGACCACGTGTCCAGCGGATCTTGGAACCAGATGTTGCTGAACTCGCTGATATTGACGCCGCAACTTGCCGCCGTACTAAATGACACGGTGACCGATGCCGCACCACTTTGGATTCCACGACAGTACCAAAGTTCCGCGTTGCCACCTGTCGATGTTGCGTTAGATGACCGAATCCATCGACCGTTAATCGTGTCAATGACGGATGATACCGTGACGGACGGCGGTAGGCATACCGACGCAAACATGGTGTCGCCAAATAACGTGGCCGATGACAGTGGCACGACTACGGACGCGGCGCCATGACTAGATCCGTGGTTGCTCTGAATGAACGTGATGGCTGTGCTGACGGGCGGTGATGACCCGAGAATCAGACTGCCATATGGCTCTGTTCCGTAGGCGAAGGTTCCGAATGCCATTAGATGACGGTCATCAGTAGGATTCGATCTCGTAGGTAATGGTCGACGTATCCAGCGCACTCGTGGAACTGATGGTGAACCCGGTCGTCGGAGTGATAGCGGAAACAAATGGAGCGCCCACCGTCCCGCCCGGAGTCTGGACGAACACCTTGATTATGGATGCGGCGGTGATAAATGTGTTCGCTACGGCAATGGTTCCGGTCACGAGTACGGCAGTGCCTGTCGCTGCATTAGGGGCAGCAAAGTTACCAGGACTCGTATTCGGGAAACTCCCGTATCTCCAGCCGAGGTAAGCGTACAGCCGTGATCGTTCGGCCGGGGAGAGGTAGGAGACAAAGTGCATCGGTTCTCCCGCCACGTGCCCGACGTATCCCTGCCCTGTGTAGGTCCCGGTGAATGTTCCCGTGGTGCCGGTGAAGTTCACGCTTACCTGGGAGGTTGGACTGGACGATAGGAGGAAGCTCGACCCCGACGAGACAGTGCCGACGTAGGAGTTGGGCGGCACGCCGACCCCACCGAACCCCTCACCGATGTCCGTGGTAGCAATGGCCAAGTCGGTGATGGTCGGCGATCCACTGGTGCCGCCCGTGGTGGCCACGCGACTCATTCCACCGATGTAGGCGGTAACGCCAGTGCCGGGGAGGGTGTGGGTGGCTGATCCAGTGGCGACCTGCACCCCGTCGATGTAGATGGCGTAACTCTCACTTGAGCCGGTTGTCCCTGTGGCCGTAGCGTCCCACTGGACCTCGACTAGGTGCAGAGTGTTGAGCGACAACGGCACAGAGGACGTGGCGATGACGAGTGTTTTGACGTAGCCAGAAACGACCAGACTCACGTATCCCGATGAGTCGATGTAGATGGACGGTCCGCTCCCGCCGTGGGACGAGATAAGCCACTCCACGCCTAGCGTTGGGAAGGCTGTCGGGCAGATGATCGCATAAAACGAGTGCTGCTGATTTACTCCCCCAGCGCCGCCCATCAGCCATGCCCCGGCGGTAGAGAACCACTCCGTGCCACTGAAACCGAGCGACGGGAACCCACCTGGGACTTGCCCTTGTTCAGCGGTCGGAGCAACGGACGCAGTGGACTGTCGATAGCTGACCAATCCGCTCCCAACCCACCGGTCGTAGAGGACATTCTGGGTGGTCGTGCCCGAGTTGGGTCCACCGATCTGAGTGCCGGGGGCGAACTTCACGGACTGGTTGAGGTCAAGCCACCCGTTCATGTTGTCGATGGTGGCGTAGTTGAAGTCGACCCCGTTGGTGTCCTGATCCCTGATCGTGTATCGGGTAATCGACTGGTTAAGGGGGTAGAAATTTCCGAGTCCGTTATAGAAACCGGAGAAGGTCAGGGTGACGGTGCCCGACCCGGTTGCTGCCGCCGAGAGGGTGACCGTCCCTCCTGAAACAGAGCTGACGGAAGTGCCGGGAGTGATGTAGTCGCCCTTGACCACCATGTGCCTCGTGATGTTCGGGAACGATGACGCCGTGGCCGCGGTAGTGCCATTAAGGGTGACCGACGCGACAGTGTACTCGGTCCCCTCGTCGGTGTCGATTGCAGCCCACGTCAAGACGCCGCACACGCAATCGATGGCGTAAGAACCGTTGAGATAGTCCCCGGCCATCTCTGCCTGCACATCCCACGGGACCGCCGGTAGCCCGTTTGGGTCAAGGTCGGTGGCGCCCGGCAGTCCGTATTGCCCCTTCGCCCACACGCCCGTTTCGTCAATCAGGAGTGGCTCGTTAATCGCCTGGGCGCAGATGGCCGACCCGATTGCCTTCTCTGGAAAGCCAACCGTCGTGTAGTCATGGCAAGAGCAGAAATCGAGGACTGAGTTGATCGACTCGAACTGGGTATTGCCGCCGACAGCCGCTGGGTACTGGGTGCCCATGTAGACCAGGGCGTTGGGGTTGGCGGTCTTGATGACGTTGCTCATGTACGACGCGAAGGACACGATGGCCGCGGTGTAGGCGCCTCCGTAATCCTGAATCTCGTTCATCAGGTCATAACCGGCGACGGTAGGATTCGAGGCATAGCGGGTAGCTACGGTGCGCGCCCAATCCTCGAACGAGAAACCGGTGGTGGAGGTGTAGGCGTCGTAGTTGGCGGCAACGTATTGAGGGCCGTGGGGCGAGTAGGCACCGGAACCGTCGAACCACGCTTGCGTCTTGGCCTGACCGACTCCGGCCGGACCGTAGTAGAGGTCGTTCGCCGTCCCGTTGTAGTTGGTGAGCATGAACAGGACCCGGTGGCCATAGCGGGTCATCAGATTCACGACGCTGTCCATGAATCCGAGCGCCTGCGCCCAGGTGTAGCCCGTTTGCGGGGCGATCCCCCACACCCGGAAAAGGGAGTTGGGACGACACTGCGAGAGGAACTTGTCCTGTGACGCTGCGCTCACGGTGTAGGCGTTGGGATTCCCGCTGTCGTAGGTCTGCGCCCAGGTATAGCAGTTGTATCCCGTGGGGCGATATCGGGGGCCGCTCGCACCCTCATAGACGTGCTGACCACTCACGACGAGCCAGGGCAGGGAGAGGGGCGTATAGGACTGATAGTCCGCAGCCGTCGCGCCATGAATCCACGTAGCACCTGCCACATGACCCTGTGCAGACGTACCCTCTTGTCCGCGAAGCAGTGTACCGGTGATACCGCCTGACGTGAACGAACTCAGATAACCAATCTCATACGGACCGCCTACTCCGGGGTCGATCTCTAGTTTGGCATAGACGGATGCTGCTAGTGTCGGGAATGCTGGCGCTGATGAGAACGTGATGACGCTCGCGGAGGAATTACCGGCCAGGCCAGAACCACCGAGCGTACCCGATATGTTGTTGTAGATAACTTCGCTCACGGGGGCATCCTTACTAATCCTTGACATTTACGGAGATGGGTGTAAACTGAGTTCACAAGCAAACGAAAGGTAAGACCATGAACGCACTACACGCATTTCTGATCTTCTGGAACTGGTTCACTACGACACACACGTGCGTGGCGTACTTCCCTGATGGCGGGGTCGGCCCACAACTCACTCATAACGTGGTTGCCTACGGTGGCAACTGCATTCAGGCAATCTCCTACGCTGCGAGTCTGCACGGGTCCGTGTCATGGACTGGGTTGACGCAGGGTGGCATAAACTTCGCGGTGGGCTACGGTGGTTAAGCGACTGGTCGTAGCCATCTGGCATTGGATGACGTACTGTCCTAAGTGCAATCACGCTCCGTGCATGTGTCCGAGTGGTTGGGACAAGTGGCGGGAACAGTGGTAGAAAGTTGAGGTATTCAGACAGGGCTAGCGAGCGACGGCGTTGACGTTAATGCCGGTTGCTTGTCCAGTCTGACCCGACTGCCACTGTCCGAGAGGTGGTCCAACGGCACGCGCTGATCTTAGTTGGAATTGCGTCATAATCGTCGCGAGCGTCTGTCCGTTAACGACCATATTGATCGGTTGGTTCACGATCTGCGCGGAGATACCACCACCTGATCCAGTAGGAGCGGACACGGGGACTGCGGAACTGCCGGAACCGACGTTGAATGAACTAGTGAGGTTCGCCCCTAAACCACCGATGGCAGCGTGAGCAAGTCCCATGTTGTCAGTGATGCCCTTGGCGATACCCTGGACGAACGGCAATCCAATTTCTCTGGCCGCAAGTGCTGACGGCGATTTGGCCCCGATGGCAGTTTTGGCAGCGGTGACCGCCCCCTGTGCGGCAGCAGCAGCCGCCGCATTGATTCCACCAGTGTTCTGATTGATACCTAGCGCAATGCCTTGATCAATAGCAGCACCAACGCCCTGACCCCCAACATTTGGGATTACTGCACTTTCTGCGGCCTTGACGACATTGTAAACGGCAGTGTTGATCTTGTCTTGTGAGCTGTTGACGCCCTGGATGATGCCCGTTACGATATTAGCACCAGCGGGTTTACCGTCTACCTTTGCTGCGGAATCAAGAGAGGCTTGTGCTAATGTACGGCCAGAGACCCCAGCATCAGGCTTTTTGTTGTTAATGCCCTGAATGAACTTCTGAGCATGGGTTGTTCCAGTGGGCATTGGATCGATCGTAGACGCGCCGATCTTGGTGGCATTGGCTAGGTTCTGACCAGTTACTCCAGCGTTGGGAACAAGCAGCTGGATGGAGTTAATGAATTTTTGAGCATGCGCCTTGCCTGTAGAGGTGGGGTCGACGCTGCCGAGTCCCGCCTTGGATGCCGTGGCGACATCGGTACCAGTTTGACCGGCCGATGGGATCAGTGCTCCAATGGCGTTAATGAAACTATGACCGGCGGCGGCTCCGGCTGCCCTCGACCCAGGGGCGGCGGACTGATGTCCTTTGACCACGGCCTGAGCCTGCGTAGTAGCGGTGGATTGAGCGGCTGCGATCTGTGCCTGTACTGCACTAGGCAGTGCGATACCATATTCACTAGCGATCTGTTGTACAGCGGGTAGTCCACCGCTAATGCTTGCGATGAAGCTAGCCGACATGGCCTTCCCGCCATTAGCCATTAACTGCTGCGAAATAGCCATTGCCTGCGGCAACGCTGCGGCGAAGGTTGAGGTCTTAGATGCGACCGCTTCGGCTGTGAGCCGAGCAACCTCTACAGCCTGAGCCCCCGCAGCGCTTAGAGCACTGGTGCCAGCGTTCACGATGCCTACGAGTTGTGGACTAAAGTTTGCGACCATCCCTTGCAAAATGGTTCCAGCTTGCTTTGGTCCGGCCGTGATTAGTCCAGATATGACACCAGGATCATAGCCGTCCTTAATCGCTTGTTGAATGTTGGCAGTCCACGTGTTCGCCCCCTGTACGGACGTAACGTAGAAGTTGGCAATATCGGCACCACTAACCGACAACTGACTGCCCAAAGACGACACGATGCTAAACGACGATTGGAAGGATGAATTAGCAGACGTGGTGGCAGAGCTAATGTTCTTGGCAATCGTAGCCATAGATGTTCCAGAGTCAGTGGCTAACGTCGCCATTGCCTCTCGGAAAATTCCAGCCGTTGCCGCCTGTTTGGTCAAGTCTTTTACAACAGCGTCTGCCGATGTATTGGTCGTTAGCATTAGTTGCTCAAGTTGAGCACCAGTAATGCCAGCAGCGGCGCCCTGTTTGTCAAAGGATGCCTTGAGTGCATCGGCGGCAGATTGAGATTTGGATGCGGATGAAGTCAGTTTGTCTAGTGTTTGAGTGTGGTCCTTAGCGGCTTGCGACGCATCAGAATGGGCCTTGCTGAGTCCCACGAGGTTGCCAATGAATCCAAAAACACTTGACCCAGCGTGTTCTATAGAACCAAAGAATCCGCCCATGGCACCCGTGACGGCTTTTATGGGACCTTCAATATCATGCCATAGTCCCTTCTCAATCTTCAACTCCTCGTTCATAGCCTTCAGTGCACCGGATAGGGTGCCAGATATAACCGTGGCCACTTCTGTGATGACGGGCAGGAGTATGCGTCCAAGTTCCGTTAGATAATCTTCAACGGTAGCCCTGCCCTTTTCAAATTGCGCACCGAGTCCACTTGTAGCTTTAGCTGCTGCGTCTGCCGCCGTTCCATGCTGAAGCATGGCGACCACGTCAGCGTTATAGACGCCCGAACCAGACTGAATGATGCCAACTAGTTTGGAACTAGCACCTCCAAATCCAAGTGTGGACAGTTCGGCGGTAGCCTGAGCACTGGTTAACCCTTGAATCTTGGTATGCAGCTGATCAATAATTGAACTAAGGGGCATCATTGCCCCTTGGCTATTCGTGAATGCGACCCCAGCCTGTTGCTGTGCTGCTGCTGCGGCAGCAGTTGGAGTGACAAGGTTCTTAAATGCTGTAGTTAGTGCAGAAACCGCTCCGCGGCCACCCTCTCCATGGTCGGCCATATCTTTGAATAGGGCACCCATATTTTGTAGGTCGGGAGCATTGCTGCCTAACTGAGTATGGATGCGTTGAAATGCCTGCGTGACGCCCTGTATCCCAAGCCCAGTAGTGACGGCCGCAGTAAACAATACATCTGACGCTGCTGCGGATTGACTTGCACTAATACCAAATGACTGCATGATCTTTACTAGACCAGATGTAGTGGTGTTGAGGTTTGTGCCAGTTGCTTCAGCAAGATCCATAGCCGAGCGCATGACATCAAGCGACTGGGCCCCGGTAAGGGCACCGCCGTTCATATCTTTGAGCTGACCTGCTACACCAGCAAATGCATTAGCAATCTGTCCGGCTGCGAATGTGGTAGTTCCAGCAGTAGACAAGAATGCGGCACCAATGTTAGACGCAGCCTGGGTGCTAATTCCCTCACTAGCTGCGATCTTATTTGTTGCAGCCTGGTAGTCAATTGCCATTTTGATCGAAATCGCGGCAAGTGCGGCGACGGCGGCGGCGGCGGCGACAGCCGGAATGGGAATGCCCCCGATGGCCCCTGACAACAATCCTGACTGCCCGCCAGCCTTTTCCATGGCGCCGCCAACGCCCTCGACCTTAGACGCCACCCCTGGCATCTGACCACCAAACGACCCGAACAAATTGGTTAGGTCGCTAAGGGGGCCTTTCATTGCCGAGTTAAACTTACCCCCGGCCCTCTCTCCAGTAGTTGCGAGATCATTCTCAATATCTTTTGCGCCGTCTTTAACGCCAGATCTAACGGCACCACCCGCATTCTCACCAGCCTGCTTGAGGGTGCTTTCGTCATTATGCAAGCGTTCGCTAGAACCAAGTGCAAGCCCATCGCTGAGAGCGGTGCCAGCATCTTGACCAACCACCCCTGCGTTGCTAGATAGCGTGCCCATCTCCGCTTTGGCAGCCTGCATGGACGCCATGAACTCAGATGTATTCGCAATCAGCTTGGCTACGACTGGTTCAAGCGCCATAGATTACGATCCTTCTATTATTATGATGTTCGTTCTTGAACGTCGCGGATGGCTTGCTGAAACGTATTGTCGATTTCTAACAGCCAGGTTGATTCTCTATATGGCCGACGTTCATACTCTTCGGGAGAGCAACTAAAGAGTTTGCAATACTTGTACAGTCGAAGGAGTTCGTCTGTTTCTTCATCTAATGGCTCTAGGAGGTTTCCTCCACCAAGGGCGGCTCGGAGCTTACGGAGTCGCCTGTAGGGGCTTTTGGGTCCACTGCACCGTCCACACTGAAGTCGTCGGATAGTTTGATGTCAGCGGCTGCAACTGTGAGAGGAACAAAGACTGGACGCGGAAGATCGTCAACGCTATCGGCGTCGGTAGGACGATCGACACCATCAACGTTCCAATCTCTGAGACGCACGATAACGCAGGTACGCTGAAAGATATCCAATGTGTCATAGTCGTCATCGGGCAGTTTGGTGATGACTTTCCATGAGTCTGGGTCAGCCTCGTCATATCCGAGGTCCGTGAGTTGGTTGGCGATGGCGGTTGCGACACGGGCAGACCTGCGAAGGGTCTTGACTTCTTTATTCGTCAGTTCGTCATCGGTCTTAAGCGTGGCAGTGCCACCAGGGAGTTCTACAACAGTAGACATGTCGATACTTTCCTTTTTTTAGGGTTAGCGGGATTGCTTGCGTTGCTGGTGGTTCTGTGACGCTGTGCCGTGGATGGCGAGTAGCCAGTCAATGGCGGCGGGATCAGTAGCGTCAAGTTCTAGGAATTCTTCGTGCGATGTGCCGCTGAATACTTTCCTGTATGTGTACTCGCGCCAGTAGTCAAGGGCCGGACCGCAGTCGGTTATATCGTCTGGACCGGCGCTGTCAGAGAGTAGATATGACGATAGCCGTCGCAACTGACAGTACGGAGATTCCGCGTCCACATCGGGACGGAAATCTACCGGAGCATCAGGGCGACGGCTTGACAGTTGATCGTGGTTCATATTGCCCGTCCTTTTGTTTGAGGGCTAGCCGCGTTGACACGGCCTATACGTAGTGTGTATGGTGTGGGTTATGGCAGTGATATATGGGTTGTTTGATCCGAGGAGACCGATTGAGTTGGAGAACTGTCGCTATGTTGGGCAGACGGTCAACACTGCGGAGTTCCGTCTATATGGACACTTGCTTGATGCCAGGATGGGCAGTGATCGGGGTGTCTGTAAGTGGATTCGGTCTATCCAATCAGAGGGAGTCGATCCATCTACGGTTGTATTAGAGGGGTTTGATTATGATGATCCTGATGCGTTGGATGACGGAGAAAAAGATTGGATAGCGAAATGCAAGGCACTGGGGTGCGACCTAACCAACATGAACAATGGAGGAAAGGGCAATCGGGGTTTTAGCCCAGGTCTGGAAGCACGCGCTAAAATGCGTAAAGCCAAACTAGGTAAAACTCACACAGATGAAGCCAAGGAAAGAATGTCGGCGGCACAGTTGCGCAACATTGAGGAAAAGCCATACCTGACGAACAATCGTTTAGAGGCGTTGCGTAAAGAGCGTGAGGAGAATCCCGATCGACAATCAGAGTTCATGGTGCAGTGGTGGAAGGATCATCCAGAACACGCTGTCAAAATCGCTGACTATTGGCAGACGCACCCAGATGCAATTATTGCTAAGACCGAAAAGGTGCGCAAGGCTTGGGAATCCCTAGATCGCACTCCGCTAATGTGCGAGTGTGGCGCAGGCCCCTTTGTCGGAGAGTGGGGCATTGACCGTCACATGAGTCAGAAACATGGTAATGACAAGTATGATATTCCCCAAATGTGTGAGTGCGGGGACGGGCCATTCGCTGGAGATCATGGGCTAAATGTCCACAGAGGGTATTGCGGCAAGACCGACCCAACCATGTGTATTGAGTGTGGCGACGGACCGTTTGTGGGACCGGCAGGACTCTCTGCCCATCGGTCCCACAAACACGTTGAAGGTCGTAAAGATCCCGTGATGTGCGAATGCGGTGCTGGTCCGTTTAAGGGTCAGCACGGACTCAGTGGTCACACGCGTCAGGCGCACGCCGATGCCATCGATACATGGTGCGAGTGTGGCGCTGGTCCATTTAATGGAACCACAGGACTCTCAACTCACCAACGATACTGTGGGTCACAGCCCGAAGAAGTGTGCCAGGAATGTGGCGCGGGACCGTTTGTTCGTGGGGGTCTGAACTCTCACACCTACCGCTCCCACACTCCAGAAGGTACGATGCCGTTAACCTGTGAGTGTGGGGCGGGTCCATTTAAGGGAAGCATCGGACTGGCCGGACATAAGCGACAAGCATGTCCGCTTGATCAGTAGGCGGTGCTGATATTATTCTGGACCATGCATTTGATTGGGCTATATCCCCCGTATCCGGCGATTGCATCAGTCGTGTTTGCGACCGCGACGAAGTTTGTATCAAGCGTCAGGTACGCCTTTCCTTGATTCACGATCGGCGCTTCTAGCTGACACGCAGACATCGTGTAATTGATGAAATATCCGGTCTGCGGGTCAATCAATGACAGGATGATTTGCTGCTGATCGCGGACAAGTGCATTGGCGTAGTAGCTGTTAGTGATACCCGCCGCCATCACAAAAGTGGCCTTGCCTTCGACAACCAGAGGACCAGCGAAGTTACTGATTGCGCTCTGTGATCCAAGCGTGTAAATCTGTGATGTGTTGCGCTTAATGTCGAGCTGTACGCTTTCTACAACGGTGACTGTCGAACCACCAATCGACGCAGCACAGTTCCATGCCGGGATGAGATGTTGAGTTGACTCGGCTCCAGCATTGGATACGCTGGCTACGACACTCGCCGCGTTTGACCGCCACGTCACGGTATTTTCTACTGCCGCGTCTGCCGTAAATGCTACGCTCAACGAGTCGAGGCGCGACGCCGTGAGTTGGTACGTATTGTCAACTGAATCATTGACGATGGTGTAGCTCGGAGGCTGACTTCCCGTATTGGGAGAGTTAATGAGTCCGATGGTATGCGTGTACTGTCCGCCGCCGACTGATGCAACGGTATCGGTCGACCCAAGCGCAGCCCGCAAAATGTTTGGGTAAACATCTGTATAGGTGAAAACTTTATGATCGTATTGGGCGTTGAAAACTCCCTGCACCTGATCGTAGTGCATGACCGGTGATCCTCGGAAGTCCGAGTCGTCCAGCCACTTGACGCCAGGTGTGACCTTGGGGCTACCGACCGGAGTGAACGTTGAGATCGACGCGGCGACACCATAGGTGGTTTCAGCGGCTAGGCCCATAAAACTATTGGCAGTCAAAAACGGGAGAGTAGCGGGCATTTCGTTTTACCTTTCCAAGTAAAGTGTGAGTTGGGCCGCTAGTGAAGGGTCATCCCCCAGTAGTCCTGCGGCGGTGTTGCACTTGTAACAAAGCAGTCCACGCACACGACCCGTGTCATGGCAATGATCTACTGAGAGTTTCTGTGTTGTCGGTGGGCTGCCACAAACGGCGCAGACGCCACCTTGTATTGCCAGGAGTTCATAGTATTGATCTCCGGTGATTCCATAGCGATATTTGATCTGCGCAGCCCACGTGTCCTCTGGACGGATGGGGTTTTCTGCGTAGTATTCTCTGTTGTATTCATTACGACACGGGCGACATGGGCCTTCCCATACGTGTCGGTCTTCTCTGTAGCGAAAGTTATCTGATGTCTGCGGAAGCCATTGCTTACATTGATAGCAGCGTCTGAGAACAGACCCATCTGCATCCAATTTGGTTGCTTTCTTACTCACTACACAGCCATGCTTTCGATCACGGTGATGTGTGCCACGGATTGAAATAGCGTAACCCCACCATCAATCGTGCGCGGGATAACGTGGTCAATCACGATGTCCTCACCGCCCCCAATGATTGCGCCTTCTCCCCACGAGAAAATGATCCCAGTACCGACGTACGGTCCTTGTCCGCCAAGTGATGCCGCCTCGGTCCATGCATTACGGTCGGCCTGAATCCACGCAGTGAGATCGTCAATCAGAGTATCGTAAGCGTCTTGTCCTTCACCAGTTCCGGGGGTATCGCTTTTCATCACGATAAGCAATCCGAGGTCGTATTGGCGAAACTTGACACCATTATGCTGACCACCAAGCGCAACGCGCTTCTCCCGTTGTCCAGTTATGAACATGTAGATCATGGCCCCAACCTGAAGGCCGGGAAATGTGGAGGTAAATATCTGACTTTCGTCAGCAACCTTCGGCAACGCTTTATACACCACGCCCAGATTTGCGATGTTGCTATTCTCTGGCTTCAAGTAGTAGTGGAGTGCGTCACGGACTTGTGTGATGGGCATATGTCCTACTTCTTTTTAGCGACGTGAGCCTTTTTGATCTTGGTCTTCTTGACCTTCGCAACGTGTTTCGCTTTGGCGGCTTTGATGCCCACTGCGACTCCTAATATCCAACGAACACTTGACGGAATGGCTCTAGCAAAAGTTCCGCCTCCGCCCAATCACTTGACGATCCCTGCGACATGCCCGTCTGCTCGTGTGTCACCGCGCCCATGTCAGCTACGACAAGTGCACCACTGCCACGTTGCTTAATGAACGCCGTAGTCGCAAGGATCGCGGCTTGCTTCACTGCTGGCGGCAGGTTCGTAACCATGACACCAGTTGGATGAGCATATGCAGTCGTGCCAACAAGTGGCACCGTGGCCGCACCAGGAACATATGACGCCGCTACCTGTACCTGCTCATCGTTCGGAAGATCATAAAGAGTAAGAGTCGTGCCAGGATATATGCCAATAACGCTATACGGCGTTATAGATGTAGCACCCGCCGCGACAGATGCAGTCAGCGTAGAAACTGGATAGCCATTGACGTATGACCAAGTGCAATAGTATTGAGAACATGGCGCAATGCCCGTACCGCCAAAGCCACCGAACCCACTATTGAATCCGAAACCAGACGTTCCGTTTAGATTAACAACAAACTCTTGCGGCTCTATCCATACGTTGCCAGCGGGCGTAACAGATGCAGCGTTACCAAACCCGCCGCCTACCTGAGCGTAAGAGAACGAGTCAACTTCCAATATCGGCCAGAACCGCGGGTGCACTTTTAGCGTCAGGTCACGCGATGACCAGATGCGATATGACTCTGTGTTCCGTGTTGCCGCAAGAGTTCCCGTTGACCCCATTGTGAATTGATCAACCCACGATGACGCACGTGCTATTGTTTCAATGAGCGCAGTAGCATTTGACTGTGCATTGCCACCGACGAGATTGGAAGTATCCATGCTGGTCGGTGCTGATGTGTATTCCTGCGGCGTCAATAGTGGTATGCGGTTCGTGTATGACTGGTCGTAATTTGCGTAGGCGATTGTCATCAATACACCAGTGCCGGACCGGACCACAAGATCGGAGTCTCCGGCGAGTCCTCTACCTTAAGCCACACCTGATAACTCCCAACACCCAACGTAATCGCCCCTCCACTTGGACCAACAAGTATCTGCGCGGTCGGTGTAGTCGCGCCCGACAACCATGACCCGTTAGTCCATACTGTACTTACCGTAGGTGGATAATCTGCCGCCTGTGTCGTCGTAGCATACGGACCAATGAACGCAAATTGCACCACGTCACTGATCGGATTGATGCCCTCGGTATTCGTCACCGGCACCTGTACATATTGCGTGCTAAGTGCTGAGATAGCGAGCATCCATGTCCTCTATTCGGTGTCGAATGTCGTAAGCGGTAGTAGCGCGTCCCACGTAATAACCGCGCCACCCGTAGACCACGTAGTAATCGGATGATTCGCAGTGAAGTCAACCACACGGAATGAGAAGTTCGTATTGTACGCGGCGACCGTGACGTTAGGCGTATTCGGAGTAGCGATGACGTTACCGGCGGCGCCATAACCATCGACCGTAACGTTAGCTACGCCAACTGTTGCGCTAACCGATATTGCCGGATTGTACGCAATGACGGTTACCGAAGCGGTCCCCGCTACTGCCGTTGGGTTAGGTGTCGCACCGTAGGCAGTGATACTAACGCTGGACGTTGTAGTGAGTGCGCCTACGTCACCAGCCGCATTACGACCAGCAACGGTTACGCTTGCCGTCCCACTAGTAATAGTCATTGCCGTTGTGGGATTGTACGCTGTGACGCTAACACTTGCCGTATTCGGATCGGCACCAATGGCTAGAGTAGGACCATATGTAGCGACCGCCACGGTTCCGATACCTGACGTGATCGTGACCCGACCCGCGGGATTGTAGGCGATGACAGTAACGGACGCACATCCAGCTTGCGCGGTTACGGGAATGCCGAGGGAATTGTACCCTTGAATATCGACGCCCTGTATGCCGACGCCTTGAATGCCAGACAGAACAAACGGCACTTGCTAGCCCCCCGTGGCGTAAGCCTGGGACATGGCGTGGAGCATGATCCGGGTGACAACACCAGTGGTGATCGTGCCTGTGTTGAACAGCTGAGTGGGCGTCCCGGCGGGCGCCATGCTTGTGATCGTTGCGCCGCCGCCGCCAGTTGCCGGCGTCCATGACCAACCGATGGGACCGCTGCTGGTCGTTGGATATCCGGCGGAAGCCAGTCCCCACATGGTGGGGTCATCGTGCCGCTCACCTAACATCTTGACGGTGTTGGTTGACCAGGCGTTGTTATATCCGACCGCCAGCCAGTAGTGACCGGGTGCGATGTTCTGCTGAAATGCCGCCGGCAGTGGCGAGTTACTCAGCCCCGTGACATTCGATGCCAGAGCACCAAGCCCTATGCTCCCCGTTCCTCCGTTTGGTATCGACGCCGACACCAGTCCAAAGTCCGTGATCACCAGGCCGGGATAGGACCCGTAGCTGACATCCTCCAGGATGGCGAAGTACAACCCGAGCCCCGACGCAACGCTGTTTGCCGCGACGCTGATGGCCATCTGGTCGACCGTGATCTCCACCGGTGTGTAATACGGAATGGCGTGGACGAGCGCGCTCGTTCCGGGAGCAACACTGGTTACGGGACCCCGTGGATACCAGACACCACCCCGCAGTGGCGTAGGCGCCGGGTTCGTTCTGTTCTGTAACCACCGATTGGACTGCGCTGCGATGTTGTCGTAGACGCTGGTACCTGGGCCGGGAGTCTGGCTGTATGTCTGGAGAACCTGACTCGCCAGCAGGACCGACCCGACATCGCCGGGGTGGATGTAGTCGGGTCCGAGCCACATCTGGTCGAACACCCGAGCGGTCCCCGTGAGGGTCGATGTCGATCCCGTGAACGCCGCCTCGGCCGTTGAGCCTCCGGCGATATTGCGCTTGAGTGTGACAGTCCAGGCCGGGTAGGTGTTGCCACCGATAGTCACCGCGGCCGTGGACGCAACGGCCGTGACCAGAGTGTTCTCGCCGGGCTGGCCCGGCTGCTGATTCGGGATCCCCAACTGCTGCCCGATGGTTGGCGCAACCTGGTCGGCCTGTGCAACAGTGCGGTAGCCGTAGATCGTCACGCCGGAAGTGGTCACGTCAGTATTGTTCAGTGACGTGCCCAGGTAGTACGACCGCTTGGCCAGGAAGGCGTCGAAGTCGCATACCACCACGTTGGTGTAGGTGGGGGTGATGTTATTGATAGCCGGGAACCCGCCGCCGTAGCTTCCCTGTGCCGCTGGCACGGCCTGGAAAGCAGCAGCAACCGCGTTCATCGCTGTCGCGATTGATGGGAACAGGAAGTATGGGCCGCCGAACGTCACGCTGTCGTAGTTGATGGCCCCCAAGGGCTGCGTCACCATGATCGCGGGCGACTGGTAGATGGCGTCGAAGCTTATGTGGTCGAACTGCACTGGGAAGGTGGCGAGAGCCGTACCGGCGACCGTCGCCGTGATCGTGCCACCAGCATCGGCCGCGGTGGTGGGGATCGAGATCACCACGGGTGCCGCATAGCCGGCCCATCCCTGTCCTCCGACGGTCGTCACGGGTGAACCGGTGAGTGCCGCCACCTGCGGAGCGCTCCCACCGGTCGACAGCGTGACCGTGGCCCCCGAACTATCAAGATCGCTCGTGCCGACGAACACGAGCCGCACCATTCCGCCGGGATGATTGGCGGGAAGGGTATAGGCCACGGTCGACGTGGTAACCACCGTCTGTGCGATGGACGGGCCGGTGTTCGCGGTGTTCTGCGCCACCGTCGTCCACGTTCCCCCGTAGGTGAGCGCCGCGTCACTGGATCGCACAATCGCCCCGGAGAGGTACCGGGTGATGCTGCCCGTGAATCCGTTTTGCAGAGCCTTGGCGAACTGGGTCGCGTTTCCTGAGTTCAGCGTCCATGTGGCCGAGCCGTTGCCACTGAGAGGCGTCGCCCCACCGACCAGATCGAATGTGATGACGGTGTTACCGCCCGTGAACGCGACCGTGGCGACCTGGCCCCAGTTGGTCATGTGAACCCCGGAGATCATGTCTCCGACCTGGACGCCCGCACCACCGACCCTGGTCGGCAGATAGGTGCCGCCAGTCGTGTAGTTCACTCCGGTGCATGTGATCGTGTTGGCTGGGGATGTCGTGCTGGCCGTACCGGTGAACGTGGTGCCGTACACGATCGACGCATCGTTCGATCCGAGTAACATGACCGCTGTCGGCTGTCCGACCGCTGGCATCGGCGGGTTGACCTGACCGCTGAGAACGTAGGCTCCGGCTCCGTAAGCGGCCCGCCCCTTTGCCGTCGGTGGGAGCACCTTCTGGAACACCGCTCCCCACGAGCAGTCATTGTTTCCGTTGCTCGTCGGCGGGATCAGGGTGCCGCTGGCAGTGGTGAGCGCCTGCACCGACTCTGACGTTGCCCCCAACACCGCGGCGATCCGAGACAGCGTGTACCTGCGTTGCGTATCGGGTTCGGGTATGCCCTCAACCCCGACCGCGCCGAGGTACGAGTGCCCCTGAGCGATGATGGCGCCGGGAAGAGGAGTAGCAGCCACGGCCGCAAAGTCGGCAGTCGTAGAACTAATAGCGGTCATCACTTCGCCACCGATGGGCGTGCCAGATACCGTCATCGTTCCCGATGCCATCTGCACCGATCGCGCAACGGCAGGATTGGCGGTGATGATTGACTCGACGTTAGCGGTCGGCTGTAGCACGGACGCCAGTACGTCTAGTCCGGTCATCACGTATGACTTGTCTACGATGTTGCCGTTACCCGTGAACCCAGAGTTAATAACGCTCGCCTGGTAAGGAACGTAAATCTCGGACAGCAGACAGTCGGTGGCAGTGACAACGTTGACGGATGCGACAGAACCGATAGTCGGCTTGACGGGTGGCAGGACGGGGTATGACGATACGGTCCATGTACCAGTCAATCCACTTGGAACCTGACCAGGAATGATCGTAACGCCAGTACCGACACGATAGACAACTACGTCACGACGGTCACCAGCGCTAGATGCATTGACGGATGCCGCGACACTTGCGGAGTAGTAGACAGTGCCACCAACGCTAACGCTACCCGCGCTGACATTGATGGCACCAGCGAAGCCACCGACACTAGCGCCAGTACCGGTCGTGACCATGCCACTGAGTACACCTGTACCCTGTGCTGGCTGACGGTCGGCATGTCCGTCCGTACGATCACGGACAGCCATTGCGATATACGATGGGTTGTCCTGATCGTTTGGTTGGATTACGGCCGTGACAACACACCCCCCCAGGAGGTAATATGGTGCTCATGGATACCCATGAACTGCCAGCGCGGTTAGTAAAGAAGTATGAGATACAGGAGGACGGTTGTTGGCTGTGGGTAGCGGCCAAAGATCGCGGCGGTTACGGCGTCGTTCGTTTTAACGGTAAGGCGTGCCGTGCCCATCGAGTAATGTACGAATTATTGATCGGCCCCATCCCAGATGGCCTAGTGATTGACCACCTGTGTAAGGTGCGTGCTTGCGTAAACCCCGTGCATATGGAGCCGGTGACAATCGCTGAAAACACGTTCCGTGGAACTATATATATAAGGAAGGCAGAGTGGGCTGCATCGATAACTCACTGTCCATTTGGACATCCTTACGATGAGTCCAATACTGACTACCAGCCACATGGACGCAGGTGTCGTCAGTGCCATAATCGCAGAGAGCGTGAGCGACAGGCGCGTCGACGCGAGGAGCGGGCTCTGTTGGACTAATGCGTGAATGTCACAATTCCTGACGCATTCCAGTTCACGTTAAAATTCCCACTAGTCACCAATTGCTGGCCACCAAAATATGCCCATGCAATCCCAAGGTTCGTGTAGTGCGTATTTGTAACGTCGTATACGAGCCCGCCATATGTGCTGAAAGTAACATTTGTCCACGCTGGCGATCCCGAAGATGTGAACGTAATGACGTTTGTGCCCTGCGTCCATGAAATCGGAGTGACGGCGGTACCGCCAGCTACGTAGTTCGCGCTAGACACTTCGTTAGCGGTGTTCCATGTACTACCTGCACCGGCATATTCCGTGACGCTAACACTGGCACTCTGTACCGGCGTAACACTAGCGCCGAACAGTGCGACCTTGAATGAATCGCTAGCAGGAGCGACACTTGCACCGCCCATAACGTACGTATATGCGGCGTTGCCATTTGATGTCGACCATGCCATTATGTGTTCTCCTAAGAAACGAAATTAGACGTTGTGTGCAGCGCTTGACATGCGCGCAGTTGGGGCCAGGACCGTGCAATCAATACGTCCGCTGCCATGTCTAGTGCTGATTGCAGCGATGCGATTCACGTCGGGATTGATGGCGTAGTCCTCACGCTCAACGAATACGTGTCGGGCATCGGGTTCGGTGTCAGGTGTCGCCACTTCTACAAGGGGCACGGTAATGTTGCCAAGACCTGGACATGAGTGCATGCGCGAATAGTGACCGGTCTGCCGTGTACTGTCGATCGTCTGGCAGGACGGACAGCGCCAGTATCGGATCGGGGCGTCTAGCAAGTGAACCATTATTTTCCCTTGACGTAGTGGCGAGTAGTGACTTAGAGTGGTGATATGGTCACAGAAACGAATGAGCAGTGCGGGTGCGGAAGTTCCAACGGGTGTCGCGAGCACGGGCCGCAACCACGGGAACGTGCGGTCGCGTGTATGCGGTGTCGTCGGGATACGTGGGCGGTTAGTGCGGTGTGTGATGAGTGCCGGGAGTAGCTAGGCCCAGAGGTGGGCACGGGACTGGAACACCGCTAGCCAGATGACGGTGGTATCTCTGTACGTCCTACGTGTCCACTAAAGCGGGATTGCTGGTGAATCGACACGCTCCGATACGATGACTTGAAGTCACACTCATTGCACTGATACTGGTTGGGATGCTTTGGTTGGTGAGACGGACTCGGGGCAATCGCTACATTCTCACGCAAGTCAGTCTTTGTCATCCCCTGATGTCCGGTTCCCCGCATATGCATGACCAGTGGACCCCTGTTGGTTACATGTCCACACTCGTCGCACTGCCACTTTGTTTGTTTGCGAATTCCCGCTGTTATTTTTGTGACGCGTTCAGACTGCTCTTCGGGCGTCAGTCTGTTCCATGCGTCGCTAAGGTGTTGACAGTGTTCTTCAGTAAAATCACGAGTGCGCCCTGTTGTTGTGGCACTGATCTTGGCGCGGGTTTCTTCGGAAACACTGTGCCCCATCTTGGAGGCACTAATTTTAGGACTCTTCTTCCCTTTACTGGCAGGTGATCTGCCAATCAGCCAAGGTGTTCCGCCTGGTCTTGGCTTACCTTTTAGTTCAGCGCTTCGCTTCGCTTTGGCTTCCTCTGACATGGGGATGCGGTTACTGCGACTGGGATAGAGGTTGATGTTGATTATCTGTCTATCGGGGTCAGCGGTGAGACAGCAGTGAATCCACCACTCCTCACGTTCATGCGCCGTACTCCACGCGCCGTCTCCATCCTCGACAACTTTCATCTTGAATTCATGACCCAACGCAACCCGCTCCTTAATGCGGCGAACGGCCCCGTTTCTTTTTGTCATGTGATCTGAGAATCGTTCGCGTGCGGCTCTTCCCCACGCTGACCCTACGTAGTAGGCGTTGTCATCTAAGTCGTAGAGAATGTATATCTGGAAATGTCGGATCTCTTGCGCTTGTTCTTTGTTCATATATCCTCCTGCTGGAGAGGGTTGGTTGTTTGGAAAATCGGTCAGCACTGACGCACCAGCAGATACGCCAGTACGACCGAAATCTATGGTGTAACTTCTACACCCACAATTCTGAGTTGTCACGAAAGACTATTTGATCGTATGCACCAGTAGATTCACCCAGTGCGTACGTTGCGTCCATTTCGCTCTTGCCCGCTCCAGGGTGTAGGTGCTCAACAATTGCCTCATTGCAGTAAGCGAACCTGCCTCTATTCTGAGCGGTTAAACGAATTGCGTCGTCAGAATATTGATGTTTGAATCCAGGAAACACAACGATGCCCGGTGCATCCTTATAACCACCAAATGATTCAATGTATTCCCTTTGAATGACAAAATGAACACCATTGGAATTGTATAAATCGTTTAGAGCTATTACACCGCCGCCATCGGGAAGCGTGCTCATTGTCTGCTGAACTGCCTCAAACCAGCCAGGACGGAAGTCCAAATCATCGGCGCCGGTCACAAAACTTGGTGCCGTTGTTGCCAAATAGCCCCTATTAATCCTGACTGGCCAAGTACCGCCGTCATCCTCTAGCAGAATGACGGGCAGGTCGCGTGCGGCATCAGCACACTCACCAGTAGCCACGACTATGATCTCATAATCCTCTGTCGACTCTTGGATGCTGGCGACGACGGGGGCAATTCGATGCGGTCTCATGAGTGGGATAATGACCGACACCTGAGGCATTAGCCCAACTCCCTCACGTCCGTAATGTTGCACGCGGGAATGAAGGTATGTCCACCCACGTAGCCATTGCTACGATTGCTGACAACGGTGATGCCCTTGGCGTTGTACTTGTACATGAACCCGATGGTCTGTACCTTGACCGGTTTATGCGACAGTTCTTTTGGTTCCTGCCACCCGTGGTCCGCACCCTGCGAGTCGTCCCACAACACGAGTACGGGGCACCACTTTTTCACTCGCCGCGGCGACCGGCCAACCAGCGTCCACTGTTAACCCAGAACGTATCGAGGAGCACGAGGACAGCGGACACAAGGGCTACAGTGCCGAGTGCTTTAGGAGACGCGGTAATCCACGCGATCCCCGTCAGTCCATATAGGACGAGAAAAAAGGACGTAGCTACAGCGGACAGCGGACCCATAAGGGGAACTACTTTCTGTGGAACGGTTGGTTCAGATATGGAAGATAGAAATGACGGCGCAGACGGGTAGCACGATGGTGGCTACGGTTGCAATGATCTTTTCTCGGTTGGTCCATCGGCTAGCAGCAGCATCACTCACAGCCTCGTCAGCGCGAATCTGATCCTTGATGATCCCGATATCATGTCCGTGAGCAGATGATCGAACGGCGAGTGACGTAACCTGTGATTCCAGTGCGGTCAGTCGGTGTTCAACCTCTGGTCGGATCGTTACGTTCGTCATGACCCTAGTGGTGTGTTATGATCAGAGTGATAATAGCGGTGGCGAATCCTCCGACTGCGCCGAGTGCGTAGATGTTTTGAGCAAGCATCGACCTGTGCTCATCCGCTCCCTCTGTCGTCCCCTGTTGCCTGATAACGCTCGTCTGTACGTGGCCGATCTTTTCGGACAGATCCTCGGCTCTACGATCGGCTTCCTCGCTCAGAGCGTCGAATCTCTTTTCTGTGGCGACCTCAGCTTTAGCAACCGCTTCTTTAGCTGCCTGTAGTGCGGCAGAAACGGCCTTGTCGGAGTCAAGAAATCGCTGATCGACATAAGATTTAAGCGAGTAAACGTTCCATCCGTTGCGAATCGAAATATCATCGTCAACTGTTCCCATTAGACCGCAGCCCCTTCGTACGTGGCGTCACCGAATGCAAACACACCACCGTCTGCGGCAGTGAGCCAATAGCCTTTGTTCGTGGTCGTAAGCGCGATGCCTACGACGGGAGCGTTCAGTGGCTTGCCGCCCTCTGCTCCCTCGAATACAGCAGTGCCGAAAGCGAACACACCGCCATCGGTAGACACCATGATAAGTCCCCTACCGTCGGACGTTCGTGCCGCGTCTACGATCGGGGCATTGAGAGGATGCCCAGCAAGTGATCCAAGAAACGGAGCATCGCCATAATTAAACGTACCGCCATCTGCGCCAACAAGGGTATATCCTTTGTTCGTATGCGTGGGCACTACTGCAACTACTGGGGCGTTCAATTTGCCCACCTTTCCTACGAGTGGCTTAATGATTCCGCTAGTCGGCTTCCATGGTGCTGGTGCTGGCGGGGGTGGCGGGGGTGGCTGCGTGTCCCACAAGTGCACAGAGTCGGCAATCCATGACAGGTCATAGCTGTTGTAGAATCCGTACTGTGTAGCGACGCACCGAATGTCAATTGCCTTAGCGCCAGGTTCGGCCACAAAGTAACCGTCTAGTTCAGGGTTCTGGAATAGCGTGCTAGATGATCCGTACGGGAGTACAAAGTATCCGGCCGCGTGAAGTCCGGCGCCATACTGATTCACGTAGGCAGCGTCAACAAGTGTCTCTAGGTCCAGCACCGTCGCCGTGTTCGTCGGTACATTGTTGGACTTGAGCCATTGGATCATTGACGCGGAATCAGTGTTCGGATTGATACCTGCGTTTGATCGCACGTAGCAAGGCAGTCGATAACGTTCGGGTTGTGACGCGATGTCCGCGGCGGTCCATGTATGATAAGCGTCACCGCCGCAATAAATGAGAACAGTGTCAGTACCGGGGATACCACCAGGTGTCGGGAATGCAGCGTCGTAGCAAGTATGTGTCATTGTGCTCCGATGATGGATTGCGCGTACGCGTGTAGCGGCATGGATGGACCGAATAGCATGTCGTAAGTTTCTGGCTTGGCGTCGTGCCAGTAACGTAGCGAGTTGTGGATATTGCTAGACCAGTCTGACCGCGGACGGATAGAGCTACGTTCGATGCTGTTTGGCAGTTCGGTCAACCATATCCATGAACCGAGTGCGTCAGCGAAACGATGTGGCCCGCCATTGTTGGCATAGCCCATTTGGTAGGCGCGCATTTCCCATTCTACGTGCTCAAACGCGTTGACCATGTTCTCGTCAAACGCGCCGACTGCCTCAAGGCATTCACGGGAATACAGACACCAGGCGCCTACGGAGTGCGGATAGAACTCAACGTCGCCGTCTGTGTCAACGGGACCGTCAGCGTTGGCCGGTCCGTGATGGGCGTACGAAAGATGGTGCAGTCCGTGACGTTCGGCAATGGCGATGTACTGCGTTACAGCTTCAGGGGCCAGAACTTTGATATCGTCCTCGCACAGAATAACGTGATCGCAATCCGTTTCCTTGAGTGCCGAATAGATCAGCGCATTCTTGGCCACGGCGACGCCACCATTGGTTGGTGCGTCTATGATCGTTGCGCCAAGTTCGATGAGAGGCTTGTAGGCTCTCTTGTACGCCCCTGCGTGCTTAGGGTCGGACCCATCGTTAAAACAATAGATGTAATCGGTTACAGGGGCACAGGTGCGGGCAATTGCCTTGGCACATTTCTCTAGGTAATCTGGGCGATTAAATGTTGTGATGCCTAGGGCGACGGTCATAGACTCAGTCCATTAATAATGGCCGCTGATTGCGTCATGTCTGCTGCTGCATAACCGGCCGTTGTCTGTGGCGAGGCGTGACCCATAAGTTCCTGTGTGGCGCGCAAATCGTGGCACGATCTATAGACCCGTGTGCCAAAAGCATGCCTCAACGTGTGCGCCGTGGACTTCGTACCGACTTGGTCATGGAGAAATCTGTTCAACTTCCGTGACACGCTGGCAGGCGTCTCGTCATCCCACATGCGCCCCTCGTCTGGCATCCCCCACTCCACAAGAGCAGCGAGTACGTCGGGGTGCAATGGCAAGAACCGCTCTTTGCTGCCCTTCCCGATGAGGTGAAGCGTCATCGTGTCTTCGTTAATGTCGTCGCGGGTTAGTCCTGCGATTTCCATACAACGACAACCCTGTAAGTGACCGAGCGCGATCCATGCCCTCATGCGAGGTTCGGCTAGTTCCAGTGCCCTGCGGATATCATCATCTGGCATCGGGCGGGGGCTGCGTGCATGGGTCCGCGGCTTGCCGATGTCTGCAACGGGATTGAACCCGTCACCTAGTTCGGTGTTGGCAAACATGTGATTATGATTTGCCCATGTATAGAACGATGAGATCGTGCTTATCCACATCGCACGAGACTTCGGTGATATGGGCCTAGACAGCCATGCCGTAATCTTCTGTTCAGTGGCGGTGTGAAATCCAACCTCGGAAATGAATTTTCGGAAGTAGCGCATTCGGACTAACACGGTTCCCTCAGACAAATTGCGGAAGCGCATGTCTGCAATGTAGGCTGTGAGAAGTTCGTCGTCAGTCGTCGTCATCTAGAGCTTGCCCTATTCGTTTCTTTGCGTGGGCCTTTAGGTACATGAATGCAGCAGCGAGTGAGTCGAGATTATCCTTGAACATGCCAAGTCCGGCGTTGCAGTTATGGCACAGGAGTCCACGTACGCACTTGCCGCACGACTTCTTGCCGGAACAACATCCCCGATTGTGGTCAACCACCAGTTCCGTAACTCTGCCCTTATATGTGTGCGTTTCCGGGTTCTTGCAAATAGCACAGACACCGCGCTGTTCTGCCAGCATGTCTTCGTAATCTTCGGGCGTTAGTTTGAACTTACTTAATCGCTGCACTCTACGTTGCATGTCTCGGCGCTCCTCGGCGGAAAATCCGAACCAACGCTCACGAACGCGCTTCATAATGTTGACGCGATTCTTGATGTAATGATCTCTCTCGCGCTGCTTTGTGCGCTCATCCTGACACGGCACACATCTAACTGCCGTCGTCATTCTGCTGGATATGTCAACGCCGCAATCCAGACACTCCAAGGTGCGTGCGGCCGTCGATTTGACAGTTCGGCACCCCTTGCAGTGAGAGTTAAGTCCTCTTCCGTTCGGACTAAACGCCGCCGATGGCTTGCTCTCCTTGCAGATTGAGCAGGATTTGTACGTAGGGGTTTCTTCTGTGGTACCATTCGACACGTCGGCATCCTTTCGCGATGCTGGCCGGAGCCGGGGGCGTTGACGCGTCGCCCGGCTCACCTATGTTTACGCGCCAATCTCACAGACTACATCCGTTTGGTCTAGCTTGTCAATGAGCCTCTGTGGCATTATGGAACGTAGCGCCGCGTCCCACTGGACCCACTTATCGGTGATGTCCCATTGTTCTGCAATTGCTCGGTTGCGGGCGCCCTCTTCCCTGCGTGCATCAGGGTCAACCATGGACTCTAGTGCGAAACGCCACGTCTTAGGACGCGCATTGTCAGCTTGAATACCAGCGCCGAACGATGTGTATTCTGGCATCTTTGACGAGTAGATAAACGGGATACCACACGCTGATGCTTCAAGTCCCTTGAGGTGAGACTTGCGTACATTGAACGGATGATTCTCCAGAGGGACCAACGCCAGATTGATCGGCTGCCAAAGGTTCGGATAGTCGGCCACGTGACACAGTTTAGAGACTACACACTTTGTTTCCGTGGGATCAATGCCTGTCTGAGTCCAAAACTTGGGAACGCCAGGAACGTCGCTGTCACCGCCATGGAATATGGGTAAGCCATAGTCTCTGAGGAAGCCAGGCAACACTGGCTTAAGAACCGCTAGATCGGATGCTCTCCACGCTATTCCTCCAACCCATCCAATCATCCCATCTGCGCCGGGGTCGTGAATGGGCCACCGCTCAAGCTGAATAGCATTCTTGCAAATCTCAACAGGCGGTCCAAGTCTCCGCATGTCGCTAGCAAGAGCATCGGTGGATACCGTAATAAGATCACAGGCCGCTAGCACCTTTTTGTAATGATCACGATTAAATTCGCTATTCGACGCGGCGTCGGTAGTCTGATGTGCCACATTCGATTTCGGAAGGTGCCAAAATCCGTCGTCAAGATCCGAGACTGTCAGGATTCCCGCAGCACGGGCACGGCGCATTTGCTCCGGGCCTTCGCGTGCCATCCATCTCTGTGACCAAAAAATGTCGATGTCGTCATGCCATTGACCGTGCATGTCGAGAACGTGAATGTTCCCGTCATCGTCCTGTTGGAACCGCCAGCAGATAACGCTTTCGTACCCGTGCTTTGTCAACTCCATAGCGGGCATGGCGCCGCGTTGGAGATACGTGCCTCCGAAGGAAATTCGTTGCTGTCCCTCTACGAACTCCTGCCGTCCGTTCCGTGCGGACTTGATAGGATCGGGAATTTTCTCTGTACTAAAATCTGTACTAAACCACGCCACCTTGACGGTCATTGCTCTCCTTTATTTTGGAGCGATTAGTCGTCTATGTATTGAATCGAAATGTCCACGTACCGCCTAAGCAAGAACACGTAGATCAGTACCCCGGCGCAGATGCCGAGCGTGCATCCAATGATGACGCCCGACACCTTGCGACCAATGAACACGGTGGATCAGGGAATGACTGGAGCCACGCCAGGATCGGCAGAGGCGGCAGTAGTCAGCGCGGTAGTCACAGCGGTAATGCTCGTGACGGCAGCCTCGATAGCGACGGTATCGCCAGAAGTCACAGCAGCTTGTAGCGCGGTCACTTCGGATACAAGGTCAGTTACGGCGGTGTCGACAGCAGCCTGCTCAGTCTGTAGTGCAGTGACTGCGGCGGCAAGATCATCTAGGGCGCTCAATGTATTTCTCATTTCTCTTTGTAGTTTGCGAATAGCGGGGTCATGGTGATACGGGAAGTCATCTGTCTCTGTCATTGCTGGCGCCTCTTACTGTTTGGAAATCAGTGACGGCACGTAGGTACTTGCGGTCCAATCGGAATGGCTAGCAGTGTGAGCACCCGCGGCACCTCTATGGTGCCACGCACACAACCAACGGAAATTGATATCTGACTCCACCCACGCTCCGACATTCGTGGTATCGCTGATGCCAGGGAAGTCTTTCTCTAGCGCGGTTAAGCTGATTCCGTTCTGCAAACTGAATTCCACATAAGCGTGGTGTAATTCGAGTCCAGGTTGTTCACCACCGTCAGCGGGCGGCGGGCACTCATTGAACTGAGCATCACGACAGTCGCCGTATCCGATGTGTTCGCCTATGTAGCAACGTGCAGTGGCGCGGTGTTCCGTGTGGTAGTGATTGAAGTCTACGTAGTGCGGATCATCCGTCCGAGCCGGATGCTCGGGAAAGTGCATGAGGTAGTGGTGAGTCTGCGTAGCGTCATGTGCGGGCGTATTTGTCATCGTGCCGGATGTAGCCAACGATGCCTGCGATGCACCGCAGGTACGGTCCCGTCAGCATCGTCGCGAATCTTGCGACCCCATTTAGTAAAGTAGAATCCATCGATCGTGTCGATGATAAGAACTGGGACGAGTCCGAGAACGCCCCGCCATCCGTAATGAAGCAACTGCACGGCGCCGAAACTAAAGAATGCGACCTGTGCGATTGTACCCAATGGATTGAGCATGGCTGACAACTTAGCGTTACCGCGAGCCTCCGCTATCTGCATGGTGATGCCGACCGCATCTTTGAAAATCATGGAGACACAGGTGAGAACAACAAGCATCCAAAAGTTCATTGGGTCCGATCCTGATGCATTTTATCTATTGCCCCACTTTGCGTTCATGCGGGCGATGATGTCGTGCACGTTCGCCCATCTCTCTGGACCGGTGCTGACTGATCCATGTGTGACCGTTGACTCGGCAACATACGCAATGAGCCAGCCAGCTTCTTTGAACTGAAGCGACAAGTCAACATCGTCATACGTAGACAGGAAGGTCTCAGCATCGATCGGACATTCATCTAGTGCCGTGCGTCTGATGGCCATACATGCGCCAGTTGCGCCCAGTTCATCTTTGTTAGACGCGTGCTCATCGCTACGATTCTCGCCACCGGCAGAACCCGTACCATGCCAGACTCGGATACATGCCGTCTGTAGCGTCTCGTCACGATTGAGGATACGCGGTCCGGCCATGCCGACCGCGGGATCATCGAACACCGCAAGTAGTGGCTCTAGCCATCCGTCATGCGGATAGGCATCACAGTCCATGGTGATAATCACGTCACCGGACGATAGTGCAGCACCAAGTGCTTTAGCCGGTGCGCATCCGATATTCATTGACTGACGGGCGAGCCAGGCGCGTGCACCTGGTGGCAACTGGTACGAACCCGTGTTGTCGATCATGATGACTTCGGCATTGGGCGATGTGCGGTTAAGTTCCGTAACGCACTGATCGGTCAGTGTCGGATCTCCCCAGATAGGAACGACAACGCTGGCCCTCATTGCCATAACCTCAGGTAATCAGCGAGCGCATCCTTCCATCCGCGCATGGTCTGATTGCCCTCAAGTTCCAACACCATATTTCGCATGCACTCTGACGGTGGTCGTGGTGCGGGAAAGTCTGCCGCGAAGTACGCCGATGAACACGGGGTGACATTTGCGTCACCGCCCAACATCTCCACAACGGCGCACGCCACGTCATAGCGACTGACGTTACCTGGCGACACCATGTGATACGTGCCGTAGCGTCCGGTCTGGATTAGCGACTCTAGACAGACCGCGAAGTCTTTACTGTACGTTGGGGTTCCGCGCTTATCACAGACTGCACGGATGGTGCCAGGATTCTTGGCGAGTTGCTTGGTGATGTGGCCAACGAATTTCTTGTCCTTCAGCGGACCGCCGCCCATCATCCACCCTGCGCGCGCGATGTAGTGTTCTGGTACGAGTTGACGAACAAACTTTTCACCAGCGTATTTACTGGCTCCATATACATTGATCGGACAGGGATCATCAAACTCTGTGTACGCTTGGTCCGACTGTCCATCAAACACACCAGCGGACGAGATATACACCATTGGCACATCGCGCTGACGGCATGCTAGTGCAACGTTCTTAGTACCGATAGCGTTCGTAGTCCACGCGTGATCCGGCTTATCTTCGCACACTTCGAGACTCGTCTCGGCTGCAAGATGTAGCACCACGTCGGGCTTGAACGATCGCATGTGAACGTCGAGCGACTTAGGGTCACGTACGTCTAGCCAGATGTGCGCGGTCAGCGTGATGTCGGTATTCAGTACCTCGTGATTAGCGGCTTCAAGTGTGGGAATAACGGCGGAACCCAACATCCCGTCGCTGCCCAGGCAAAGGATCTTCACGCTGATGCAGGTACGCTAGCGCCACCCTCGTCATCAGCATCCTTGTCATCAATAAGCGGAATGCCACGGTCGGCATAGATCTCATTACGTACGACCGTCGCATGCTGAGGTCCAAGGACGAGTCGCTGCAAGAATCTCCGAGCTATCGGAGTTTTCTTCTGTTGAACGTTACTACCCAACGTATAGGTTTCCATGCCTGCTCCTTATTTTATGGCAGCAATATATTCTGGTATTTGTTGCAAGTCGCCAGACAGGGCGACGTTCTTTTGCCACATGTCGTGTAGCTGTTCTTCCGTGATAATGTGTTGAGCGCCGAACCCACTAGCCTTATCCGACTCTGGAATACGATTCTGGATTTGCAGCTTACGAGATCGCGTGGCACTGGTCCACGGTGCGTATCCGTACCACAGCAACAACGCGTCGTCGGGATACTCCACAAGATCCTGGTGCCCTGAGTAATGTCGGCCAATGGAATAGGCGCCGTCAGGATGATCGTGGAGCACCCGCGATTTATATGGTTCCATGTAGCCACCGATGAATCCGGTGTGACACTGTTCCGTCAACGGCACGTCCGTACTGATATCGGTACGCTCTTGTATATCCACGATGGCGACCGGACGTATGCGTGCACCGTGCATGCCCTGACTCGCGATGTCATCTAGTAGTGCAGGTAGATCATTGCAATGAAAAAACTCTGTCGCTGTGAGTGCCATCTTGAACTCGCCAGCGGGCAGTGATCGCTCTATATCTATGACCTCCGCGTCACACGCGGCTGCATTGAAATCTGAGTTACGCGATGATCTCACTTCCCAGTCGGGTGCCAACTCTCGGCAGATTGCTACGGTGTCATCCGTTGACGCGTAGTCAATGATGATGCCGTGTGAAAAGATATCACGGTGATGTGGCAACCACCATCTGAGAAGATACGATTCGTTGTAGGCGTGCGTAATTACTGTTGCCACCGTTGCGGTCACAACAAAGCTCTGCCAGTGTGCCCGGAACTTTTTTGATGCAGCGTTATCCCACCAGCCGTGGATTGCTTACCGCATTCCGTACATTCAGTTGGACGAAGTGCCGCTTCTAGACAATTTGGAGACTTTCCTTTTTGTCTTTCAATTTTAGCAAGTGTGTCCCACTCTGGTCGAACCTTACCTTTATTGCCATTACTGATATTGCGTTTATGTTCTTCGGTAAGTGGAATACCACGTCGACGTTCGCCTTGAATTTTCCGACGCTCCAACTCCTCGTCTGATAGAACACGTTTTCGTCCTCGCCACCAATCCCCTATGGCTTGATTCCATTCTGGCGTTCGGTCCTCTGACCTGGTGCCACCAAAGGATGGCCGTCCGCCATTCAGACACACTCGGGCTTCAAACATTTGACCCAAGTCATACCAAAGTCGCTCAGCCTGCTTATGATCGCCAACGCCAGATTCAAGAATTTGCCAAGAGAAAGACTCTCTGCCTCTTTCTTGAACTGCTGCCCAAAGAAGCTTGGCCCCGGAATCTTTGTGTCCGATCATGTGGTGTTCAAACCTGCGTTCAGCAGACATCGTTTTCCCAAACGACTTTCCAACATACCACTCCCATTCAGACTCAACCAAGTAAATCTCATAGGGGTCGTTAATGATTTTGTCAGGCATATTTCCCTCCTGCTACAAAGGGTTCGGTTATTTAGTTATTCAGCCAACGGCGACGTGGTAGCAGACACGCCACCGTGGCCGAAACCTTGTGAGTGATTACTGTTGCCACGCTGCTTCCACGTGTGGGCTCGGAAACGTCCGCACAAAAACGTCATCAGAACGTTGCCGCAAGTTCTGCACACGATCAGTAACTTCGCGATAAAAGTTCCAACAAAGGACAACCATGCACAGCGGTTCGTCAATGTCGGACAGTGCGTCAATGCCAACAATGGAGATGTCCTGACCCGGTGTCAGTAGCCCGATCTTCAGGGGATTCTCATCTACTATGAAATCAAGATCCACGTCAGCGAATGATAGCATGACGTTGCCCTTGGCGGCGGCACCGTATCCAACTACGGCATATCCAGCGTCACGGTATTCGTCAGTGACTTGGTATAGGAAGTTAGCGGCACGTTCGGCCTTGTCACCAAAGTCGCGGTACGTCTGATCGGTGTAATACCCCGCAACAACTTCATACTGTAGCAAGTCCCACACAGACTGCCAGCGCTCTCCGCTGAGACCTAAGCGCCAGAGGTATGAGACCCCATGTACCGGAACCTTTCGCACATCCTGCACGACTAGCCCGGCGCGATCAGCAAGATGTAGAAATGACCTTGCGGTGAAGTATGACGCATGTTCCGAATAGACCGCGTCTAGCTGCCCCGTTTCGCACATCTCCGCCTGGCTCGTCTGAATGTAGATACACCCATCACGCGTCAGCACTTCCCGACATCCAACTAGGAAGTCCAGCGGATCGGACACATGACCGAGAACGTTCATCGCCACGACTACATCGAACTGAACATCGAATGTCCTGGCAATGTCAGAGTCCCAATAGTCGCAGATGGTCGGCACGCCGTTAGCTTCGGCAGTAGCAACAAGATTCGCAGCGGGGTCAACGTTCAGAACTCTGTGGCCGTGGGCAGCAAACTTGGATAGTAGCGTGCCATCATTACCAGCAATGTCCATAACGCTCAGTGGCGCAAAGTCAAAGTGTGCCTCAGTGTCAGCAACGAAATCATCGAAGTATGCTGACAGTGTGTTGCTCGTGCCACTCACGTAAGAGTAATCTCTGAACAGTAGGTCGGGGTCGACGGCATGAGTCAACTGCGAATGGTAACAGTCCACGCAACGATTAAGTCCGAGCGGGAACTTGGCTAGTTCGATCGTGCCATCGTGCACGTCATTCGCTAGAGGTTGCCGACCTAGATCCAGATACGGCACCAACGATCCTGAGCCGCATGCCAGACATCGCAGCATTGGCGTGCAACGCGACTCGTCCTCAAGTGTTGCCACCATGTTGCCCACCTATCAAATCTTGAACGATACTGGCTGCTGTCTCATGGAACGTAAAGTCATACGTTGTCTGAAACTTGGTCGTGTCAATCTCAAAATCATAAGAGGGTGCAGGCGCACCAGTGATGAGCGGAATGTCCATCACGTCTGCCACCGTCGCGCCAAGGGCTGCAACAGTGGAGTTGAAACTTGCAAGGTTGTAAATACCCGACGCGCCGTCGCCATGTAGAATGGTTCGAATAGCTCGGGTGAGATCATTGATGCCCAGGATTGGGCGACGTACTGTCGGGTTCTGAATCCGAACCTCGCCAGTGCGTTGTGCCACGTCTACCATTTTGTTGAGCATGATATCCGTGCGCAGATTAGGCGACGGTCCATTCACGGTGCCGAATCGCAACCCGTAACACTGTTTGCCAGATAAGTGAGCCAGTACGTCATCGGCCAGTTTGGAGAAGTCATACGCGTTCGTCTGCGATGGCAATGATTCACTTGCCGCCTCGGCACCGAAGCCTGAGTACACCGACGATGACGACGCGTAGATCAATCGTTGGTCATCGTCCAACATCTCAAGTAGCCGGTGAAATGCCACGATGTTATTGTAGAACGCACCTGACGGATCTTTGATTGCCATGGGTACACTAGAGTGTCCGGCCATCAATATGATCTCGTCATAGCGACCTAGGAAATCGTGCGTCAGGTGAGCGTAGTCAAGATAATGAGATGGCATGTGACCGGGATTACCGCGACGGTTAAGATCAATGCAATGAATCGTGTGCTTATCGTGAAGGTCGGTATATATGCGACTACCGATGTAGCCCGACGATCCTATGAGTAGGATCATACGTTCTTCCACACGCCCTTCACGACCGTTCCATCAGGTACCACGCTGTAGGGAGGTACGATTGCACCTGCTCCGACAATCACCCTGTCACCGATGTTCGTGCGCTCACAAATGACTGCCCCCGCACCTATCACACATTCTTTGCCGATCCGAACATTTCCACATATTGTAGCGCCTGGACTAATCGTGCTGTACGCCCCCACATAACACCGCGTCATAGACACCGCATAGTTTACGTGTACGTGGCATTTCAGCGTCACAGCGTGCAATAGAATGGCGCCTGGTGCGACTACGGTACCACGACTCAGCGTGACATCTGGGCCAACTATAGCATCAGGGTCAACCAGTGGGTGCGTGCCACGTAGGTGAGCGTATCGTTCGGCAATAAATCGTCGTACTGCCGGACTATTGTTCCCTATCAGTATTCGTCCCGTCAGATCGTCGGGCGGCATCGGGTTCCCTGTTTCGGGGTCGTCGTCCCACGTAATCAGAGGATTGTCGGGATGGGCGCGAGACCAGATTACGCCAAGATCGGATGCGTGATTGCCGCTTGCGCAGAGCAGGTTGGCCACGTTCTACCACCTGTAATTCGCGCTACGTTGCGTTCCCGTATGCGCACACAGCGGTGGGTCATCCAATCCACCCCAGTAGCCGAACTTGTAGCTAGGCAACGCGACGGTGACTCCCAACTCAAGGAAGCTCGTAGCTAGGTCTAGGATATCTTCGATGATGTGGCGCGGTGCCAAGTGAGGCTGGAACCCGTACCACTTTTGATGTTCGATCCATGTCCATAGACCATTGGTGCATTCTGTGAAGTCGTCGGGTGTCTGTTGGAACACACCACCCGCCGCAATCTCAGCATCATTAAAAGCGGGCCGTGCGAGCATTAGCTGTGACAAGTAGGCATGCGATTGCAGCACGATAGACATACCATCAATATCGACATAGCCAAGTAGCGGCGTGTCATCCTCTACCATGAATCCGTAGTCAGCGTCGGTTGACATCACTGCCAGCAGTGCCGATTGGAAACATGCTCCAAGTCCCTGGCGTTCGGGATGGTGAATGCGTGTGAACTCAGGGAACGTATCGTCTAGCCATAGCTGATAGGCAAGATCGCCAGAGTCGTCAATTATAATCTTCTCAACGAACGGTACATTTGTGTGTGCACGGATAGATTGCACCGTCTGTTCGATGTAATCTCGTCGCCCGTCACATCTCAGCGTTAGAGCGACTGTCATCCTTCGCAGTGAATCATCGTGTGACCGAACACCGAATGTTCGTAGGATGGCAACACTCGTGGAACGGTACCAGTTCCCCACGTAGCGTACATCTTGACGGTCTGAGCGAGCGGAATCATCTGGTGATTGATGACACCTTCCCAGCACGCGGCAGTGACGCCAGGTGTGTGCGGTGACAAGAGATCATCGAAGACTACGACGCCCTCAGGAATAAGTAGCGACCTAGCAAGTAGCAGGTCTGCCTTGACCTGATCGTACGCATGCGAACCATCCACATGAATGAATCTAAACGTACGCTTTAGTCTGTGATTGCGGAGTACCGACGATGGCTCGGCAATGATGTCGGGTAGCTCATCATGGAACTGTCGATAGTTTGACTCGAATGTCTGGCGATTGAATGATGGCGTGTAGTAGCGTGCACGCTCGGCATCATCTTCCGGTGACTCGGTAGGTCCATCGAACAGGTCACATATTACCAGTCGTTCGTTCTCTTGCCGCATGTAGCCGAGCAGGATTGCTGACGTACCTTGGTAGCATCCGATTTCTAGCAAATCACCAGTGATGCCAGACTCACGCTGTGCGGAGTCGATGGCATCAAATAGAATTCGATCAGCCGGTCTGAACCAGCCAGCCACAGTATCGGCACCGCTAGCGATGTATTCAGATCGCGTCACTAGGCTCCGCCTCTTTGCGTAGGATCTCTCTGAATTCTTCTACAGACTTGTCTTGACGACGAGTATTGCATGTGCCGTGGGCTGGGGCAACATTATCAAAGCAGTCTGGACCACCCCTGGCGAGCGGAATAATGTGATCTATTTGTGCGCCGAACCGAGTGTTTCTTGGAAGTGTCGGATCAATGGCAACATCGCAAAGGTGACAGATCCAGTTATGGTACTTGAAAACCTCGTTATCTCTGTACGATTCGTAGCCGTTTTCTAGCCGTAGTGCTCGGCGCCTACGCTTATCCTTGCGGGAACTCTCCCTATGTTTCTCTGGGTCGGCTGCGGCGCGGGCTAGCGCACTGGCAATGTTTTGTTCCCGATTTCTGGCGTAGTTGGCAGCGTTTCTTGCCTTCGTTTCTTCAGGGTGTGATTCCCGCCAAATCTTGTTGAGCGCAGCGCGACGACCCGGATTTTCCCGCTCCCACTTTTCCTGAAGTTCTTGGGTTCTTTCTGGGTTAGCCGCCTTCCACTCTCTGGATTTTTCCTGAGAACAAGGAACACATCTGCCATTGTTATAGCGTTCTGTATACTGGCCGCATGATTCATGCCACCGAATTTCTCGTTGTCCAGACGGAGGGGTAGGATCTCTGTCGCTCTTAGACGTTGTAGTATTTGTTTTAGGGTGAGCGGGTGAGTATTCCTTGGCGTATCGTCGTCTGCACATAACACAGGACCAAAGGCGCTTAGGATAGTGTGGTGTATCCTCTTGACATACGTCACACCATGCAATTGGATACTCAGGATTAAACGTAGACATGGAATTTCCCCTTCTGCCGGAAAGGTGTGTTTGATTAAATCGGCCAGCACTGACGCACCGGCAGACGCGCCAGTGCCGATCGAAACCTAATGTTTGTTCGCGCCTCTCGTACTGTTGCTACTTCTCGACTTTGGTTAGATCATCCCTATCGCATTTGGGGCAGTGGCGTATCGACGCCTCCCAACCACATTCGCATACATAGAACTTGCGTAGACGTGGCATGCCGCCTACGAGTGAATACCCGTTTGCCTTGAACGCGTTTATGTCCGCGTTGTCCGTGACCGTGATGAATCCGCTGCGATCGGAATCGTAGTGTTTGCCGGTTACGCCACTCTCTGCACCCTTGCAATTCTGACTATCAAATGCCATTCTTGGCATCAGACGGGGTGCGCCACGATTGTCAATGCACCAGATGGGACACTGGCCGCATTAGCTTGAATCGCTTGGAATGAGAAGTAGTATCCGGTTGGCACGTACGCGGGGAAGTCGTAGGACTGAACGGTTGAACTGGTGATACTAGTTGCAACGGTCACGACCGGAGGCGTAGCAGTTGGACCAGTACCAATCTGGAATGTAGCGACGGACGCGGCACCCTGAAAGTACGCTACGAAGTTACAGTCATAACCGAGCGTGTTCTGCACGACGGTCGCGACGGACGCGGTGTTAGCGGTGTATGACGCGGGGGCATAGACGGACGCGGATGACGGGGGCGCGGTGATGATGGTCGGTACCTGCACTGAGTCGAATGCGGCGTTGAATCCGGGGCCACCAGTTTGTGCCACAACAGTAACAGCGTCGTTAGCTTCGGTGGTGGTAGAGGTTGCAGGGTAGCTCCATTGGCGGGGCAGTGGCATGGTGAGACCTTTCGGTGAGGCTAAGAGGAATTCGATCGATCGTAATGATTGCGTGCCTGTTCATTGTGACAAACTCGACACTGAGCATATGATCCGTTGGGATCTGTTAATATGCCTTTTTTTGGAACAAGTCTGACGTTTGCGGGATCAGTGAGATCGTGACCCCTCTTACACTCAGTCCTTCCGCTGCTCTTGGCGTCTTGCTGTTCTCTGCGTTCATCTGACCAAGGAATGCCACGGCGTTTGGGTCGCGGGCCTCTCATCTTTTCTTTTGCTTCTTTTGTCATGGGCCTGCCGCGCAACGGAGACGGTCCCCGCTGACCAACCCCATATTGGTTGCCAAGTGGCGGACGAGGTGGGTTATCACCGCCATCCGTTCCGTTAGCAAGGTCAATGCCAATCTCACGCAGAGATGATATCCATTCTTGTTCCAACAAAAACATGGTTGTTTCGTCGTTGGCTTCTTCCAACAAACGAATCGTAGGCGCAACACCATCCTGCTTTAAACTCTTGATCCATGCGGCGCGACGAACTCCTCGTGGAGTGCAGTGGATGTGTTCATATAATCTACATTCCAGTGGGACACGAGTCACGCCAACGTAGCGGATTGTATCAACCCTGGGATCACATAGTGCATATACATGAAACCCGTCATCTATCGCACCGGCGCTATTTCGAGGACGCTTCCTAGGAACGTCAATCGTATCAAAGTACGTCACGAGTTGGAATGATTTCCTTGGACTTCGACCATGTAGGACGGGGTGCCCGTAGATATGACCTGGACGATTGAGCCGAACTGACCGGCATGGCGTGCGCTGGTAGATGTGCCAGCAGCACCAGCGGTTACATAGGTTCCGCTTACGCTACCAGCGGATGACGGGACTGGACATGTGCCGCCCTGATGACTGACGGTCCAAAACAACGGAGCGCTGCCAGAGACATTGGTTACCTTGACGGAGAAGCCCGCGCCAGATAGCACTACAAGGTCTGGCGTTTGCCCAACTGATGCAGATGTTGCGACGTAGACAGAGTTGACGCCGTTGTATCCGGACATTGGGGCTCCTAAGAAGTTTGGGGAAATGACAAACTTCGCTGTGACCAGGGAGTTTGTGGGGCGATGTGTTGGGGCGTGCGTTGACAGGATATGCAATCTATGCATATACTACAGTTATGACCACTAAAGAACTATGCCGCAAGTGCGGCGTCAATCCATGCATGGAACAACGCACGGTCTGTCGTCAGTGTCGATCTCAACAGGAGGCAGATCGCAAGTTTGCCCATCTGGAGATGTGCGAATACTGCAACGAGCGACCACGCATGAAGCAGCGCAAGCGTTGTGAAATATGCGACCCGCTGTGTCGTGACTGCAATGAACGACCACGCATGCATCGCAACTACACGTGCGGACCATGTCACAATGAACGACTACGGATTCGTTATACCAATGACCCAAAGTTCAAGGAACAGTCCAACACCCGTACGTATGCGTGGAGGGCACAGAATCGCAGGGAATTGGTGGCTGCCATTCACGAGATTTACGGTGGTCGGTGTGCGTGTCCTCCGTGTGGAGAATCTGAACCGCTATTTCTAGAGATTGATCACGTCAACAATGACGGTAATCTCGATCGCAAGAACCCCGGACATCAGTCTGGCAGCACGACATTCTTGCGGAAACTAGTTAAGGCTGGAGTTCCATTGCCAGAATATCAATTGCTATGTAGTAATTGCAACCAGGGGAAGCGGCGCAATGGTGGCATCTGTCCTCATGTAGTGCCAGCCTCCGAGTTGCACGAAGGCTAAGGGCTTGGTTACCCACTGGCGATGAATCTATTGGATCAAGAATCCCCGAAACTTGGGGGAGTTGTTCCAATTCCGACTCCTTGGATTCCGCTTATGATAGCGTTCCAGCCTGGAGCATAATGACAAAACGTCCCGATCTCGAAAGTCGAGGCGTCGTAAGTGAACTGTACAACAGGCCACTGAACCGCAACGTCGAAACTTGTTACCGCTTTCGCGGGCTACATCATTTCTGTGTAGCTCTTACACTCTCGTGCAAGTCCAGACTATACCTTCATCCACGTGGGATGCGCAGTACCTAGTCGTTGAACCTTCCCGATCTTACACGGGCTCGGCTGCTGATTGTCTCTACCGTTTGATTTTCAAGCATTCACGCTTACGCTTTCGCGTCACGTTGTAGCTCAAACGTCTAACAAGATATCCCAGCAATTCTCTGCGTTATTGCCCGCATATCGCTATGCGGCGGACCCCATTGAGTCCTGCGGAAGCACCATGACGCTCGTTTCGCTGACATTACTATCAGGAATAGGTAGCGTCTTCTGGCGAATCAGTGCGTTCCCCTGTGGGAACCACGGATGTACAGTAAGCGGAATCTCCGTACCAGTCACTTCATTCATAAGCGACTGAACAACAGTTCCCGCCTTGACTCCACCAACGTCAGCGTTCGGGATGAACACACGGTAAGCAGAGTTTGCAGCGTTGTTTACGATGGCGTTGGAAAGCTGGAGCCGGTCGAAACCGTTCAGCCAGACTTCCTCCGGGTCACCCTTAACTGCCTCATATAGCGAACCGAATGCACTCTGAAACTCAGTGCCAGGGTTCGTGGTAGAGAACGCCGCGTTCAGCCGAGTGACATAGCCACCCGAAGCTGCGGTGTTGGTCAGGAGACCATCGTAGTTAGTGGCGACAGCAGATGCATCAGCAGCGCCAGGACTGGTCTGAGGACCAGCGGTAGGCAGTGACGTGACGTATCCAGTGTTGTAGCCAGTGCGACCGCTGTAGTAATACGGTCCAGCGTTGACGGACGCAACGTAGATGTTGTATCCCAACGCACCGGTAACGTCGCCAGTGATATTGACTTGAACCGCCTGCTGGCCGGTGGTGCCATTGACATCGGCAACCGAAGCAGAAAGACTGGTCGGACCCTGATGCATTGTGGTGCCATTGGTGCCAAGAAGGTCACCGGCATCGGCTGCAACGCAAACCCAAACAGTGCTACCAGACGGGATGGTGGACTTTCCACCGGGGGCGATTGACGCACTGACGGAAGCTACGGTGAAGGTGGGAGTACCCAGGGCGCCGGTGTAACCGTTCCCTGTGGTGCCACGACCGTAGATCATCAGACGCTCATCGAGAAGCATGGTCGAATAAAGCAAGGCGGTGTTCGAGAGCGAACGGATGTCCTCGAAGCCCTGACCCTGGTATTCCTGAATTGTTACCTGTCGACCGACAGGGCTAGGTCATTTCTGCCTAACTCTACATGTCTCCATGTAGCACAGACTATATCTTGATCTTCTTCTTACTCCAATGACCCGGCGATTGAAGCCACGCTTCCATTGCCGTTTTCATCTGACTCCTACGCCGTTCTCCTAGCCATGACCATAGAGCCACACACAGTGCGTATGCCTCAACGCCAGCGGCGTCAAAGTCCCACATCGGCTTAGCTCCACGAGCCACCATGCTAGGTGATCTGCGCGGACCGTTAAGATTTCCAACACCAGCGATTTGATGAGCGCGTGTAATCACGTCTTCATCTGTCATGCTGATTGTCATACGGAAACCCACGGTTGTGAACTCTCGTCCGTCTTTCCGCTTGTACGTGCGGGGTCGACCTTGAACGTATCCTTCACCCTCAAAAATCCCAGCCAACCACGCTAGGTTCTCTCGTGTCCAAAGTTCAGATGTCATTGTTGTAGTATCAGATCCCGTGTGCTTAGTCGTTGAACCTTCCTCATGCCCATGTGGGTTTAGAGGCTCGGCTGCTGATTGTCCCTATCATACAACTTGTCAAGCCATCACGCAATGCTTTCGCTTGCATTGTGGCGTGTATGTCTAGCGGGAGATTCCAGCAATTCTCACGGTTTTCATCTACCTATTGCTAGGTAGCGGACCCGAATTGAGCCTGCCAAGACACCGAGTCCGAAAGGGACGTGGTGACATATGACAAGTTTACATCGTAACCAGCATAACTGATGTAGGGGCCTCTCGCGTACGAAAGTCCACCCGGACCGGCGTTAGTGCTAGTCTCTGAAATACCAGGCTGAGTGGTCGTCTGACCACCAGTGCCGGTACCAGTAAAGCCACTGATAACCTTGAATCTGCGGCTACCACCCTGACCCTTCATACGCGGAATGCTGTTACGCAGCGGCGTAGGACGAGGTGTCAGAAGTTTGGCCGGGGCCTCAAGGTCGTAAGGTACGCATTGTTGTTGCTCATCACTTGTGTGACGGGGCTGGTCATTTCTGCCAGTCTCTACACGTCTCCGTGCAGTCCAGACTATATCTTCATCCACCGAAGTGGAGCGCAGTGCTTAGTCGTTGAACCTTCATCCCGTAGGATGCTCGGCTGCTGATTTTCTCTATCA